>Ga0116227_10006722_pt1 | contig 23075 bp, 17 predicted proteins | sample S1TSphgellanicum_FD_89693 | JGI IMG/M metagenome (GOLD analysis project Ga0116227, IMG submission 89693) | Host-associated microbial communities from peat moss isolated from Minnesota, USA - S1T2_Fb - Sphagnum magellanicum MG | ecosystem: Host-associated > Plants > Peat moss > Unclassified...
AGGCATCATCCTGATCGCCGCGACGAACCGGCCCGACGTGCTCGATCCGGCGCTGTTGCGCCCCGGCCGGTTCGATCGTCAGATCGTCGTGCCGAACCCCGACGTCATAGGCCGCGAGCGCATCCTGAAGGTGCATGTGCGCAAGGTGCCGCTGGCGCCTGATGTCGACTTGAAGATCGTGGCGCGCGGCACGCCGGGCTTTTCCGGCGCCGATCTCATGAACCTCGTCAACGAGGCGGCCTTGATGGCGGCGCGGCGCGGCAAGCGCATCGTCACCATGGTTGAGTTCGAGGACTCGAAAGATAAGATCATGATGGGCGCGGAGCGCCGCACCCTCGTCATGACCGAGCAGGAAAAGCTGCTCACCGCCTACCACGAAGGTGGCCATGCGATCGTGGCTTTGAACGTGCCGGCGACCGATCCCGTCCATAAGGCGACGATCATTCCGCGTGGCCGGGCGCTCGGCATGGTCATGCAGCTCCCCGAGCGCGACAAGCTCTCGATGAGCTATGAGCAGATGACGTCGAGGCTCGCCGTTCTGATGGGCGGTCGCGTCTCCGAAGAGATCATCTTCGGCAAGGACAAGGTCACGTCAGGCGCTCAGTCCGACATCGAGCAGGCGACCAAGCTCGCGCGCGCGATGGTGACCCGCTGGGGCTTTTCCGACGAGCTCGGCACCGTGATGTATGGTGAGAACCAGGAAGAAGTCTTCCTCGGCTATTCAATGGGCCGGCAGCAGAATATTTCCGAATCCACGTCGCAGAAGATCGATGCGGAAGTTCGCCGGCTCGTCGAGATGGGCCTCGGGGAGGCGACCCGCATCATCACTGAGAAGCGCAACGATCTCGAGGCGCTCGCCAAGGGCTTGCTCGAATACGAGACGCTCTCCGGCGACGAGATTTTCGGCCTGTTGCAGGGTCGTCCGCCGGTGCGCGACACGGGCGACGATCCGACGCCGCCGCCGCGCGGCTCGCCGGTGCCGACGACCGGCGCCAACCGGCCGAAGCCGGGTCCGGAACCGGGCCTCGAGCCGCAGCCTCAGGTTTAAAATGACGAAAAGCCCGGCAGATCCTGCCGGGCTTTTCGTTGCGTCCGTTGGGGGGCCATTACACCGCTTCGCCCTCATCCTGAGGAGCGCGTCGCGGATCTCGGCTGTTGCCGAGATCCGCTCAAAGATGGCCAAATCGGGCAGGCCCGATTTGGCAGGGGCGCGTCTCGAAGGATCCGTGGTTTGCCCATCCTTCGAGACAGCCGCACGTAAGTCGGGCTTGCCCGACTTACGCATTGAAATGTCCATCTCGGCTAGTCTAAAGCCGAGAGCGATTCCGCTTCCTCAGGACGAGGGTGCCGTCGGCCTATTTTGCCGGCTTTTTCGTCGCCTTCTTCGCCGCGTCCGGCAGGATCTCATAGACCCGCTCCGGCGGGCGGCACAGCACGGCCGCCTTGTCGGTCGCAACGATCGGCCGTTCGATCAGGATGGGATGCTGCAGCATGGCGTCGATGAGCGCCGCGTCGGAAAGGCCTTTGTCGGCGAGGCCCAATTCCTCATAAGGCGTGCCGCGCTTGCGCAGCAGCTCGCGCGGCTTGATCTTCATGCGCTTGATGAGATCGGTCAGCACCGCCTTCGTCGGCGGATCCTTGAGATAGAGCACGATCTTCGGCTCGGTGCCGGCCTCGCGGATAAAGCCGAGAACCTTCCGCGACGTGCTGCATGAAGGATTATGATAGATCGTGATGGCCATGGCGGAAAGCTAAGCGCCGACAGCGAAAAGGCCAAGACAAAATCGTCGCGTTAAAATCGCAAGCCAAGATCGCAAGCCAAAACCGAAAAAAACCGGCGCTCTCCGAGGAGAGGCGCCGGTGAAGTCGAGGGTCTTACAACGGAGGTAGGCGGCGGTCGGGGGGTGACCGTCGCCCGCCGCTCTTAGGACTGGCCGCCGCCGAGCACGGTAACTGCGCGACGATTCTGCGACCAGCAGGAGATATCGTTGCAGACTGCAACGGGTCGCTCCTTTCCGTAACTGATCGTGCGCATGCGCGAGGCGGAGATGCCGCGGGCGATCAGATATTCCTTGGTAGCCTCGGCGCGGCGTGCGCCGAGCGCGAAATTATATTCGCGGGTGCCGCGCTCGTCGGCATGGCCTTCGATGATGAACGTGTAGCGGCCATATTGCTGAAGCCAGCGCGCTTGCTTGTCGAGCGTGGCCTGCGCGGTCGAGTTCAGCTCGGTCGAGTCGCTTTCGAAGAAGACGCGGTCGCCGACATTCACCGCGAAATCCTGCGGGCTGCCAGGGGTCGCCGCGCCATAGCCGGACAACGCGCCGGGATCCTCGGCATTCTTCGCACAGGCAGCCATCGCGAGGGCAATACCAAGAGCGGCTGCAAGTCGCCAAGCTCCTGTCGGTTTCAAGAGGCCCATCGCTTCAACTCCTTCGATACAAATAGAGACACGTATGTGTCGTAGCGCTGCGTTGGTTAAGCGAAGGTTCCGTCAACCTTGATCCGAGCTACGCAAAAAGCGTTGCTTTTGAGCAATTGAAGACGATGGTTAACCTAGTGTTGATGGCGGCAATGCGGCGCGCCGCGATTTTAATGCTTCGCCGAAGCTTCGTGATCGTTTCGCATGTTCGGCAACAGCGCGTGATCTATGGGAGGATCCTGGGCATAAAACAAAGCGCTAGAGCATCCCGCCTTCAAATGGAATCATTTGAAGGCGGATAAGATGCTCTAGATTCAAAAAGTTGAGTATCGGATTTATCTCAAAACCGGTATCCGCTTTTGGGTCCGATGCTCTAGACGAGCCTGGCCGTGTTGTGGATGGATACGGACACGCTTGCTGTATTTTGCCGCTAAGGTTCGGTTGAAGGGCCTCTGCCCATTTACCGCCATGAGCTGCAAGGACGTGGGCGATCGGCCAATACCCTCCGGAGGAAAAATGCGCGGCGCGCTTTTGATCGCAGTTTTGACGCTGGCGAGCCTCGGGCCTCCGTCAGTTCGGGCTGCCGCAATGAAGGCATCGACATTCGGGTGCAAGGCGCCGGCGGATGCGCAAAAGGCGCTCGACCTGCAATCGAAGAAGGACGCTGGGGCGCTCGCGAAATTCACCCAGCCCAAGCTTGCATCTGGCGCGTGCATCACGCTGGGGCGCGGCCTCAGCGTCACGAGCGACATGAAGAAGCCGCCTTTGACCTGCGTGCGCCTCTCCGGCGATCTCGATTGTTACTGGACGGCTGACGCGCTCGTCGATCTCAATCCGGCAGAACCCGAGCGGCCAAGCCGCGGCCCTGGCCGGCGCCATTGATATTATGCGTGAATATTATGCGCGATGGCCAGCGGGCCGGCCATCGCGCATTTTTGGTCAGTTGCTGAAGGTGCGCTTCGTCGATTGCAGCTTGAAGCCGTTATTCTCGAGCACCGTGTCGACGTTCGGATCGGCTACCGCCTCCCCTATCTGGGCGTCGAGATCGAGATTGACACCTGTCAGGCAAACGTCGTCCTCGTCGATGACGACCTCGACTTTCTGCAACGCCTTGCCTTCGCAAGGGCCTTTGATGCAGACGCCGGTCTTGGCATCGAACTGCGCGCCATGCTTGCCGCACATCAGCGTCTTCAGGAAATTCGGCTCGAAGAAATTGTTCTTTTCCCAGTCGAGCCGGCCGCCCGTGTGCGGGCATTCGTTGACATAGGCAAAATATTCCTTGCCCATGCGGCCGATGAAAACGTCCCAAGGCCGGGTCTTGCCGTCGTCCCAGTAGCGCATAAGGGGGAAGCTCTTGGCATAGCGGTCGCGGAGATCGCGCTTCTCGCAGATCACATAAAGCTCGTCATTGCCGGGAAGCGGCTGGGCCGGGACCGGCGGCGGTGGCTCGATCTTCGGCACCGGCGCGGAGCGCATGAAGAAGGTGCCTTGGGCGCCTTCCTCTACAAAGCGTTTATGGGCGCCGGCGCAGCCGCCGATCGCATCCTCCGGTACCGGCACGGCGGAGACGGACTTGCGCAATTGCCGCGTGGTCTTGTCCTCCGCTGGGGCGTGCTCTGCCGCGATGGGGGCATTTTCATCGGACATGAATGGTCGCTCCTACCTCAGGTTGGGCCGCTAGAGCATCGTGCGCGAAAGTGGACTCGGTTTTGCGCATCAAACGATGTTCTAACTTTCTAAAATCTCAAGCATCTTATCCGCCTTCAAACGGAATTTGAAGGCGGGATGCTCTCGTGGCCATTTGCAAACGCGCAACGCACCGCGCGATCGCGAATGAGACGAGAGGGTCATCGCGCCGCGGCGCGGTCGGTCGGCGATGCGCAACAACCACACCTTCATCAGCAATAATGATGCCGTCACTATTCGCAAGCATTTTCATCGGCTGCGCTTCGGGCGTGCGACTAAAAGATGGGTGTCCGCGCAAGATTGTAAAGGCCGCGCTGCCGCCGCGCGCTCGGCTGACGGGAAGGTTCAGGCCGAGCACGTGCCATAGGCTTTCATGAAAACCGCGACGCCGGCTTTGGCGACCTGTTCGACTTCCTCCGGCGCGAGATTTTCGTCGGTGCAGAACAAAAGGCGCTTGTGAACGTCGCCAGCGCAGAGCTGGATCAGATGCGCGGCGGCGAGATCGGTGTCCGCGATGGCGAAGACGCCCGCCTCGACCTTGGTTTTCAGCCACGCAGAAATCCGGTCGCGGCCATATTGCGGGCCGGCTTCATAAAAAGCGCGGCCGAGGCTCGGAAATTTGGGGGCTATGGCGACCACGGTGCGCACCTGGGACAAGCTGCCGGGATCTGTCATGGCGCGGACGAGGGCGCAGGCAAAGTCCACCATCGCTTCGGCGATATCCGGATTGTGCTCGTCAAGCTGGCAGTTTTGCTCGATCTGGGCCCGCTTGTCCTCCCGGATCATGGCCACGAACAGAGCTTCCTTCGACTCGAAATGGAAATAAATCGTGCCTTTCGAGACCCCTGCGACGCGCGCGATGTCATTCATGCTCGCGCCGTCGAAGCCCTCGTTCAAAAAGACCTTGCGGGCGCCATCCATGATCTGGCGTACCTTCTCGTCGCGCTGCGCCGAGGCTTTGCGTGTCTCGGAGGCCTCCCTCACGCTCGTTGCGACCGTCATTTCTCGTCTCCCTAACATCATCGAAATTTTTCTTAGACCGAACCGTTCGGTCAGCTTGATTTAGGCCGAAAAGGGGTCTATGTCAATTTCTGACCGAACGGTTCGGTCAAATGAGGGCTTGGGCATGGACAAGATGGGAAGCGAGATCGCAGCTCTGAGCGAAGCGCTAGGTCACGAGGGCGGCGCGCCCAGCGAGGCGCGCAAGGCGCCGATAGACCGGCAGATTGCCGTCGAAAGAGCCGCATTTCCCGAAAAAGCCGCGCCGGCACCGCCCAAAACATCGCGGCGCCGCCTAATTCTGGCGTTCGTTCTCGCGCTGGCCGGTGTCGGCAGCGCCTATGAGGGGTATAGCTGGTTCACCGAAGGCCGGTTCATCGTTTCGACGGATGATGCCTATGTGAAGGCAGATATCGCGACGCTGGCCGCCAAGGTTTCGGGCTATCTCGACGCTGTTTATGTGACGGATAACAGCTCCGTTCGCAAAGGCGATCTCCTCGCGCGTATCGACAAGGGCGATTATGTGCTCGCGGTCGACGCCGCCCGCAGCAAGATCGAGACGCAGTCGACGACGATCGCCCGCATCGGCGCCCAGGCCGATGCGCAGAAGTCGATGATCGATCAGGCCAAGGCGCAGCTCGAATCGGCAAAGGCCGATGCCGTCCGCGCCGATGCCGAGCTCCAGCGGGTGATCAAGCTCGTGCAATCGACTTATGGCACCCAGCAGCGTCTCGAGCAGGCGCAAGCCGATCGCGACAAGACGCGCGCCGGCGTGCAGCAGGCCGAAGCCGCGGTGAACACGGCGGCGGCCAATCTGGCCGTGCTTCTCGCGCAGAAGAACGAGGCGGTGCAGACCCGCGATGAGCTGCAGGTGGCCCTCGAGAAGGCAGAGCGCGATCTAAGCTTCGCCGAGATCCGGGCGCCTTTCGATGGCGTGGTCGGCAATCGTGCGGCACAGCCTGGTCAATATGTCCAGCCGGGCACGCGGCTCTTCGCGCTCGTGCCTCTCGACAGCGTCTATGTGGAAGCCAATTTCAAGGAGACGCAGCTCGATCGGCTGAAGCCAGGGCAGAAGGTCGATGTCTATATCGACGCCTATGGCAGCCGCAGATTCGAAGGCACGGTCGAGAGCTTCGCGCCGGCCTCCGGCGCGCAATTCTCCCTCCTGCCGCCGGAAAACGCGACCGGCAATTTCACCAAGGTGGTGCAGCGCCTGCCGGCGCGCATCAAGGTCCCGCATGATCTGCTGGCGGAAAATCTGCTGCGTCCGGGCCTTTCAGTCGTTGCCGCCGTGCGCACGCGCAGCACGCCGCCGGCCGGCGCCGATCTCGCCGCGCGCGATTGAAGGAGGGCGTTATGAAGGGTGCCGCCCCCGCTGCGTCCGCTGCCGCGCCGGCGCAGTTCGATGCCGAGCCGCGCTTCGACGTTCCGCGTCTCGTCGCCTTCCTGAGCATGGTGTTCGGCATGTTCATGGCGATTCTCGACGTCCAGATCGTCTCGGCCTCCTTGTCGGAAATTCAAGCCGGCCTCGCCGCCAGCGCCGACGAGGTCGCCTGGGTACAGACGAGCTATCTCGTCGCCGAGGTGGTGATGATCCCGCTCTCGGGGCTGCTCTCGCGCTTGATGTCGACCCGCTATTTATTCGTCGTTTCCGCGGCGGGCTTCACGCTTATGAGCTTCATGTGCGCCCAGGCGACCGACATCAACGAGATGATCGTCTATAGAGCGGCGCAGGGCTTTATCGGCGGCGCCATGATCCCGACCGTGTTCGCCTCCGCCTACACGATCTTTCCGCGCAACAAGGTCGCGGTGGTGACGCCGCTCATCGGCCTCGTCGCGACGCTCGCGCCGACGATCGGTCCGACGGTCGGCGGCTATCTCACCGATCTTTTGTCCTGGCACTGGCTATTCATGATCAACATCGTGCCGGGCATCGCGGTGACGCTCGCAGCCTGGTTCCTGATCGATTTCGATCGGCCGAACTGGAAGCTGCTGCCGCATTTCGATTTTGCCGGGCTTGTCGGCATGGCGGCCTTTCTCGGCGCGCTCGAATATATGCTCGAGGAGGGTCCGAACAAATCCTGGTTCGAGGAAGACGCGATCGTCTGGGCCGCTTTGATCTCGGTGACGGGCGCGGCCGTCTTTTTTTGGCGCGCCTTCACCGCGAAGCAGCCGGTCGTCGATCTGAGCGCCTTCACGAACCGTAATTTTTGGACAGGCTCGCTGTTCTCCTTCGTGATGGGCGTCGGCCTTTACGGGCTCACCTATATCTACCCCGTCTATCTCGCCCGCGTGCGCGGCTATTCCGCGCTGCAGATCGGGGAGACGATGTTCCTGAGCGGGCTTTGCATGTTCGTCGCCGCGCCGATCGTCGGCCGCCTCGCCACCAAATTCGATCTGCGCCTGTTGATCGGTCTCGGCTTTTCCGGCTTCGCGCTCGGCACCTGGCTCGCGACGAGCCTCACGAAGGACTGGGCCTTCGATGAGCTTTTGCTGCCGCAGATCCTGCGTGGCTTCTCGCTGATGCTGTGCATGATCCCGATCAACAATTTGGCGCTCGGCACCTTGCCTCCGGAGCGGATCAAGAATGCCTCCGGGCTCTTCAACCTCACCCGCAATCTCGGCGGCGCCGTCGGCCTCGCCTTGATCAACACCGTGATGAACAATCGCATGGACCTGCATTTGCAGCGTCTGCACGACAGCGTCGCATGGGGCCGCCAGCCGGCGGAGGACGCGCTCGCCGGCCTCACCGCGGCGATGGCGAGCCGTGGCTCGGATGCCGAGCTTGCGGCGGTCGCCAAGCTCGCGGCGCTCGTGCGCGGCGAGGCTCTGGTGATGGCGCTGGCCGACGTGTTCTTCGTGCTGAGCCTGCTTTTTCTCGCGACGCTCTTGGTTTTGCCGCTCATGCGCCGGGCCGCGACGACGGGTGCGATCGCCGGACACTGACCTCACATGAGACGCAGGTCTTCGCTCGCCGGCTCGGCGCTCCGGCTCTCGAGCTTCGGCGCCGGGGCAGCCGCCTCGCCCTTCGCGAGCTTGATGATGGCGGCGCCGATCTCGTGAATGGTCTGGCGCAGCAAGGCATCGCCTTCCAGCGCCGCGCCATTAGCGCCGCCATGCGTATAAGCGGCGAGATCCTGCTGGAGCCGCTCGCATTCGCGCCGCGCCGCCTCGAGCGCGCCCTGCAAGCCGGCATTCTCGCTGCGTAGCGCGTTGAGCTTTTCGCCGAAGCTCCGCTCGGCGTTGCGGCTCGCGACGAGGTCCTGCGCGCGCTGCTGCGCGACCTCCTCATGCCGCCTTTCCGCTTCCTCCAGGTTCTTGCTTGTGAGGTCGAGCTTGCCGGCGAGGGCGCGCAGCTCGGCGGTTCGCTGACTCGCTTCCTCCTGCGCGGCGTTGAGGGCTAGCGCCTGCGCTGCACTGCGCTGCGTCTCGGCGTCGAGTTTCCTTTGCAGCGACTCCGATCGCGCCGCGAGGCTCACGATTTCAGAGCGGGCGAGCGCTAGATCATCGCTCATCAGCAAGGTCTCGCGGCTCTTTTCGTGAAGCTTGGTGTCAGCGGCAACCAGTTCGCGGCCGAGATCTTCGAGCCGCATCTGCAAGCCGTAGGCGCGCGTCTCGAGCGCGATAAGCCCGGCGTGCTGCTCTTGCGCATGCATGTTCAGATCGTCATGCGCCCGAACGAGCTCGGCAAGCTCCTCGCTTTTGCGCTCGTGCAGGCCCGTCGCGTCATGGAGGGCCTTCGACAAGGCGAAAAAGCCGGCTGTCGCCTCCGCTAGCTCGCGTTCGGTGGCCGCGAGAGCGCCCGTCAGCTCGCTATTGGCCGCCGACAGAGAGACGACGTTGTTTTCGAGGCGGACGATATCCGTCACGTGGCGGCCGAGCTCGCCCATATCGGCGGCATGCCGCAGATTGAGACTTTCCGCTTTCTGCTCGAGGCGGCGATGCTCGAGCGCATGTTCGGCACGGAGTTGGTCGCGTTCGGCCAGGATCTCCTGCATGGATTGCGGCATCTGCATTTCGATGCGGCGGCGCGAGAGCCGCATCGCGCGGGCCCAGAAGGCGGGGGCAAAGGCAAGCGCTGCGAGCCCGGCGATCAGGAACCCGAGCGCGAAGACCATCGCTTGTTCGATCAATGCGCCACACTGACTCTCGGATTTTCAGCGCAAACTATGCCATGCCGCATGCGCCAGAGCAAAGCCATGCGTCGCGCCGTTGCACGCCCCGCCATTAACCTCAACGCGCGTTGCGCATCACGGCGGGAGTCTTCAGTCCTTGCCCTTGAGCCCCTTCAGCTTCGCGAAGACCGAATCGACATCGATCTCGGCCTCCTGTTCGGCGGGTGCCGTCGGCGCATGGCCGAAGACATCGGCCTCCGTCATGGCCTCGGCGGGCTGCCTGGTCGTCACTTCGGCGGGGACCAAGGTCTGGCCGCGATCTTCCTCGACCGGCATTTTCTCCTTGGCGGCGCGATTGACCTCGAAATCGAGATCCATCTGCGAGCAGAGGCCGAGCGTCACCGGGTCCAGCGGGCTCAAGGCCGCGGAGTTCCAATGCGTGCGGTTGCGGATCGCCTGAAGCGTGGTCTTGGTCGTGCCGGCGAGGCGCATGATCTGCGCATCCTTGAGCTCGGGATGGTTGCGCACCAGCCAAAGGATGGCATTCGGGCGGTCCTGGCGACGCGAAAGCGGCGTGTAGCGTGGCCCCCGCACGCGGCTGAACTCGGGCAGCCGGACCTTGGAGACCGCAAGCTCGAGCTTGTGCTCTGGATCGTGCTCCGCTCTGCCAATTTCCTCGCGCGTCAGCTGGCCGGACGTGATCGGATCATGGCCTTTGATACCGGCTGCGACCTCGCCATCGGCGATGCCTTTGACCTCGAGCGGGTGCAATTTGCAGAAATTGGCAATCTGATCGAAAGTGAGCGAGGTATTTTCAACGAGCCAGACAGCCGTGGCCTTGGGCATCAGCGGCGGATTGCTCATAAGTCCTCCTGGTCCTACGGATCTTCCTCGATACGCCGCATCCTCGCAGGGCGCACGCCGCTGCGGGGACTCACTTGAACGCATAGGAAGGAAATTGAGCAAGATATAGGCAAAACGCCCGCTAAAGGCAATGCCGGCGGCGACCCCCGCCCGTTTTCGCCCAGGCCAGCGCTATCCTCGCGTCATAAAGGCCGCGCGGGGATCCGCATCTTGACCTTGAGCGGGAGGCAGATTTTAACGCCATGGGTTTTGGAGAGCGCCGCGTCAGCGGCGCTCGCTGTTTTGGAGGAACGGGATGACCGATTGGCCCGTGCACGGCACGATCGAAGGGCCTGTTGTGATGATCGGCTTCGGCTCCATCGGGCGCGGCGCTCTGCCGCTCGTCGAGCGTCACTTTCGCTTCGATCGTGCGCGATTCACCGTCATCGATCCGCAGGACAAGGATCGCCGTCTCGTCGAAGAGCGCGGCTTCCGCTTCGTCAAGGAAGCGGTGAAGCCGGAGAATTTCGACGCGCTTTTGAGGCCGCTGCTTTCCGAAGGCGGTGGCCAGGCTTTTCTGATCAATCTTTCGGTCGATGTCTCGTCTGCGGCGATCATGCGGCTTTGCCACGAGGTCGGCGCGCTGTACGTCGACACGGTTTGCGAGCCCTGGCCGGGCTTTTACACCGATGCCCGGCTGACGCTGTCTCAGCGCTCGAACTATGCCTTGCGCGCCGAAGTGCTCGACCAGCGCGATGCGCTCGGCCTTGGGCCGACCGCGGTCTCGTGCTGCGGCGCCAATCCCGGCATGGTGTCCTGGTTCGTCAAGCAAGCTCTCCTCGACGTCGCGCGCGACTGCGGCACTCTCGGCGAGACGCCGCGGACGCGCGCGGACTGGGGCCGACTCGCCCAGAAAACCGGCGTGAAAGGCATCCATATCGCCGAGCGCGACACGCAGCGTGCCAAGACGCCGAAACCGCAAGGCGTCTTCGTCAATACCTGGTCGGTCGAAGGATTTATTTCGGAAGGCCTCCAGCCGGCCGAGCTTGGCTGGGGCACGCATGAGAAGCATATGCCGCCGGAGGGCAAGCGCCACGCGTTCGGCCCGGATTGCGCGATCTATCTGATGCGACCCGGCGCCGGAACGCGCGTGCGTAGCTGGACGCCGACGGCGCGGGCGCAGCATGGCTTCCTCGTCACCCATAACGAGTCGATCTCGATCGCCGATTATTTCACGGTGACGGAAGAAGGCGCGGTGACCTACCGGCCGACCTGCCATTATGCCTATCATCCGGCCGATGACGCGGTGTTATCACTGCATGAGATGGCCGGCGCACAATGGCAACCGCAGGCGCATGTTCATATCCTCGATGAGACGGAAATCATCGACGGTATCGACGAATTGGGCGTGCTTCTCTATGGGCATGCGAAGAACGCCTATTGGTACGGGTCGCAGCTCTCGATCGAGGAGACGCGTCGCATCGCGCCTTACCAGAACGCAACTGGCCTGCAAGTGACCTCGGCCGTGCTCGCGGGCATGGTGTGGGCGCTGGAAAATCCGCGTGCGGGAATCGTCGAGGCGGACGAGATCGATTTTCGCCGCTGCCTCGACGTGCAACTGCCTTATCTCGGTCCGGTGATCGGGACTTATACGGATTGGACGCCGCTCGAGGGTCGCGGTGTTCTGTTTCCGGAGGATCTCGATCTCGAAGACCCTTGGCAGTTCAAGAACGTCATCGTGCGGTAGAGCCTCTCATTCAAATATCGTCGCGACCTTGGCCATAACATCATCGATAATGAAATCGGGCGCTTTTTCTTGGAAGCGGGCCTTGCGGGCTTGCAGGTCCATCGCCCGGATTTGATTGCAGAGAATCACGCCAGTTGCCTTGGTTACTGCGCCGGATAATGAGACGGCAAATCCTCGGCTTCGGGAAAATTCGCCGCCGGTTGTGATAGGCGCGACGATAGGCGTGCCAAGTCTGTTAAACTCCCGAGGACTCAGGATCAGGACAAAATGGGGGCCTCGTTCCTCGCGGCCTGAGGTCGGGTTAAGGTCGACATGCCATATGTCCCCTCGCTCCACACTAAATCACCTCGCGTCCGGCTGGCGGGCTGTCCTGCCATGCTTGTTCCTCGACGCTCGGCGGGGTGTTGGCATCACACTGAGCTATCAATTCGGCAAGCGTGTAGCTGGGCTTGCGACGAGGCTCGACGATGAGGCGGCCCGACTCCAGCGACAGGGTCACTTTGGATTTGGCCGTAAGACCTAGCCCATCGAGGAAGGCTTTGGGTATTGCCATCATCACGGAACCACCAACCGTGCGAAGTGTGGACGTGACCATACCGTTTATCCTATATTAGATTATATAAATATATAATATAAGGGACGCAAAATAAAGAAGAAAGACGCAATCGACCCTGCCGTCGTGCTGCGCCCACAGCACGGCAAAGTCTATGCTATAGACGCGAGATGGCGTAGGCGAGATCGAGGATTTCCGCATCGGTAATGGGTTCCATCACCTCCGCCATCGCCGGATCGTAGCCGGCGCGCGTGCCGGCCTTGAAGCCGCGCAGGGAAGCGATGAGGTAATCTTCGCGTTGGCGCGCGAGTCGCGGGATCTGATCGTGTCCGGTGAGATCCGGATTATGGCAAAATCCGCAGTGGTATTTATCGATGAGGGCCGCGGCGCGGGCCACGCGTTCCGCGTCCGGCGCGGCGGCGGCCGGCGGCGGGGCCGGCAGCTTGCCGAGCGCCGTCGCAAAAACCTGTAGATCGTCGTCGGTGAAATCTTTGGTCAGCGTGTTCATCGGTTCGCCGGTGCGCTGGCCGTTGCGGAAGATGAAAAGCTGCACGAGGAGATAATCGGCGGGCTGGGCGCCCAGCGACGGTACGTTGTCGGTCGTCGAGACGCCGCTCTCGCCGTGGCAGGCAAGGCAGGTCGGCAGCAGTGTATTCAAATCCGCCGCTGCGGCACCGGGCGGCCGGAGAGAGGCAGCGGTGGTCCAAACTAACCCCGCCGCCAGAACGGCGGCGGCGAAATGTCCTGCAAAAGTCACGTCGAGATCCGTTCATGCAACCGGCGCGGGCCCGCCGCGCCGGCCAGGTCATGCCGCGCGATCAGGGGCCCGCATAGCTGATGCGGTAGATCGCGCCGTTGAAGTCGTCGGAGACGAGCAGCGAGCCGTCCTTCATCTGCAGGACATCGACCGGGCGGCCGAGATATTTATTGTCCTCGATGAAGCCTGTCATGAACGGCGCATAGGATTTGACCGTTCCGTCCGGATTGAGCTTCACGTTGATGATATCGCCGCCGATCTTTTTGGTGCGGTTCCACGAGCCGTGGCGCGCGATGAAGATCGAATTCTTATACTCGGCCGGAAATTGCGAGCCTGTATAGAAGCGCATTCCGAGCGAGGCGCCGTGCGGGCCGAGCAATGCGATCGGCGGCTCGAACTCGTCGCAGGAATGGCCCCAGCCGAATTCAGGATCGGTGAAATTGCCCTGGTGGCAGAAGGGAAAGCCGAAATGCTTCTTGCCCGAAGCGGTGATGCGGTTCAGCTCGTCATTGGGAAGATCTTCCGACACCCAGTCGCGGCCATTGTCGGTGAAATACATTTCCTTCGATGCCGGGTTCCAGTCGAAACCGACCGTGTTGCGCACGCCGCGTGCGATGACCTCGGCGCCCGTGCCGTCGAGATTTATGCGGCGGATCTGCGCATGCGTCTCGGGCGGCATGGTGATGTTGCCCGGTGAGCCAACCGGCACATAGAGCTTGTTGTCCGGGCCGATGGCGATGAACTTCCAGCCATGCGCCTCGTCCTTCGGCAGGTCGTCATAGACGAGCACCGGCTTCGGCGGCGTGTCGAGATTGTCCTCGATCTTGTCGAGCCGCGAGATGCGCGACAATTCGGCCACGTAGAGCGCGCCGTCATGGAAAGCGACGCCGTTCGGCCGATAAAGGCCGGACGCGATGACATGCATCTTCGTCTTGCCGCCGTCTTCGGTGAGCGCATAGACCTTGTCGATCATGCGAGTGCCGACGAAGACGGTCCCCTTGGCGCCGAGCGTCATCTCGCGCGCATTGGCGACGCCGCTCGCGAAGACCTCGACCTTGAAGCCGTCCGGTACCTTGAACTTGGTGACCGGCAGCTTGTCGGCGGCGGTCGCAAGGGGTGGCGAGGGAACGGGTGCGAGCGTAGCGCCGGCCGGACGCCCGAACAAAGGCGACTGGCGATCGGTGGTCGGCGCTGCCGGCGAGGCGGCAGGTGGGGCGGCAGGTGGGGCGGCTGGCGCGGCGGTCTGCGCCGCTGCGAGAGAGACGGAGAGAGCCGCGAGCGCGACGCCGAACGCTAAAGCGCGAGGCCTGAACTGAGACATGCTGTTTCCTCACTGCGACAGATTTTTGTGGAGGCGCGACACTGCGGTCGGACCGCTTGGATCCGATCCTAGCTGAACCGCAGGACGAGTAAAGCCGCAGGCGCCGCGCGCTGCGCGGGGCGTTCCATCCAGGTGATCGCAGAGTCGCCCGCGCGTTTGCTCGAGGGCGGCCACGCGGAAGATGTAAGCCCTATTCCGCGGCGATCTGCATCGGCGCGGGGCCTGCCCGAAACTGCGCCAGCAGTTGCGCTTCCTCCGCCTTCGCCGCGTGAAGATGATGCATCTTGACGTGGCCGTAGCCGCGGATTTTCTCCGGGATGCGCGCCAGCGCGCCCGCCAGCGCGTGGTTTTCGGCGGTCAGCTTGGCGAGAATCTCGGCCATCAAGCTTTCGTAATCGACGATCAGCTTGCGCTCGGTCTTGCGCTCCTGCGGCAGCCCGAAAATATCGAACGGCGTGCCGCGCAGACCTTTCATGGCGGCGAGCAGCTTGAAGACCTTCAGCATCCAGGGGCCGAAGGTCGTCTTCACCGGTTCGCCCTTGGCGTCCTTGCGGCCGAGGATCGGCGGCGCGAGATTGAATTCGAGCTTCAGATCGCCGTCGAATGTCGCGGCGAGCTGCTTGGCGAAGCTGCCATCCGTATAAAGCCGCGCGACTTCATATTCGTCTTTCACCGCCATCAGCTTGAAGAAATAGCGGGCGACCGCATCCGTAAGATCCGCTTTGCCAGGGACGACTGCTTCTTCACGCACGTGGACGGCCGTCACGAGATCGGCATAGCGTTGGGCATAGGCTTTGTTCTGATAGGCGGTGAGAAACGCGACACGCCGTGCGATGACGCTCTCAAGCGTCTCGGACATGTCGCGGTCGGCCGTCGTATGCGTGAGCGGCGCGACGAGCGCCGCGATGCCGGCGGCGTCGGCGGCGGCGCGGCGGCCCCATTGGAACGCCGCTTGATTCATGGCGACGGCCTCGCCGTTCAGCTCGATCGCGCGCAGGATCGAGGCCTCCGCCAAGGGCACGAAGCCGCGCTGATAGGCAAAGCCCAGCATGAACATGTTGGCGGCGATCGAATTGCCCAGGAGCGCCGTCGCGATCTGCCCCGCTTCGACGAAGTGCACGTCGTTGCCGGCCGCATCGCGAATGGCTTTCTTGATGCGTTCGGTCGGCAGCGAGAAATCGGCGTTGCGGGTGAAGTCGCCGGGATAGACTTCGGCCGTGTTGACGACGACGCCCGTCTCGTCCTTGCGCACGGCGGCCAGAACCTTCTTCGACCCGGACACGACGAGATCGCAGCCGAGCACGAGATCGGCTTCTCCCGCCGCGACGCGGATCGCATGAATGTCATCGGGCTTCGCTGCGATCTTCACATGGCTATAGACGGCGCCGCCTTTTTGCGCGAGGCCGGCCATATCGATCAAGCCGCAGCCTTTGCCTTCGAGATGCGCCGCCATGCCGAGGATCGCGCCGATCGTCACGACGCCGGTGCCGCCGACGCCGGTGACGAGAATTCCGTAGGGCCTGCCGCTGAGCGCGGGCAAGCGCGGCTGCGGCAGAGGCGCGAGGCCATCGCTGGAGGGCAAGGCTTTGGCCGCGATCTTCTTCGGCACCGCGCCGTGCACCGTCACGAAAGACGGGCAGAAACCGTTGACGCAGGAAAAATCCTTGTTGCAGCTCGACTGGTCGATGACGCGCTTGCGGCCGAGCTCGGTCTCGAGCGGCTGCACCGACACGCAATTCGATTGCACGCCGCAAACGCCGCAGCCTTCGCAGACGAGCTCGTTGATGATGACGCGCTGATCGGGATCGGGAAACGTGCCGCGCTTGCGCCGCCGGCGTTTCTCCGCCGCGCAGGTCTGGTCGTAGATCAGCACCGTGCAGCCGGGAATCTCGGCGAGCTCGCGCTGCACCGCGTCGAGCTCGCTGCGCGGGCGAATCGTGAGGCCCGCGGGCCATTGCGTCGAGGCTGGATATTTATGCGGCTCGTCGGTCACGACGACGACCGCCTTCGCGCCTTCCGCCGCCACCTGGCGGGCGATCATATCGACCGAGAGACCACCTTCGTGGCGCTGGCCGCCGGTCATAGCGACGGCATCGTTGAAGAGGATTTTGTAGGTGATGTTGGTGCCGGCATCGGCTGCCCAGCGCAAAGCCAGCACGCCGGAATGATTATAGGTGCCGTCGCCGAGATTCTGAAAAACGTGCCGGCGCGTCGAGAACGGCGCCTCGCCGATCCAGTTCGCGCCCTCGCCGCCCATATGAGTGAAGCCTTCCGTCGCGCGGTCCATGAACTGCGCCATGTAATGGCAGCCTATGCCCGCATAAGCGCGCATGCCGTCGGGCACCTTGGTCGAGGAATTATGCGGGCAGCCGGAGCAGAAATACGGCGTGCGCACCGCCGCATCCTGAGTCTGAGCGAGCATGGCCTGCGCCTGCTCGAGCCGTTGCACGCGCTGCCCGAGCTCCTCGCTCTTGGCATGTTTCAGGAGCCGCGAGCCGATCGCGATCGCGATGTCATTGGCATCGAGCGCGCCGGCCACGGGGAAAAGCCAGTTGCCGCGCTCATCCTTCTTGCCGATGCAGGTCGGCTGGTTAGCCGTGCCGTAGAGCTCTTCGCGGACTTGGACTTCGATCAGCGAGCGTTTTTCCTCGACGACGATGATCGTCTCGAGCCCTTGCGCGAAGGCGAGAAGCCCTTCCACCTCGAGCGGCCAAGGGCAGCCGATCTTGTAGAGCCGCAGGCCGAGCGCATTCGCCTTGACCTCGTCTATGCCGAGATCATCCAGCGCCTGGCGCACGTCGAGATAGGATTTGCCGACGGTGATGACGCCGAGCCGCGCTTGCGGGCCGCCCGAGGTGATGATCTTGTTGATCTTATTGGCGCGCAGCCACGCCGTCATCGCGTCGCGCTTATGGTTTTGCAGCCGCATCTCCTGCTCGAGAATGCCGTCGCGGGGCCTTATCCCGAGGCCGCCCGGCGGCATCTCGAAATCGGAGGGCACGATCGGCAGCGCGCGATCCAAGCCTACGTCGATCGAGCCGGTCGATTCGATCGTGTCCTTCAGGCATTTCAACCCGACCCAGGTGCCGGTATAGCGGCTCATCGCATAGCCGAGCAGCCCGTAATCGATGATTTCCTGCACGCCCGCCGGCGACAGGATCGGCATCATCAGGTTGACGAAAGTGAACTCGGATTGATGCGCGGTGGTGGAAGATTCCGCGGTATGATCATCGCCCATCAGCGCGAGCACGCCGCCATAGGGCGAGGTGCCGGCGAGGTTGGCGTGACGGAACACGTCGCCGCAACGGTCGACGCCGGGGCCCTTGCCGTACCAGAGCGAGAAGACGCCGTCATAGCGCCCCTCGCCGCGCATCTCGGCTTGCTGCGCGCCCCACACGGCGGTCGCCGCGAGATCCTCGTTGAGGCCGGGCTGAAAGGCGATCGCGGCTTCGTCGAGCACGCGCTTGGCGCGGATGAAATTCTGGTCGAGGCCGCCGAGCGGCGAGCCGCGATAGCCGGAGATGAAGCCCGCGGTGTTGAGGCCGGCGCGGCGGTCGCGCTCCTTCTGCATCAGGAGCAGGCGCACGATCGCCTGCGGGCCCGAGACGAAGATGCGTGTTTTGGCCAGGTCGTATTTATCGTCGAGGGACGTCGCCCTGAGGCTTTCGACAAGGTCGTCCGCGGTGTCGACCGTTTCCGTCATCGCTGGCACTCCTCCCGGACGCCGCTTACGGCAGGTTCCGACGCCTTGCGTCGTATATATGTCAGTATTGCTGACATTTTAGCCCCCAGCCGTCAACGACGCCGATCGACGGAAGCTCTTCCCTCCCCGCCTCTCTTTAGCCAGAGTTGATCGCGCAAGAGCATCGGACCCAAAAGTGGATGCCGAAAACGACATGATGCGACGGTGGGCGCGGGCCATGCTCCGCTGGGGCGAGCGGCTTTTCCATCGCGGTCTCTTTGCCGCCGCGCTGCTCGCGTCGGGCACACCCGCATGTCTGGGTCACCGCGCGGGCTCAGGTGATCTTCGATGCGGGCGGCAAGGTCGCGGCGATCCGGCACGTTTGGGTGTTCGATGACATGTATTCGGCCTTTGCGACCCAGGGCCTCGGCAAGGATGGTGCGCCGCTGACGCCTGAGGACCTCGCGCCGCTCGCCAAGACCAATGTCGAATCGCTCGTCGATTTCGATTATTTCACGCGCGCCCGAGCCGGCAACGCGAAGATCGCCTTCGCCACGCCCATCGACTATGGGCTCGTCGAAAACGAGCAAAAGCGCGTGGTCCTGACTTTCACCTTGCCATTGAAGAGCCCGGCGAGCGCCGCGACGGCTTTCACTTTCCAAGTCTACGATCCGAGCTATTTCGTCGCCTTCTCGCTCGACCGGCAGGATCCGGTCGATCTCGTCAATGCGCCGCCCGGATGCACCGCCAAGGTGCTCGGCTCCGATCCACTCAGCCAGAGCGAGTCGCAAAAGCTCTCCGAATCCTTTTTCAGCGGTCTCTCTCCGGGTGACGATTTCGGCATACGCTTGGCGAGCCGCGTGATCGTCGCTTGCCCATAGGACGCGCATGGCTGAAGCTCGCCTCTCGTCGCGCATCGGATGGCTGCTGTGTCTCGGCCTGCTTCTCGGCTGGGCCGCGCCTGCACTGGCGCAAGGCGCGCACCATCCTTTCGCGGTCGGCGCCGATGAAGGCGGGATTGGCCGCGTCTCCGGATTGACCGCCTGGATCATGGCGCAGGAATCCGGCTTCTACCGGCTGCTCACGCGCGCGTTGCGGGGCGTCAAGGAGAGCGGCTGGGGCATCTTCGCGCTCGCCGGCTTGAGTTTCGCTTATGGCGTCTTCCATGCCGCAGGTCCTGGACACGGCAAGGCGGTCGTCGCGTCTTACATGCTCTCTAACGAGCGGGCGCTGCGCCGCGGCCTCGTCATCGCGCTCGCTGCGGCCTTGGTGCAAGGCCTCGTTGCGGTGGGGCTCGTCGCCATCGCGGCGCTGATTTTCAAGGCGACGGCCGCGCACATGACGGAAGTGGCCGATATTCTCGAGACGGCAAGCTATGCCGGCATCGTCCTGCTCGGGGCTGCCCTCGTCTGGTCGAAGGGACGGGCTTTGCAGGCGGCCTTCAGGATGCTGCCGGCGCCGGCGCCGCAAACCTTTGTCGTGCCGAAGCTCGCCTATTCCGATCCGGGCCGGACGGACCGCGGCTTCTTTGCCGATGATTGCACGCAGGATCATCGGCACGGTCTCGCTTGCGGCCATTTCCATGTGCCCGATCCGCGCGGGCTCGACGAAGGCTTCGCCTGGAAAAATGCCGCCGTGACGGTGTTGACCGCCGGCGCGCGGCCGTGCTCGGGCGCAATCCTCATTCTCGTCTTCGCGCTCGCCCAGGGGGTATTCCTCGTCGGTGTCGGCGCGACGTTTGCCATGTCGCTCGGCACGGCGATGACGACGGGCGCTTTGGCGAGTCTCGCCGTGCTGGCTAAGACATGGGCGGTGAGATTTTCCGGCCCAGGCTCGCTGCGGGCTCTGGTCATCGGCCGCCTCATCGAGGTCGGCGCGGCCTGCGCGGTGCTGCTTCTCGGTCTCGTGCTCTTGAGCGCCAGTCTCGCCGGCATGCATCAGAGCCTTTGAGCCGGCTCAGTCCTTCCGCGCGAAGATCGAGATGGCCGGCCCGTTCGGATGATCGGCCTGATCATGCGTCTCCAGGATCGTCGTGTAGCCGAGCATGCGTAGCACGCAGATGAGATCGTCGCGATGGATCCAGCACGGCGCATCGCGCATGCCGCCGGTAAAGGCGACATGCGCCTCGGCGCCTGCGTAGGAGCGCTGGCTGAAGCGTATTTTCTGCCCCCCGTAATCGCGGACTTCGTTCACGCGATCGGCATCAGAGATGTAATGGGTCCAATAATAGACGGCTTGGCTGCGTTTCGAGATCAACTCCAAGAGGCGCAACGGGTCTGTCTGGTGATAGAGCACGCCGCACGCGATCACGAGGTCGTAGCGGAACTCCGTGCTTTCCAGCCATTTGATGAAATCACCGAGATAGAACGAGGCGTGCGTCAGCCCCATGATTTCCTTGGCGATGAGGCATTTGAGGAAGGCGATCTTGTTGGCCTCGATCGCGTCGATCTCAGCGCCTGCCTCATGCAGCATATAGGTGTGGCTTGCCTCGAGCGGACCGAGCTCGAGCACTTTGCGTCCCTCGATCGCGCCGAAACATTCGAGCGCCCAGGCAATTCGAAAGTCGGCGAACAGCGCCATCGAGCCTGCGACGGCGTTGAATTGCGGCGGCAGGCACGTGCTCCAGCCGGGCAGCAGATCGACCGCATTCTGAGCGCTGGGCATCGTATCGACGAATTGCTCGAATAAGGGAAGCGTCGCCGGCTGCGGATGCGCCTGCGAGCGCCAAAAACTCAAATTTTTCAGCACGTTTTTCATTGAGTATCCGGAACGCGGACAGACCTTCAAACGATCAGAGCATCGGACCCAAAAGTGGATACCGGTTTTGGGATAATCCGATGCTCTAACTTTATGAATCTAGAGCGTCGGATCTTTCCACTTAAAGCTAATCGCACCGTTCGAGGTGCAGCACCCATGCGCTGCGGGGGAGGGCGCCCGTCGGGAGAAGCTTGCCGATTTTACGGTTTCGGGATGGTCGACGACGTGGGCCGCAGGCCTCACTTTACTGACCGCGACGAAGCAGGACGTCGGCGTTCACGAATTGCAAGACGCCGCCACCCGTCGGTAAAGGCTCCAGCGCCGAACCCGCGAAATGCCGCGCGTCGAGCGTGCTGGCAACGCGAGCGAAATGCGCCGCGTATCCGGCGGTTGATCGGCTGGAAAGCGCATCCGACGAGACGCGGGCCGCCTGTCTGATGCCGGCAATAGAGGGACCGAGGACGGTCTGCGTCGTCATGTCGGCGGTGGACCCGCTCGCGGTCATGCTGCGGAAATTCGATCTGTCGAGCCGTGCCGAGACGATCGGTGTGCCGCTCGCTCCGCTTTGCTTCGTCGAGACGGGCTCAGGCGGCAGCGGCGTCGGCTTGGTGATCGCGGAGCGCAGTCCCGAAATCTGTGCCGCCGGCGCATAGGCGAGGACTCGGCTCGGCGGCGGCGGACTGGCTTTTGTGTTGGACGTGCCGTCCGTGATGATGACGGGAAGACCGGCGGCGTGCGTCAAGGGCGCAGTCACCGTGATGAGGTTGCCGATCGGATCGCGGCGAAGATCGACTTTCGCGCTCTCTCCCTTGGCCAGTTCCGGCTTGGCCAGCTCGGATCTGGCAGCCTCGGATCTGGCGAGCGCCGGCTTGTCTGCATCGGCTCTCACCTCGGCACTGGCGAGGACGAGATGGGCCAGGGCGTCTCTTGGTTCGGGTCGTGCCGGCGGGACGGGAACGTCCGCATAGGCCATCAGGCTGGCAGGCCGTCGCGGCGGCATTGGCAAAGGTAGGTTTGCTTCGGGCGCGGTGCCGTCCGGGATTGCCTCGGCGACCGCGGCGGCGGGTTGCCGCGGCGGGGCAGCGGCGGCAGGTGCGGGCGCCGGGGCAGCGGGCGTCGGAGCAGCGAGTACCTGGGCAGCGAGTACCTGGGCAGCGGGCACCTGCACAGCGGGGACCTGGGCCGCCGCGGCGACGGGTGCGGGCGCTGCCGCAGGGGCGGCCGGAGGGGCGGCGACCGGCCGAACAGTCGCGGTCGCGTCTGCAGCGTTCCGCTCGGCTCTGGCAGCTTCCGCAACGAAGAAATTGCGGCCGGCATCCTCGCCGGACGTCGCCGGCGCGCTGGTGGGCGCCTCGAATCGCGGCGTGTTGCTTGCCACTTGGATGCGACCGCGGCGCGGCGCCGGTGCAGCGCCGCGCGGCGCGGCGCCGGTATCCTCTTCTTCTTCTTCCTTCCCGCCACCACCGAACAGCCAGGCGAAGAAATTCTTCGACGTGCTCGAGGGCGGCACATAGGTCCCGCCGCCGGCCTCGATTTCGGCACGGGCTTCTTCATAGCGCGCCAGCGGTTGGCCATTCGAAGGGATATGAACCGTCTTGCCGTCCGGGAAGAGGCGGACGAGCTGATCGTAGCTCATGCGTGGCCAATGCCGCACGCTGCCGACGTCGAGATGGACGAAATTGGCGCCCGCATAATAGCCGACGCCGCCTTTTTGCAGCCGCATGCCGATTTCGCGGATCTTCTCCATCGACATATTGGCCATGGTCGTATCCATGGCTCGGCCGAGAATATGCTGCGAATGCTCGGCCACCGCACGCGAGCGGCGGCGCAGCATGGCGTTCGTTTCCGGTGAGCGATAGGCCGATACGACAGTGACGGGCTCGGTCGCGCCGGCGGTGCGATAGACCTCCCACACGACGTCGAAGAGACGCGGATCCATCTTCGTCGGCTCGTCGCGGCGCCAGTCACGCAGGAACCAATTCAGCTTTTCGAGGACGGCTTGATCATATTGCCCGTTGACGCGGTAGGTCGCATCGATCGATTCCCGCGTATGGGCATGGTAGAGGCTGAGCGTGCGCGTATCGCCATTGGCGACAGCGGTCTCCGTGGTGTCCAGGGTGAACACACTGAAAAGGCAGACCAGCGCACCCGTCGCGGTCGAAAGACTCACAAGCTTAGGGAGGGCCGTGCGGAGGC
>Ga0116227_10006723_pt1 | contig 23065 bp, 21 predicted proteins | sample S1TSphgellanicum_FD_89693 | JGI IMG/M metagenome (GOLD analysis project Ga0116227, IMG submission 89693) | Host-associated microbial communities from peat moss isolated from Minnesota, USA - S1T2_Fb - Sphagnum magellanicum MG | ecosystem: Host-associated > Plants > Peat moss > Unclassified...
GATCGCGGCGGGGGAGCCGCGCGGAAATGGCAGCCTGCTGGATGATGATGACTTTGGCGATCGTTTGGCGCGGCTGGAAATCACGTTGGATGCAATTGAGACGTTTGAATTGCGGGTGATGGATGCCGGGGGGCGCGGCGCGTCGCGTGCGCATGATGCATCGATCCTAAAAATTCTTGGCTCAGAGGTCAGGCAGAAGATAGATATGCTTGGCGTTGAGGCCCTGGGGCAGTTTGGCGCGGTTTGGCCGGATGATGCGGCGCCGGCGCATCCGTCGGGGGCCGGCCGGCATCTTGTGCAAGATGCACTATTTTTTCGGGCGACATCCATTTATGGAGGCGCCAATGAAATCCAGCGCAATATTATTGCGAAATCGTTGTTAAAATCACTGGTGGAGATTTAGGCGCTAGCCATGGAATTCACTTTCACCGGCGTTCAATCCGAATTTCGCGCGACGCTGCGGCGGTTTTTGAATGAGCGTGGCGCGCAGGCGGCGCAGGCAGGCGCGCGCGAGATGGCGCGTCGGTGGCGGGCGGAACATTGGGCGGAGCTCGGGGAACTTGGTGCGTTGGCAGCGCTTCTGCCGGAAGATTGTGATGGACTTGGTGGCGACAGCGTCGATGCGATTGCAATGCTCGAAGAGATCGGCCGTGCGCAGGCCGGGGCGCCGTTGATTGAGACTGCCATCGTCGCCGCGGGGTTGATCGACAGGTTGGGCTCACCGGCGCAGAAGCGGGAGTTTTTGCCCGCGATTGCGGCCGGGCGGCTAAAATGCGCGATCGCGGATGGCGGGATTCTGGCGCCGGGCGCATCGGGGTCATCGTTCGAGTTGCGTGCGCTGGATAATGGGGAGTACCGGGTCGAGGGCCGGCAGGCTCTGGTGGCCGAAGCGCCGGATTGTGATTGGCTGCTGGTCGTGTGCGGGCGATCGCTGTCGGCGTTGAGCGTGTTTTGCGTCAAGCCAGGTCAGGCTGGAGCGCGGTTGCAGCCGTTCTGGACAATCGATGACCGGCCGGCGGCCAGTCTCAGCCTGGAGGCGGTGGCGCTTGAGGCGGCTTTGTGTTTGGGCGGCGTTGGTGAGGCAGGTGCAGCGCTTGCGGACGTTTTCGATTGTGCGGCTGTCGCGCAGTGCGCCGAAGCGGTGGGTCTGATGGCAAGTCTGCTGAACCAGACGATCGCGCATTTGAAGACGCGCACGCAGTTCGGCCAGCCCCTGGCGGAATTTCAGGCATTGCAGCACCGGCTTGTGGATATGTATGCGGCTTACGAGTTGAGCCTGTCGCTGACGTATAAGGCGGCAATTCTGAGCAAGCAGGCGGCGACGGATGATCAACGCGCTGCCGTTTCCGGCGCGAAAGTGCAGGCCGCGGAGGCAGCGCGCCTGATCGGGCACGAAGCGATTCAGATGCATGGGGCGATGGGCATGAGCTTGGAACTCCCCGTAGGACGGGCGGTAAAGCGGCTGAAGGCGATGGAGCCGCAATATGGATCGCCCTCGTATCATCTGCGCCGTTACCGGGCGCTGCGCAGGAGCCACGTGGCGTGAGCCAGGGCCGGCCGCCTGCGCGCTACAAAACCGCCGGGCAGATGCTTCAAGCCGCGGCCGCCGCGGCGCCGGAGAAGGCGGCGTTGGTGTTCGGTGAGCGCCAGCGCAGCTACCGGGAATTGGACGACGCCAGTAACCGTATCGCCAGCGCGCTGGTCGCCAAAGACCATGCGTGTGGGAGGACGATCGGAATTATCGGCAAAAACTCAGATTATTTCGTGGAAATTCTGTTTGGCGCCGTCAAGTCGGGTGGCACTGCGGTGGTGCTGAACTGGCGCCTGGCGCCGCCGGAATTACTTGGAATCGTCGAGGATGCCGGCCTGGCCGTGCTGTTTTATGACATCGAGTTTGCTTCAGCCGTTGAATTTTTGCGATCGGTCTTGCCGTCGATTGTGTATATTCCGTTCGACGTGGCGGGTGATGCGAACCCGGATTTTGGGATGCTGGTTGCAGGGCAACGCGCCGGGGCGCCGGAGGTTATGATCAGCCCGGATGATCCGGCGATCATGATGTATACCAGCGGCACCACGGGACAACCCAAGGGGGTGCCGGCCAGCCATTATGCGATCTGTTTCGCGCCGCAGAACATGCTGGCCACTGGCGAGCGCTGCGTGAGTCTTGAGCCGGATATCAATCTGCTCACCACGCCGCTGTTTCATCTGGCGGGGATCGGCTGGCTGTTTGGTTCGATTTTTGCGCGCGCGACTCTGGTTATTTTGCCTGCCGCCGAAGTGCCGGCGATCGTTGCGACGATCGCCGCGCATCGGGTGACGCGCGCGACGGTGCTGCCGGCGTTGATGCCGGCGCTGCTGGATGCTATGGCGCAGGGGGTCGATCTATCAAGCCTGCGGCTGATCGTTTATGGCGCGTCGCCGATTCCGGAAAGCCTGCTGGCGCGGATGCTGGAAAGCTTCTGCTGCGGCTTTCTGCAGAATTATGGAATGACCGAGAACAGTACGGCGGCGACTTACCTGGGACCGGAGGACCATTATCCCGGCAGCCCGTTTCTGCTGTCCTGCGGCCGGCCTTATCCGCATGTAAAGCTCCGCACGGTGAGAGCGGACGGGACGATCTGCGGCGCCGGTGCGATAGGTGAGATTGAGTTGCAATCCGCGACGTTATTTGCGGGCTATTGGCGGCGGCCGGGGGTGAGCGCGGAAGTGTTGCGGGATGGCTGGTACGCCACCGGCGATCTCGGGTATCTTGATGAGAAGGGCTTTATTTTTCTTGTCGACCGCAAGAAGGACATGATCATTTCGGGCGGGGAGAACATCTACCCGGCGCAGGTGGAATCGGCGATAAGCGCGCATCCGGATGTCGTGCGCGCTGCGGTGATCGGCGTGCCGAGCCATAAATGGGGCGAAGAGGTCAAGGCGATCGTGATTCTGCGCGACGGCTCGGCGCTCGATGGCGCTGGGCTGATCACGTTTCTCCGGCCGATGATCGCCGGTTATAAATTGCCGAAATCGGTTGATTTCGTGTCCGAATTGCCGCTGACGGCGGTGGGGAAAGTCGCCAAGCCTATGCTGCGTGAGCGCTACTGGCCGGCGCAGGGCAGGCGGATCAATTGAGGGAGGCGATATTGGCTGACGACACGTCACTTGTGCGTTTTGAGCGGAATGGGCAGATCGGCATCATCACGATCGACCGGCCTGAAGTCCGAAATGCGATTAACGGCGCGGTTTCGCGTGGGATCGAGGCGGCGATTGACGAGATTGAAACCGATCCCTCGCTCTGGGTTGGCATTCTGGCCGGTAACGGACCGGTATTTTCCGCCGGTGCGGACTTGAAGGCGGCGGTGGAAGGGCGCGGTGAGGAAATTAGCACGGCGCGCGGCGGCTTCGGCGGGATCACGGCGCGGCAGCATGAGAAGCCGATCATCGCCGCGGTGGACGGCGCGGCACTTGCGGGCGGCTTTGAGATCGTGCTGGCCTGCGACATGGTGGTTGCCTCGAAGGCGGCCCGGTTCGGGATCCCGGAGGTCAAGCGCGGGCTGATTGCTGGCGCCGGCGGTTTGTTCCGGCTGGCGCGGCATTTGCCGCCGAATATCGCGATGGAATTGGCGCTCACTGGCGATCCGATCGACGCTGCCAGCGCCGCGCAATGGGGCATCGTGAATATTTTGACGGAACCTGGCGGAGCGCTGGCCGGCGCGCGGGATCTCGCGGACCGGATTATCGCCAATGCGCCGATGAGCGTGCGCTTAAGCCGCCGGACCATTCTGGAAACCAGATTGCTGGACGACGCCGCGGCGTTCCGGAATTCGGCCGCGCGCCTGGCGGAGAATTGCGCGACTGCCGATTATGCCGAAGGCCCGAGGGCTTTTCTGGAAAAACGTGCGCCAGTTTGGCAGGGGCGCTGAAACCCGGCAGCTTCCCGCTTCCGGCCAGTGTGTTAACGCTGTTGCCCGATTTTGCCGCCGGGCCGCGCCGCTACCGCGCAGATTTCTAGTGACGGGCTGAAACAATCTATGTATTCAGGCTGGAAACATAAAATTTATTAATGAGAAACGTTAGCGCGCGCTGCGTATAATCAAGGGAAGATGGTTCAAGAAAGATGAGCGACATCGAAAAATCGTTTGTAGAGCCAAAGGAAATTAGCGGCTGGGTCTGTGTGGCCATTGGGGTCGGTTTTGTTGCCGGCGTCGCGGGCTTGATAATAGCCGTTCTTGTGCTCGCGGGTTGATAATTTCGCCTTTCCTTCGGCGAAGAAGGCCCTTCAGCGTTGCAATATTCCCGTCTTGGTCGAATTTTTGCCATCTATAGATGATATAAATTCACTGGGTGGCCCACGTGGCCTGTGCTTGATGATTGGATGAGGCGGCCAGGAATATGATACACATGCGGGCGCCACCAATGCCGGGAAAAGGGCAATATTCATGATTGATTTGGTGATTCGGCGGGCGCACGTGGTGGATGGAACCGGGCGGGACGGCTTTGAGGCCGACATCGCGATTGAAGGCGGTTTGATTGTTGAAGTCGGGCGGGTTGCGGGTACGGGGCGCGAGGAACTGGATGCGCATGGCCTGCTGGCGACGCCCGGTTTTGTCGATATTCATACGCATTACGATGGGCAGGCAAGCTGGACGGACCGGCTGACGCCGTCATCCTGGCATGGCGTTACGACCGCGGTGATGGGAAATTGCGGGGTGGGCTTTGCGCCTTGCCGGACGGGTGATCATGAACGGCTGGTGAACTTGATGGCCGGCGTTGAGGATATTCCCGAGGTGGTGATGGCGGAAGGCGTGCCGTGGCTTTGGGAAAGCTTTCCGGAATATCTCGATTTTTTAGGCGAACGGCGGTTTGATATAGACCTTGCTGGCTATGTGCCGCATGCGGCGCTGCGGCTTTTCGTGATGGGCAAGCGCGCCTGCGATCTGGAGCCGGCGAATGCGACTGACTGTGAGAGAATGGCCGGACTTTTGAAGGAGGCGCTGCGGGCTGGGGCGCTGGGGCTTGGCACGTCGCAGACGATCAATCACAAATCCAGCGATGGCACGCCGATCCCGACCTTACGGGCGGCCGAGGAGGAGCTTCTGGCGCTGGCGCTGGCGATGCGTGATGCCGGACGCGGGGTGTTTCAGTACGTCACGGATTTGCAGGACCCGGACCGGATCGAGGAGCAGTTTCGCGTGCTTGAGCGGCTGGCGGAACGCTCCGGCCGGCCTGTAACATTTACCGTGACGCAGCAGCACGCGAACCCCGGCAATTGGAGCAGACTGCTGGACTGGACGGCTGCCGCGCAGCGCAAGGGGCTGGCGATGAGTGCGCAGATCTACCCGCGGGCGGTGGGTGTGATTTTGGGGCATGAGCTTTCACTGAACCCGTTTTTTTCAACGCCCACCTATCAGAAACTCGCCGCGCTGGATTTTGACGCGCGCATCCGGGAGCTGCATGTCCCGGCCATTCGGGACCGCATTCTGGCTGAAAAACTCGATCCGAATCCCGGCTCGTTGCTTGGTTTGCGCGTGGCCAATTATGATGAAATCTACCCATTAGGCGACCCGCCGGATTACGAACCACCGCCGGAGACCAGCATCGCGCGGCAGGCGGCGTCGCGTGGCTTGGATCCTGCGGAATTTGCGTATGATTTGATGCTCGAAGATGGCGGGCGCACGCTGCTGTACATGGCGACAGCGAATTATGCGGCGCGCGATCTGGAGATGTGTGGTGATGCGATGCGCCATGAAGGCGGCGTGATCGGGCTGGGCGATGGCGGTGCGCATCTTGGGTCGATTTGCGACGCGAGCTATCCGACTTTCATGCTGACGCATTGGGTGCGCGACCGCCGGCGCGGGGCGCGGTTGAAGCTTGAATTTGCCGTTGAAGCGATGACGCGGCGGACCGCGCGGGTGGTTGGGCTGAATGACCGTGGCGTGTTGGCACCTGGTTATCGGGCGGATGTCAACCTCATCGATTTTGCGGGGCTGCGGCTCGGCAAGCCATTCATCGCGCGGGATCTGCCATGCGGGGGGCGGCGCTTGCTGCAGCAGGCGCAGGGATATGTGGCAACCATCGTCAATGGTGCCGTAGTTTACCGCGAAGGCGAGGCGACCGGCGCGCTGCCTGGCCGTTTGGTGCGCGGCCCGCGGGAAAGTCAGGCGGGGGCATGATGTCGAAATCGCAACGGATGCCGTGGATACCGATAGACCAGATGACCGCGGCGCAGCGGGCGACCGCCGCGATGCTGGGCCAGGTTTCCGGCGGGACGACCAGCGGGCCGCAGAGTTTTTTGCTGCGCAGCCCGGAGATGGCGCTGCACCTGCATAAGTTGATCCATTACCTGCTGGGCAGCAGCCCGCTGCCCCGGCGGCTGGCGGAATTCGCAATTCTCATTCAGGCCAAATTATGGGATCAGGATTATGAATGGTGGGCGCATCATCATCTTGCGATCCGCCACGGGATTGACCCGTCTGTGCCGGATGATCTGAGGACCGGATGCCGGCCGGCAAAGATGCAGCCTGACGAAGCGCTGGTCTATGATTTCTGCATGGAGCTTTCGACGACGCACCGGGTTTCCGATGCGACATTCGCGGCGATTTCGGCGGCGCTGAGCGAGCAGGCGCTGGCGGATCTCACGGTGGTCTCCGGAACTTATGTAACAATCTCGATGATTCTCAATGTTGCCGAGGCCGTGGCGCCGCTGGATGATCCGCTGCCCTTCGCCGCTGGGCCGGAGGTGAGGCGGGAGGGATGACGAGCTGGGAGGAGGACGAAAATCTGATCCGCCGGCTGATGGAAGGCCAGGGCCGGCAGGATTGGGATGAGATTTTGCGGCTGCTCGCGGATGATGCGGTTTTTGAGATGCCTTTCATCGCTGAAAAATATCATGGCAAAGAGCTGATTTTAAAGCGCTGGCGGCCCGCGCTCGCACGGATGGAAGGCGTTAATTTTTATGACCTGGCGTTTTCACCCATGGCGGAACCGGGTTGGTATGTCGCGACGTTCCGGAACCGGTGCAAGGTGAAGACGACCGGGATGGATTACGATCAGATGTATATCAGCCTGTTTCATGTCCGAAACGGCAAGATCGCCTATTTTGCCGAGTATTTTGACACGTTGCGGCTGGCGGTCGCGCGAAAGCGGGTTCGCCGGATTGAAGAGGTGGCGCGGCTTGACTGACGGCGGACTGGCGGGCCGCGTGGCTTTGGTGACCGGCGCGGGGTCGGGCATCGGGCGCGGGGCCGCTCTCGCGCTGGCGGGGCTTGGCGTTGCGGTCGCGGTTTGTGACGTAAGCAATGAGGCCGCTTGCCGAACTGCCGGTGAAATTACCGCTGAAGGCGGACGCGCGCTGGCGGTGGCGATGGATGTGACTGATATCGCCAGCGTGACGGCCGGTTTTGCCGCGGCGGTGGCGGCGCTGGGCGATGCGGATATTCTGGTGCACAGCGCCGGCGGCAATGAAAGGTCGCCTGGCGGCGATACGGTTGCGAACATGGATCTGGCGGTCTGGGATCGCATAATCCGGCTTAACCTTTACGGCGCGGTGCATGCGTGCCGCGTGGCTGCCCCGGGCATGGTGGCGCGGGGCTGGGGGCGGATCATTATCGTGGGATCCGCCTCTGGGTACCGGCTGGCGGCGGGCGGGGGCGCCTATGCGGTCGCCAAGGCGGGGATTGGCGCGTTTACGAAAATTCTCGCGCGGGAAGTGGCGGCAAGCCAGGTGACGGTGAATTCAATCGTGCCGTTTTTTGTCGACACGCCGATGCTGCGCCGGCAGTTTCCGGACGATGCCGCGCTGGCGGCGGAAATGCAGACCGGCAAGCTCGCCAACCCGATGCATGTGGTGCTGCAGGTTGAAGACCAGGTGGAGGCGATTTTGTATCTCTGCCGGGCGTCCGGCCGCTATGTGACCGGGCAGGCACTGCATGTGGACGGCGGCTCGATCATGCCATAGCGCATCCGTGCCGGTTCAGGCCGCGCTAAGGGACTCAACGAATTCGATGGGCACACCGTCGGGATCCGCGATGTAGAAACTTCGTATTGTGCCGCTGGCGTTGGTGATGACGGACGAGGTGATCCGGACATCGCCGTTGGATGTAAGTGATTGATATTTCGCCGCGATGTCAGGCACGAAGAATGACAGATGCGGGCTGCCGATATTGTTGTGGGCAAGCTCAAGCGCGTTGCCCCTCTGCGTCAGATATTGCAGGAGTTGCAAGGTGATGCCATCCAGCGTGAGAAAGACGCTTTTGAGCTGAGCACCTGGCAGATTGACCAGGGCGGCGAACTGGGCGTTCGCGCTGCGCGCGCGCGCGCCCTCTTCCATGCCGACAATGTCACGATAAAAATTCGCGGATTTGTCGAGATCGGTGACTGTCAGGCCAACATGCCAGAATCGCGGCGTCACGATGGATCAGTTCAGCTTGGGCGGGCTCGCAGCCGGTTTGACGCGGACTGGCATGGATTTGAAGCCGGGAAACTGGTGGGAGGCGACGCGGCGGACCGGGCCGGTGAGTTCAATGTCCGCGACATGGTCCAGGAACACGCGCATGATGTGGCGAAGTTGCAGGCGCGCGATGAGGGCGCCAAGACAGAAATGGTCGCCGGCGCCGAACCCGACATGCGGGGTGGGCGGCCGGCCGATGTTGAATTCATCGGCCCCTTCAATCGCCAGAGTGTCGCGATTGGCCGAGCCGTTCCACAGCACCACCCAGTCACCTTCGCGAATGGTCTTGCCGCCGAGTTCGGCATCCGCCGTTGCGGTGCGCAGCACATGGGTGACGGGGCTGATCCAGCGGACGAATTCGTCGGGCAGGGTGGTGAGCAGAGAGCGATTATCCCGAAGCCGCGCCATCTCGGCCGGGAGGCGGATGAGTTCGAGCATGCCGCCGGTGAGCGAATTTCGTGTGGTTTCCTGCCCGGCGGCGATGAACATGAAACCGTTATAGCCGATCTCGTTTTCCGTGAAGGGCACACCGTCGATCTTGGCTTCGGAGAGAATCGTTATGAGATCGCCGCCGCCGCCGCCGCGGCGTTTTTTCGCCAGGTCCTGGACATAGGCGATGATGGTGCGGACGGCGTGGGTGCGGGCTTCCAGCGCCTCGGCGGCGCCGTAATCCGCATCCGCCGGAGCGCTGCCCATGTTGGCCATCTCAAAAAGCATCGGCCAGTCTTCGCGGGGCAATTGCATGATTTCGAAAATCACGGTGGAGGGTAGCTTGGCGGCGATGTCGGTGACGAAATCGCATTCGCCGGTCTGGATGAGATCGCCGATGAGGTTGGTGGCGAGCTGGCTGACAAACGGGTCCATGCGCGCCACAGCGTTAGGCAGGAAGCGGTGGTGCAGGACCTGACGCATCTTGTTATGGCGCGGCGGGTCGTTGGAGGCCAGCATCGCGCCTTCAATCGCAAGGCGGATGCTGGGGGACCGGGCGGGGTCCGCAAAGGCGGCGGTCAGCGGCAAAGTCGCGCCGGATTTCTGCGCGCTGTAGAGCACCGGGTCCGTATAGACGGTGCGGACATCCGGCAGGCGGGTGACCGACCAGTAGCCGCGGCCATAATTCGTCTCGGTCCAATGGACCGGGTCTTCCTCCCGCATCCGGCGCCACAGGGCATGTGGATCGCCGTTGGCGAAGAATGCCGGATCGGTTAGGTTGAGGTCCTGGCTGGACAATGGGGATTCGGCTGACATTTTTGGTTCCGATTCGTTAAGCCGTTCATCATAGTCGAATAGCCACAGCCTGCATGGGATAAAATCTCATTGGCGCGAAACGCGAAGTCGGTTGCGGCGGCCGCGAATTTCCCGCCAATGAGTTGTTTGGCGTCTGACGTCATGGACGCAGGTCTCAAAGGGAGTAGAAAAATGCAGCAGCGGCGTGCAGCTCTAGTGACGGGAAGCAGTCGGGGAATCGGCAAGGCCGTGGCTCTGGCGCTGGCCGGCACGCATGACATTGTGCTGAATTACCGGGCGCGGCGCGACGAGGCCGAGGCGGCAGCGGAGATGTTTCGCGCCGCCGGCGCCGGTGTGCTGATGCTGCAGGCGGATATTACCGACCCTGAATCATTGATCCGCCTTGCCGAAGGCGGTCTCGAAAGATTTGGCCGGATCGACACGCTGGTGACCAACGCCGCCACCGGCTTGCACTGGCCCATCAGCGTCTCCGGGTGGCAGCAGGTGCAGGACTCCGTGCAGGTGATTGCGGGCAGTTTCGCCACGCTGGTCTCACGGCTCAGCCCGGCAATGTTGGCGGGCGGCAGGATTGTTGCAATCAGCGGGCTGGACCGGGTTTTTGCGGTGGCGGATCATGGCCTGATCGGCGCGGGCAAGGCGGCGGTGGAATCGATGGTGCGTAACCTGGCGATGGAACTGGGCCCGCGCGGCATAACCGCCAATGCGGTGGTGCCAGGCGCCTGCCGGACTGAGTCGCTGGCGCGGGCCCTGGAGCGGCGGCCGGGTTTTGAGGAGAATTTGGTCAAAAGCATCCCCGTGGGCCGGATGGCGGCGCCGGAGGATGTGGCAGGGGTGGTGGCTTTCCTGTGCTCGCCCGCGGCGGATTATGTGACAGGATCCTCAATTTTGGTGGATGGCGGGTTCAGCGCGGGAAACTTGTGGACGGAGCGGCAGCGAATTTCAATGGCGGAGCAGAAATGGTCGGACAGAAAACTGGGGCAGTGAAGCCGTAGGGTCATTCTTTATACCAAAACCGGTTGCCGGCGGTAAGCGGCGGCCGGATGCGTCGCGGGCATTCTGCCATCGCCATGGCCAAATAGCTTCTGGCGCAGCGTGCCTTCCCGGTAGGCGGTTTTGAACAGGCCGCGGTCTTGCAACTCGGGCACCAGCAAATCAGCAACATCCACGAACGTGCCGGGCGTGAAGGCGCGGCAGATATTGAACCCGTCAATGTCGGCTTGTTCTGCCCATGCGGCGAATTCATCGGCGACCTGGGATGGGGTGCCGACGATGGTGGAGCCGCGGCCGAGATGCAGGTCTTCGGCAATTAAACGTGGGGTCCAGATTTTGCCGGCGCTTTTTTTCGCCAGACCATCGGCGGCGGAGCGGTTGGCTTCTGTTGGCTTGAAGGGGATCGGCTCGTCAGGGTCGAGTTTGGCGAGGTCAATGCCGATTGCCGCAGCAATCATCGCAAGGCCGCCTTCCGGCAGCACCGCGCGGCGATGGGCGGCCAGCTTGTCCTGCGCCTCGGCCTCGGTTGCGCCGAGGACGACAACGGCGTCCACAATCACTTTGACGTCGCTGGGATGGCGGCCGTTTTCCACCGCGCGCCTGCGAATGTCCGCAACCAGCGTGCCGGCCGCCTGCTTGTTGGACCCGCCGACGAAAATGCATTCGCAGTGCCTGGAGGAGAATTGCCGGCCGCGCTCCGACGAGCCGGCCTGGTAGAGGGTCGGCGTGCGCTGCGGCGAAGGCTCGCTGCGGTGAATGCCCTGCATCTTGTAGTATTTGCCGGAATGCGTCACTTCATGAACCATTTCCGGCTTCGCATAGATGCCGGCGGCGCGGTCGCGGATGACGGCGCCGTCCTCCCAGCTGCCTTCCCATAATTTGTAGACGACTTCCATGAATTCGTCGGCCGCCTCGTAGCGCTCGTCATGCGGAAGCTGCCCGGTGCGGCCAAGGGCGCGGGCTGCGCTGTCGAGGTAGCCGGTGACGATGTTCCAGCCCATGCGACCGTTGGTGAGATGGTCGAGCGTGGAGAAGCGGCGGGCGAAGAGATACGGGTCTTCATAGGAAAGGTTGCCGGTGACGCCGAACCCGAGATGCTTGGTGACATAGGCCATGATGGGGATGACCATCATCGGGTCGTTCTGCGGAAAATATGAGGCGCTGCGAATGGCGGCGTCCGCGTTGCCGCCATAAATGTCGAGTACGCCGACGAGGTCTTGCAGGAAGATGCCGTCGAACAGGCCCCCCTCCAGTACGCGGGCGAGATTGGCCCAATATTCCATCGTGGTGTAGTTCATGGCGCGGTCGCGCGGGTCAGTCCACTGGCCGGAAGGCGTGAAGCCCACGGCGTTGGTGTCGAAGGCATTCAGGATCAGTTGGCGTGTCATGGGATTCATCATCGGACTGCCGGAGCGCCGGATCAAGCGAGATTTGGTCATGCGGTGATGCGGGCGGCGGATTCGATAGTCATGTCCACGGTCAAGAATTTTCGTCATCCCCATATACGGAAAGCTGCCTTGTGATCCGCGCGGCCGGCGTGCAATTTCCCCGCTTGGCAAACAAGGGTCTGGCGAGGGCATGAATCGGTTGGCGGGAAAGGTGGCGTTTATCACGGGTGCGGGAGCGGGCATAGGCAGGGAGGCTGCCTTGCTGTTCGCCAGCCAAGGCGCGCAGGTGATGGTTGCGGAGAGAAACGCTGCGGCCGGCGAGGCGACCGTGGCGCTGGTCAAAGAGGCAGGTGGAGACGCGCGGTTTGTTCACACCGATGTTTCGGATGAGGCGAGCGTGGCTGCGGCGATTGCCGCGACGGTGGAGGCTTATGGCCAGCTGAACATTCTCTACAATAATGCCGGCGGCTCATCGGCTGACGATGGGACGGTGACGGATATCGACATCGCCGCGTTCTGGCGCCCGATGCAGGTTGATTTGTTTGGGACGTTTCTATGTTGCCGGCACGGGATTCCGGAACTGATCCGCGCCGGCGGCGGCGTGATTGTGAACACAACCTCGACAACGGCGCTGCGCGGCGTGCCGCATGTGGAAGCCTATAGCGCCGCGAAAGGCGGGGTGATCGCGCTGACGCAGTCAATGGCGATTGATTATGCCGGCGAGGGCATCCGCGTGAACGCGATTGCCGCGGGCGGCATTCGGACGGAGCGGACAGCCGCGCGCATCGCCGCCTCGCCACATGCGGCGGCCACCCAGGGTGCGCATCTGCTTGGCATCGGCCATCCGCGCGATGTCGCGAATGCGGCACTGTTTTTGGCATGCGAAGAGTCGCGCTATATCACGGGCATCGTGTTGACGGTGGATGGCGGGTGGTGTGCGGCAAGCCCCGGCGTTACGGCGCGGCCAAAGCAAAACAAAGGGACCTAGAATGACTGAAACGATGACGGACGGCGATATTCTCGACGTCGATCTCTATGGCGCGGTCAAGCAGGACCCTTATGAGCATTATGTCGCGTGGAACCGGCGCCCGCCATTTTTCATTCTCGCGGCGGGCCATAGGCAGGCGGTGTTCACGCGGCAGGCAGATACGAAAATCGTGCTGGAAGATTATGCGCGGTTCTCCAGCGTGAAGCGGCCCTATCCGGGCACTGAAGGATTCTATTTTTTCAACTCCATGCCGAGCGTCACCGATTCCGATCCGCCGGTTCACACGCGCCGCCGCCGGCTCATGTCGCCTGCCCTCACGCCGCGCAAGCTGGCGAAAATCCAGGACGGGCTGAACGCGGCGGTGGACAAGCTGCTGGATGGACTCGAGTCGCAAGGCAGCGGTTTCGACCTGGTGGCGGATCTGGGCAAGCCGCTTTCGACAAAGGTCTTGCTGGGGCTGGTTTGCGATTTGCCGGAGCAAGATTGGCACATATTCACTGATTTCATGCAGGCGCAGCGGGCGGCGTTCAATCAGCTTGCCGGCAATGAGGCCGGCCGCGCGGCGTTTGATCGCCACTGGAAGCAGGCGCGGGATTATTGCGAGGCGCTGATCGAGAGTCGGCGGGCAAACCCGGTTGACGATCTGGTCAGCAATATGCTGGCGGCGCAAAATCGGGATGAAAGCGCGCTGACGACTGAAGAAGTGTTCGCGACGCTGTTGATCATGTATTCGGCCGGCCTAGGCGGCACGGTAAACACGCCGGTCTGGACCTTATGGCGCCTGGCGCGGCACCGGGACCAGTTTGAATTGCTGCAGCGCCAGCCGGAGTTGATCAACGGCGCGGTGACCGAATCGCTGCGGATGGACCCGTCCTCCTATGCGTCGTTACGCTATGCGACGGGGGATTTTGAATTTGCCGGACTGCGCTTGAGCGAGGGCATGCCAGTGCATACGCTGAGCGCCGGCGGCAATTTTGACCCCGACCGCTATGCCGACCCTTTGCGTTTTGACATTACCCGCCCGACCGACTGGCTGGCCTTGAGCAGTTTTGGCCATGGCGTGCATCACTGCATCGGCAATGCCGTCGCCCGCATGGTCGGGCGCGTCGCGGTGGACAAGACCGTACGGCGATTCCCCAAGCTGCGGCTGGAGACCGAAAATTTTGTCCCGCGGATTGAAGGCGTGCTGAAGCAGCGCGCGCCGGTCTCAATCCCTGTGCGGATTGACTGACAAACTCAGGCGGGATCGAACTGCACGTAAAGCTGCTTCAGGCCGCGCAGGATGGAATTAGCCTGAAAGCGGAATTCGTTTTTCGGGTCGAGACGAAGATTCTTAAGGCGCGCTGTGAAAACCTCCAGCGTAATCCGCATCTCCATGCGCGCCAGCGGCGAGCCGACGCAAAAATGCGGGCCGTAGCCAAAGGCCAGCTGGCCGGAGGGATGCGGGCGTTGTTGGTTGAATACGTCGGGATGTTCGGAGAACTTGGCCGCATCCCGATTCGCCGAACCCCAGTTTAAATAGACCCGCGAGCCTGCGGGGATTTTCACGCCGGCCAGCTCGGTGTCCTGGGGTGTCGTGCGGCCGGACCATTGCGTCGGCGATTCAAAGCGCAGCGATTCCTCGATGGCCCGTGGGATGACTGTCGCGTCATTGCGGAGCTGTTCGAACAATTCCGGCTGTTCAAGCAGCCGGTACATCATCGTGCCGATCGCCAGCGCCGTTGTCTCATTGCCGCCGATCAGGAAAATGCGGAGTATGTCTACCAGAACGATATGCTCGACCGGTTCGGCCAGCGCGCTATTGGCTTTGATCAGATCACTGATTAGGTCATCGCCGGGTGCAGCCGTGCGTTCCTTGATCTTTTGCGAAAAATAAAGCTGAAGATCCGTCAGGCTCTGCGCGCATTCAAGCACGCGGTGGCGCTTCATCGGGCGCGAGTTTGAGGCCATGGCCTCTGAATAGTCATCGGACCAGCGTTTCAGGTCCTTGGCGTCGGCACGGTCAAGTCCCAGCAGATCGACGATGACAATCAACGGCAGCGGGGTGGCGTACTGGCTTTGCAGATCGGCTTTCCCCTCCGCGATGAACGCATCGACCAGCTCGTTGATGAGCGCGCGCACGCCAGGTTCCAGAGCCGCGAAACGGCGTGGCGAGAGGACTTTCATGGAAAGGGCGCGAAGTCCCGAATGCTCAGGCGGGTCGGTCGCGGTCAGGCTGTTGGAATCGGGGAAACCTTTTGCCCTGATCGCGGCAACTTCGGGATCGTCGCTGGCCATCCACACGCGTTTGCTGGAGAAAAGTTCCGGGTGCTGGCTGGCATAAACCACGTCCTCGTAACGGCTGACGACGTAAACATTGGTGCCCGGCACATGATAGACCGGCGCCTCGCTGCGCATCGCGGCGTAAAATTCGTACGGGTTTTCGAGAATTTCGTCAGCCGGATAGGCAAACCGGTCAACCGGACAAGATTCTGGCATTTCCGCCCCTTTTCGTCTATTCTTGGCAATTTGGCCCGCCGCCGGAGAAGGTGTCGACCGAAAAATGCTCATTTTGGGATGAGTAGGACTCGCTTTCTGACCTGTTCGACGAGGTTTAACGGGCTAAGGCATGAAAAAATGGTTTATCACCGGCGTTTCCAGCGGACTTGGCCGTGCCTTGGCGGTTGCGGCACTCAGCGCCGGCGACATCGTCGCCGGGTCGGTACGCCACGAAGCGGCGCGCAAAGACTTCAACACGCTGCATCCGGGTCGCGCGCAAGGCTTCATCATGGATGTGGCCGACCACGACGCCGTGACGCGAGCCATCCAGACCGCAGATGAAGCGGTGGGCGGGATTGATGTGCTCGTCAATAATGCCGGCGTAAGTCTTGAAGGCACGCTGGAGGAAACCGGCTGTGCGGAGATTCATGAGCAGTTCCAGGTCAACGTGTTTGGGCCGATTGCGGTCATGAAGGCGGTGCTGCCGGCGATGCGGGAGCGGCGGCGCGGGATAATCGTCAACATCACCTCGCTGGCCGGTTATGCCACTGGCGGCGGCACCGGGTTTTACGGTGGGGCCAAGCTGGCGCTTGAGGGGATTTCGAAATCGCTCGCCAAGGAATGCGCGCCCTTCGGGATTGCGGTGATGACCGTGATTCCGGGCGCTTTCAGGACCGATCTCGGCGCCAACCGCCGCTCAGCGCGCGATGCGATCGCCGATTACGCGCCGCAGAATGAAGCGCGGCGCGCCCGCCTGGCCGCCTTGTCCGGGCATCAGCGCGGCGACCCAAGCCGCGCGGCCCAGGCCATTGTCACGGCGGTGAACACCGCGCCGCCGCCGCGGCGGCTGGTGCTCGGCGTAGATGCCGCGGATTATGTCGCCGCCGATCTGGTGGCGTTCGGCGAAGAGATCAGGCAATGGGAAAGCGTGTCGCGCGCCACGGATTTTTTGCAGGACTAGGGAGCGCTTTCAATATGCGCCCGCACGGCGCCGCTATCGTCCAGCCAGCCGGCGCCTTTTGCGTAGCCCAGCATTTTGTCGAGACCAGCCAGCCAAGCGGCATCTTCAGCGCGGCCATTGGCTTTGAGCCAGACGGTATTGACCCAGACATGCTCGCCATCGAGGCGGCCGATCTCCGCGAACGAAGCGGCCGGCGCATCAGCGCCGGTTACGATCTTGAATGCCTTGAAATTATCGGAATCTTCGAGCGTTGGCGGGCCGGATTCAGGGATGTTTATGAACATGATCAGACCGAAATTTTGTCGCGGGCGGTGAAAGAAATCGGCATGCGCTTGATGCCGGGAAACAGGTTGGACGCGGAAATTTCCGGCGTTGCCGTGAGGGCGATATCGTTCATCGCGCCAAGCAGATATTCCAGCATAACCTGCATTTCCAGCCGCGCCAGATGCGCGCCGAGGCAGAAATGCTTGCCGTAGCCAAAGCCGAGATGCACGTTCGGCGTCCGCTGCACGTTGAATCGATACGGCTCGGGAAACTGATCCTCATCCCGATTTGCCGAGACGTTCCACACAACCACACGGTCGCCCTTGCGGATGGTTTTATCGCCCAGCGTGGTGTCTTCGGTCGCGGTGCGCATCTGGTGGTTCAGCGGCGTCATCCAGCGCACGAATTCCTCAACCGCGGTTTTCAGCGCGGCCGGGTCGCCGCGGAGTTCGCGCAGGCGGGCGAGTTCCGCCGGCTGGCGGGTGAGTTCGGCAAGGCCCGCGCAAAGCGTATTGCGCGTGGTTTCATGGCCGGCGTTGAAAAACATCAGGCCGTTGAAGGCCAGTTGCTCGTCGGTGAGTTTCTTGCCATTGACCTCGACCGTCGCCATCGTGCTGATCAGATCATCGCCCGGCGCCGCCCGCCGTTCATGCGCGAGTTGCAGGCAGTAGCCATTGATTTTTTGCAGCCCGGTGATGGTGGTTTCCAGCGGTGTGCCGATCGAAAATTCCGGGTCGTCCGGTGAGGCGAACATGTTGGTCCAGTGGTAGAGCTCGTCCCACGCCTCGCGCGGAATGCCCATGATATGGGCGATCACCATCAGCGGCAGCTTGGCCGCAACATCGATGGCGAAATCGCATGACCCGCGGGGCAGCACATCGTTGAGAATTTCCACCGTGATGTTGCGTATGAGGTCCTGCAGGCTGGCCACACCGGCTGGGGCAAAACGCGCGTTAAAAGCCTGGCGCAGCACGGTATGCGGTGAGCCGTCCATCGCCGAGAGGTTGGCGCCTTCGCGGGTGAGACGGTTGAATTCCATATTTGGATCTTCGAATTCCGGATGCGCCGGCAGCACGTTGCCGCCTTCCTGGATGCTGAAAATCCGGTTGTCACCGGCATAAACCTGCTGGGCGTCCTTGTATTTGAAGATCGACCAGAAACCGAAGGTGAGCCGCCCCTTGGTCCAGTGGACCGGATCCTCCCGGCGCATCGTGCGATAGGCGGCGTCCGGGTCGCCATTGGCGAAAAACATCGGGTCGGTCAGGCTGGTGTCGATTTCCTGGAACATATAGTCCATATTTTGCTCCCTCCGCCGCTGCAGGCTCAACCACTTTTGCTACGCGCACCACGCTGGTACGAGTGAATTTTGTTAATGCGGCGATGAGTGCGAGTCATCGCCCGGCGCATCCCTTTACAGCCTGGGCAAACTGGGGATTATGCTGGGCGGGCGTGAAGATTTTCGTTTTCGTGCGCGGGCGGCACGCGGAGAAAAGCATTTTAGGAGCGTTAATGCCGGATCAAACCCTGTTGCCACCCCCGCCATTCGCGGCCGCCGTCAGCGCCCCGGTGGAACTTGTCGTCACCGTGTTGTTCGCGGCGTTCGCGTTGGCGGCGCTGGTCTACGCGCTCATCGATTGGCGGCGCTCCGGCAAGCCATCCTTTTTGCTGATGTTTATCAGCGGCGGGGCGATGTTCATCGTCGAGCCGATGATCGATACGGTCGGCGGTTGCTGGTTCCCGGCGAATTCATTTGTTGCCTTCACGGCCTATGGACGGCCGATGCCGGTCTGGCTGTGCCTGACCTATTTCTTCTATTTCGGAATCGGCGTGGGCTTGGTCTGGCGCATGATGAATCGCGGCCTCAGCCGGGCGCGGCTCTGGTCATTTTATCTTGGCGCGATCGCCGCGGATGTGGCGGAGGAAATTCTGCTCCTGCATTTCAAGGTCTATATGTATTACGGTCCGCAGCCGCTGGAGGTGTTGAACTTTCCCTTGTGGTGGTGCGCCGTTAACGGGTTGACGACGATGGCGGCGGCCGCTGTGGTTTACCGCTATCAGGCGTATTTGATGACGGGTTGGCGGCAGTTGCAGGTTATTCCGGTTGTGCTGACCGTTAGCACAGCCGTAAATTGCATGGTGGGTTGGCCGTCCTGGATGGCGATCAACACGCCGGTCAGCCCGATGGTCACGCAGCTTGCGGGGATCGGCAGTTTTTGCCTTTCCTTGTGGTTCATGTCGCTGGTTGTGAAAGCGGTGGCGGCGGACACGGTGCCGAGCGGCGCGCGCCTGGCCGGGCAGGCCGTGCGGGCGGCGTAACGGGTGAGGAAAATGCTTCGATTTATTTGATGAAGTCGGGCGGCCGCTTTTCCTTGAAGGCAGCATAGCCTTCGACGAATTCCGGTCCGGTGAGGCAGGCGACCTGTGCCTGGGCTTCCAGCGCCAGGTTTAACGGATCCGTTCCGGAACTTTGCCGGAGCAAAAATTTCAGCCGCGCAAAAGCCTGTTGCGGCAGTGCGGCCAGGCGCTCGGCGTCCTCGATGGCGCGAGTCATCACCGCGCCCCCTTCAACAGCCAAATCCGCCAGGCCGGCCGCGACGGCGGCCTCGGCCGAAACGGGTTTCCCATCAAGAAATATCTGTGTGGCGCGCGCTTGGCCGGCACGGAGACAAACTGTCTGGACCAGACCCCAGTCGGGCACCAGGCCAAGGCGGAGAAACGGAAACAGCAGGTTCGCACCCTGGCCCATGACGACCCGGTCGGCGAGCAGCGCGATTCCGGCGCCGGCGCCGGCCGCCGCGCGCTCCACCGCCGCGATGACGGGCTTTGGAAACATCCATAGCAAATCAACGATTCTATGGCCGTCCGCCATGCGCGCCCGCGCCGCGTCGGGTGCTATTCCCACCATGCTCGGCAAATCCCCGCCGGCCGAAAAAAAACCGCCCGTGCCGCCAATGATGACGGCGCGAACCGAATGATCGTCGGACGCCGCGATCAGCGCCGCATACAGCGCGTCACGCACCGCGGCGTTGATGGCGTTTCTAGCTTCCGGCCGGTTGATGAGCAGCCGGCGAACATGCGGCGCCGGATGGTCTATCAGAAGCTCACTCATGCCCGTGGCGCCTCATGCAGCAGCGACAGGCCGAGCATCGCGCGGCGGCGCAGCCACAGGCTGGGACGGTAGCGCAAATCGCCGGTGATCTTTTGGATTTTTTCGAGAATCTCGACGATTTTTGAAGGGCCGATTTGATCACCCAGTTCCAGGGGCCCAGCCGGATAGCCGAGGCCGAGGCGGATCGCGGGGTCAATCTCGGCGGCGCGCGCAATCCCGCGCTGGGCAATTTCGCAGGCGATGTTGACGATCATCGCGATCACGCGCTGGCTGACAAAACCGGGGCTGTCGGCGATCACCGTCACCTTGGTCCCATCCGCCGCCAGCAGGGCATGCGCCGCATCGGCCACGCGCGGCGCTGTGGCAGGCGAGACCATCAGCGCGAAGCGGCGATTCCATTGCATGAGCGGATCAACGCCAAGGGTCCGCTCCGGGTCAAACCCAAGCCGCAGGCAAGCCGAGGTGATGTCCTCGCCCCATGGCAGCAAAAAGATGATGTCCGCGTCCGCGAAGTCTTCAGCAATCCTGGCGCCGGCGCGGACCAGAAAATCAGCCAGTTCGTCACGCCGTTCACCTTGCTGGACAAAGGCGGAGATGCCGGCGGGCCACGCCGGGGCGCCGGGCTCATCCGGCTCCAGCTTGCGCGCACCGTCATATTTATAAAATCCCGCACCGGTTTTCCGGCCGAACAATCCCGCGGCAAGGCGTGGCGGCACGAGCGAGGAGGGGCGGTAGCGCGGCTCATGCTGAAACTGGTCGAAAATGGACTGCATCACCTTGCCCGAAACATCCAGCCCGGTCAGGTCCATCAGCTCGAACGGCCCCATCCGGAAGCCGCTGCCATCGCGCATGATGCGGTCGACGCCGGCAAAATCCGTCACGTTTTCTTCCACCACGCGAAAGCCTTCACCGTACAGGCCGCGCCCGGCATGGTTGATCAGAAAACCCGGCTGGTCCGCCGCAATGACCGGCCGGTGGCCCGTTGCCTCGATGAGGCTCCGAAGTTGTTCCACGACCTCTGGCGCGGTTTGGATGCCGGGAATGATTTCCGCGATTTTCATCAGCGGCACCGGGTTGAAAAAATGCAGTCCGGCGACGCGGGAAGGGGTTGCGCATAACGCCGCGATGGCGCTGACGGTAAGCGAGGATGTATTGCTGGCCAGGATCGTTTCCGGACCAACGATTTTCTCAAGCTGTTGAAACAGCGCCTGCTTTGCCGCCAGATCCTCGATAATCGCCTCGACGATGACGGCGCAACCGGCAAGGTCCTCGATTGCGCCGCAAACCAGCAAATTTTCCAGGCAGGACGCCAAAGCCGCTTGGGAAGTACTGCCCTTCGCCGCCAACCGTTCCAGCACCGCGGCAACCGACGCTTTCGCCTCCGCCGCGGCGCCGGGGCGGGCGTCGAACAGGCGGACGGTGTGGCCGCCCTGCACAAAAAGCTGGGCAATCCCGCGCCCCATCACGCCCGCGCCAACAACCCCGATCAGCATGTCAGTTCTTGCCGGCGAGCAGGCCGCGGGCGATGACCTGTGCCTGTATTTCCCCGGCGCCTTCGAAAATATTCAGAATTCTCGCATCGCAAAGCACGCGGCTGATCGGGTATTCCAGCGCAAAGCCATTGCCGCCATGAATTTGCAGCGCATTATCGGCATTGGACCAGGCCGTGCGCGCCGCCAGCAATTTCGCCATCCCCGCCTCGATATCGCAACGTTTATCCAAATCCTTTTCACGCGCCGCGAAATACGTGAGCTGCCGCGCCACCATCGTCTCAACGGCCATCCAGGCCAGCTTGCCGGAAACGCGGGGGAATTCGTAAATCGGCTGGCCGAATTGCGCGCGGTCCAGCGCATAGCCCAGGCCCAGCTCCATCGCGTTCTGCGCAACGCCAACGGCGCGCGCGGCGGTCTGGATTCGCGCACTTTCGAAAGTTTCCATCAGCTGCTTGAAACCCTGGCCCCCCACGCCGCCCAGCAGCGCGTCTTCCGGCACTTCAAAACCCTCGAATCGGATTTCGTATTCCTTCATGCCGCGATAGCCGAGCACCTCGATCTCGCCGCCACTCATGCCTTCGGCGGGGAATGGGGTGGCGTCATCGCCGCGGGGTTTTTCGGCGAGCAGCATGGAGAGGCCCTTATAGCCGGGCGCGTCCGGTTCAGTGCGGACCAGCAGCGTCATGATATCGGCGCGCGCCGCATGGGTGATCCAGGTTTTGTTGCCGGTGACACGGAAAATTTTCGTGCCGTCGGGCCTGGTCACGCGCTCGGCGCGGGTGGCGAGGCTGGCGAGGTCGGAGCCGGTATTGGGTTCGGTGAAGACGGCTGTTGGGAGAATTTCGCCGGAGGCGATCAGCGGGAGATATTTTTCCTTCTGCGCGGCGGTGCCGCCCAGGCGGATCAGTTCGGCGGCGATTTCGGCGCGGGTGCCGAGCGATCCAACACCAATATAGCCGCGCGACAGTTCTTCCGAGGCGATGCACATGGCGAGTTTGCCGAGGCCGGCGCCGCCGAATTCCTCCGGCACCGTCAGGCCGAAAATGCCGAGATCGGACATTTCGCGGATGATCGGCATGGGGATGTATTCGTTGCGGCAATGCCAGCCATGGGCGTCGGGCACCACGCGGGCCTCGACGAAGCGGCGCAGATTATCGGCAATCTGGTCCAGCGCCTCATCGCCGCGCTGCAGCGCGCCGAACCGGCCGTCGCGAATGTAAGCGGCTAGCCGCTGGCGGACTTTGTTGTTGTAGCCTTCATGGCGGAGTTTCGCGCAGGCTGGGGCGGCGAAAATGTCGCTCGCCTCGTCCTGCAGGTCGAGATCCGCGGGCCGGAACGTCTCGCCCTGGGTCATCGCGATGCCGCCGGCGATCTGGTTGAGATATTCGCCGAACCCGGCGCCCAAAATCAGTTGCTCCAATTCGCCGAATATGCCGGCGTCTTGCAGCGATTTCGCCCAGCCCAGCAAGGCGCGCAACGCGCTGGCATAAGTGGCGAGCCAGGCGAGGCCATGCGTCTGGTGCTGGTGGGACGTGGCGGCATCGTTATCCCAGCGGCCGGTGGGCGACGCCAGGCCGGATGCCGCGCGGCGCGCGAGGATGTAATAGGCGTCGACGCGGCCCAGCGCGGTATCGCAAAGGTCCAGCAGCGCGGCCGGGTTTTCCATGGCGTCTGGCTGCGGCATGGCGTGCTGGTCCACCGATTACGGTTCCCGC
>Ga0116227_10006724_pt1 | contig 23062 bp, 17 predicted proteins | sample S1TSphgellanicum_FD_89693 | JGI IMG/M metagenome (GOLD analysis project Ga0116227, IMG submission 89693) | Host-associated microbial communities from peat moss isolated from Minnesota, USA - S1T2_Fb - Sphagnum magellanicum MG | ecosystem: Host-associated > Plants > Peat moss > Unclassified...
CCGCAGGAATACTGGACGATTGAAGCGCGTGGCGAAAAGGGTTCGGTGTTCACCTCGAAGCTGATCGAGCTCGATCGCAAGAAGGTCGAGCAGTTCACGCTGACCGACGCCGGTGGTTCCGAAGCCGCCAAGAAGAAAATCCTCGCGGCCGCCAATGGCGTGCTGCGTGTTGCCAGCGTCGAGAAGAAACAGCGTCGCCGCAACCCGGCCCCGCCGTTCACCACCTCCACGCTGCAGCAGGAAGGCAACCGCAAGCTGGGCTTCACCTCCAGCCGCACCATGCGCACCGCGCAGCAGTTGTATGAAGGTGTGGACTTGGGCGGCGAAACCGTCGGTCTCATCACCTATATGCGTACCGACTCGGTCAATCTTGCGCAGGACGCGCTGGTTGAAATCCGTGAAGTGATCGCGAAGAAATTCGGCGCTGCATCGGTTCCTGGCGAGGCCCGTGTGTTCAAGGCCAAGTCGAAGAATGCACAGGAAGCGCATGAAGCCGTGCGCCCCTCGTCTTCGGCGCGCACGCCGGAGCAGGTCGCCAAATACCTGACGCCGGATCAGGCCAAGCTGTATGAGCTGATCTGGAAGCGCACGATGGCTTCGCAGATGACGCAGGCCGTGTATGACACTGTCACTGCTGAACTGCGTGCGGGTGAGCCGCATGCTTTCCGCGCCAGTGGTTCAGTGCTGGTCGAGCCGGGCTTTGTCGCGGTCTACATGCAGAGCACCGACGAGCCGGATGACGAGGACGATGAAAAGCGTCTGCCGCCGCTGGTCGAAGGCGATACCGTCAAGTTGCTCGAAGTCCTCACGGACCAGCACTTCACCGAACCGCCACCGCGTTTCACGGAAGCTTCATTGGTGAAGACGCTGGAAGAGTACGACATCGGTCGTCCTTCGACTTACGCCAGCATCATCTCGACGCTGCAGGCGCGCGATTACGTGCGACTCGACGGCAAGGCGTTCTCGCCGACCGACGTCGGCATGGTCGTCAACCGCTTCCTGACAGAGCACTTCTCGCAGTACGTCGACTACGAATTCACCGCGCATCTCGAGGATGATCTCGACGCGGTGTCGCGTGGCGAAAAACAGTGGGTGCCCTTGCTCGCGTCGTTCTGGAAAGACTTCAAGCCGCGCGTCGACGAGAAGATGGAACTCAAGCGCGAGGAAGTGTCGCAGGCGCGCCAGATTGGTACTGATCCAAGCAGTGGCAAGCCGGTTTCCGCACGCATCGGGCGCTTTGGTCCCTTCGTGCAGATCGGCACCAAGGAAGACGAAGACAAGCCACGTTTTGCCTCGCTGCGCGCCAACCAGCGCATCGACACCATCACGCTGGAGCAGGCGCTGGAACTGTTCAAGCTGCCGCGCAAACTCGGCCAGACGCCGGATGGTTACGAAGTCGAAGTGAACATCGGCCGCTTTGGTCCTTACGTTCGCTACGGCAAGAACTTTGTCTCGCTGAAGAAGGAAGATGATCCGTTCACCGTTGAATTGCCGCGTGCGCTGGAACTGATCGAGCTGAAGGCCGCTGCGATTGAAGCGGCGACGATCCGTCTATTCGAAGGCACCACGATCCGCATCGTCAAGGGCAAGTTCGGTCCGTACATCACCGATGGCACGCGCAAGGCCCGCATCCCCAAGACCAAGACGCCGGAAACGCTCAGCGTGTTCGAGTGCGAAGCGTTCCTGACCGAAGCGGAAAACATGAAGAAGCCCGGCAAGAAGGGTGGAGCCAAGAAAAAGGCTGCAGCCGACAAAGCCGAAGCGCCAGCCAAGAAGGCCGCAGTGAAAAAGACCGCGGCCAAGAAAGCACCCGCGAAAAAGGCCGCAGCCAAAAAGGCTCCTGCAAAGAAAGTCGCTGCAAAGAAAACGGTCGCCAAGAAAGCCGCCAAGAAAAAGTAAGCCATGGCTTCAACGTTGCAATTACGCGCCGCCTGTCACGCTCTGAGTGCAGGCGGCGTTATTGCTTATCCCACCGAAGCGGTCTGGGGTTTCGGCTGCGAACCGCAGAACCGGCATGCCTGCATCAAGCTGCTGCATCTGAAGGAGCGTGACTGGCGCAAGGGCATGATCCTGATCGCGTCGGACTTCGAGCAGCTCAGGCCCTACGTTGGACCTTTGAGCGCAAAGGAACTCGCGCCCGCGATGGCGACCTGGCCCGGCCCGGCGACCTGGTTGTTGCCCGCTTCTGATTTCACGCCCGAATGGGTGCGTGGCGAACATGACAGCATCGCGGTTCGTGTGACTGCGCATCCGCTGGCTTCAGCGTTATGTCGTGCCTACGGCGGCCCGATCGTCTCCACCAGCGCCAATCGTGCCGGCCAATCACCGGCCATGAGCGGCACGCAGGTGCGCCTGTGGTTTGGCATGCAGGTCGACGCCATCCTCAACGGCGCGCTCGGCGGCCTCGACAAGCCGACGCAGATTCGGGACCTGCGTAGCGGTACACTGCTAAGGCCATGAACGCCGCCGACGTCGAACAGTATCTGAGAAATCTGCAGTCGCGGATTTGTACGTCGCTGGAAAGTGCCGACGGCACCGCCCAGTTCAAGAGCGACCGCTGGACGCGCGGTGACAGCAGTGGCGCGATCACCGGTGGTGGTGGCGACACGCGCATCCTTGCCGATGGCGCCGTGTTCGAACGCGCCGGTGTTGCCTTCTCGATGGTGCAAGGTACGCAGCTTCCGCCATCGGCTACGGCGCATCGCCCCGAGCTGGTGGGACGTCAATGGCGCGCCATGGGCGTATCGCTGGTCATTCATCCGCTCAACCCGCATGTGCCGACGGCACATGCCAACGTCCGTTTTTTCATCGCCGAGCGCGAGAACGAGGAACCGGTCTGGTGGTTTGGTGGCGGTTTCGATCTCACGCCGTATTACGGTTACGACATGGACTGCCGTCACTGGCATTCCATCGCTGCCGCAGCCTGTGCACCCTACGGCGCACACGTGCATCCCAAGCTGAAGAGCTGGTGCGATGAGTATTTTTTCCTCAAGCATCGCAATGAACCACGCGGGATTGGTGGCGTGTTCTTTGATGATTGGAGTGAAGGCGGTTTCGACAATGCCTTTGGCCTGATGAAGAGCGTAGGTGATCATTTCATTCCCGCGTATCAACCGCTGGTTCAGCTGCGCAAGGACACACCTTACGGCCAGCGCGAGCGTGACTGGCAGTTGTATCGTCGCGGCCGCTACGTTGAATTCAATCTGGTCTGGGATCGCGGCACGCACTTTGGCCTGCAGTCGGGTGGCCGCACCGAATCCATCCTGATGTCGATGCCGCCGCTGGCGAGCTGGCGCTATGACTATCACGCCGAGCCCGGCAGTGCCGAGGCAGACTTGGTCGATCAATATCTCAAGCCCAGAGACTGGCTAAAGCCATGACCCTGACCGAACTCCGCTATCTGGTGAATCTCGACAAGGAGCGTCACTTTGGTCGTGCGGCGGAGCGTTCGTTTGTGTCGCAGCCAACGCTGTCGGTTGCGGTCAAGAAGCTTGAAGATGAACTGGGCGTGATGCTGTTCGAGCGCAATCGCGGTGAAGCGCGCCCTACGCCTGTTGGCGAGCGCATCATCACGCAGGCGCGCAAGGTGCTTGCTGAAGCGGGTCGCGTTGAGGACATGGCGCGTGAAGGCCGCGATGAACTTGTCGGCCCTTTGCGGCTCGGCGCAATTTACACCGCAGGGCCGTACCTGCTGCCGGGGCTGGTGCCGTTGATGCGCGAGCGCGCACCGCTGATGCCGCTGGTGATCGAAGAGAACTTCACCGCGAAATTACTGGAACAGCTACGCGATAACGAACTCGATGTTGCGGTTGTTGCCTTGCCTGTCGATCTGCATGGCCTCAACGCCTGGGCCTTGTACGACGAGGATTTCGTCGTGCTGTTGCCGCAGGATCATCGCTGGGCCGGCGAGAAGCAGATTCCCGCCAAGCGTCTCGCGGAAGAAAACCTGTTGCTGCTCGGCCCCGGGCATTGCTTCCGTGACCAGGTGATCTCGGCGTGTCCCAAATGTGTGACTGCCGAAGGCGATGGCCCCGGCCCGCGCACGGGCAGCAGCCTGGAAACGATTCGCTACATGGTGGTCAGCGGTCTTGGTATCACCGTGGTGCCGCGCACCTCGGTCGAAAATCGCGGTGACGACAATGCCTTGCTGTCCTGGCGGCCACTCGCTGCGCCTGCGCCGAGCAGGCGATTGGCTCTGGTGTGGCGCAAGACCTTTCCGCGGCGCGAGGCGATCAAGCTTCTGCGCGAAGCCATTCTGGACACAAAGCTCAAGGGCGTGACGTTCCTGCCGAATGAGAAGGCGCAGGAAAGCGCCGACTAGCCGGGCGGGCGGTTCTAATCGAGCAACATGCCCAGGCCGATGAGGAACAGCATCAGCGCGAATGCGCGCTTGAGGGTTTTGGGTGGCAGGGTGTGTGCCAGCCGCGCGCCCAGCGGAGCGGTCAGAACGCTTGCTGAGGCAATGCCGGCGAAACCGGCGAGACTGACATAGCCCAGTGTCCATGCCGGCAGTGCGGCTTGGCCGTAGCCTGCAATCATGAAACCAATCGCGCCAGCCCAGGCGATCGGTATTCCCGCGGCGGCAGCGGTGCCCACGGCCTCGCGCATGCTGACGCCGCGCTGCGACAGGTAGGGAACGGTCAGTGAGCCTCCGCCAATCCCGATCAGCGCCGCAAGCAGGCCAATCACGCCGCCGATGCTGATCAGTTCGAGGTTGCCCAGGGGGCGCGGTGTGCGCGGGGTTTCCGGTTTGAGATCCAGCCACATCTGCAGTGACACCAGCAACGCGCCGGTCCCAACGATTTTCTTCAGCGTGCCGCCGCTCAGTGCGTCAGCGACAAAGCCGCCGGTGATTGCGCCTGCCACCAGTCCCGGCGCCAGCTTGCGCAGGACCGGCCATAGCACGCCAGAACGTTTATGGTGCGCGAGGGTCGAAGAGATTGAAGTGGCGGCAATGACCGCCAGTGAGGTGCCAATGGCCAATTGCATGACTACGCTGGCATCAATGCCCTGGCGTGGTAGCAACCAGGCCAGTGCGGGCACGATGATGAGTCCGCCACCGACGCCGAACAGGCCCGCCATGACGCCCGCTGCGGCACCGGTCACAAGAAAAATCGCAAGCTGTTCCATTGAAACCCTACAATGCGCGTATTGCGTGAATCGTACATGAACCTTGTAAGCGAGCCATGAAGTCACTGATCCGCGGTCTTGTCTTATTGCTGCTATGGCCTGTGCTCACGCACGCCCAGGATCAGGCGGCGCCTGCGCGCGCCGAGTTCAAGTCGGCCATGGTTCGTATCGATGCCGGGGACATCAGTGGTGACGATTCAAAATCACTGAGCGCCTATGTGCTCTACCCCTACATCGTTGCGGCGCGCTTGCAACGCGAAATCAGAACCGCGCCAAATGCAGATGCCGACGCACGGACGCAAAAATTTCTGGCGACCTACGCGAACTGGCCGGTCTCGCGTGATTTGAGAAAAACCCTGTTGCAAAGCCTTGCGCAGCGACAGGACTGGAAATCGTTTGTCGCGATCTACAACCCGGATATCGCCGACGATAGCCTGCGCTGTCAGCAGCTATTGGCGCGCAGCAGGATCGGTGATGACGCAAGCTTGCGTGACGATGCGTTCAAGGTCTGGATGACCGGGCAAAAAATGCCGCAGGCCTGTACGCCGGGGTTTGACTGGATGCGACAGCAGGGCTGGTTGACGCCGGCCCTTGCAGAAAAGCGCGCACGACTTGCGCTGGCAGCAGGCAATGTCGAGCTGGCTGAATTCATGGCGCAGATGCTTGCTCCGGAGCGGGCGCAGCCCATTCTTCGCTGGGCCCGCTTGATTCGATCACCGCGCGATGAATTGAGCGTGCTGATCGCCAATCCCAAGGAAGCCGTAGAAGCCGATGCCTTGCTGGATGGCTACACGCGTCTGACGCGCAGCAAGCCCGATATCGCCTTGCAGTTCTACAAGCCACTGCTGGATGCCGAACAGCTGCAAGGCGAGGCCGCAGTGCCTTACACCGTTGTCCTGGCGCTGGGATTGGCCTGGGGACGTATGCCCGAGGCCGTCGAGTATTTTGAACGTGTGCCGGAAGCGGCTACCGATGCGCGTGTACAGGAGTGGCGCATCCGTGCCGCGCTGTGGAATGGCAATTGGGAGCGTGCGCGCGAGTGGATTGCGCGCCTGCCCAAGAATCTGGCCACGCAGGATCGCTGGACGTACTGGCGTGCACGCGCGCTGGATGCGAACAAGGCGACGCAGGCACAGGCGGCGTCGCTGTATCAGGGCCTGTCGCTGCAAAACAATATTTATGGCGCCTTGGCCGCGTGGCGCCTCGGCCGCGCGTATACACCTACACCACAGCCGCAGATCGCCGATGCGGCTGCGCAAGCAGCCTTGCAATCCAATGAAGGCATCATCCGCGCCCGCGAACTGCATCTGGCGGATTGCGATGCCTGGGCCATGGCTGAATGGCGCAAGGCGCTGGAAGACGCGACACCAGCGACCCGCGTGCAAGCGGGCATCCTGGCTTCGCAATGGGGTTGGCATTCACAGGCCATTCCTACGCTGGCGACGGCAGCGGCCTTTGATGATTTCGAGCTGACCTATCCGCTGGCCTACGAGCCGCAGGTCAAGAAAGCGCAACAACTCACCGGCATTTCCCCGGCATGGATCAATGCCGTCATGCGCCAGGAAAGCCTGTTCAATGCAGAGGCGGTTTCCTCTGCCAATGCCTATGGCCTGATGCAGTTGCTGCTGCCCACGGCGCGCAGTGTCGCCAAGCGCTGGAAGCTTCCAACGCCGACGCAGGCCACCTTGTTCCAGCCGGTGACCAACCTGCAGTTGGGTGCGGCTTACCTGAGCGAACTGCGCGACAAGTTCGGTGGCAACCTGTTGCAGGCGCTGGGCTCGTACAACGCGGGCCCGGGCGCAGTCGCGCGTTGGCTGCCGGATCGGCCGATGGATGCCGATATCTGGGTCGAGAATATTCCGTACAACGAAACACGTAACTACATCCAGAAGATTCTTTGGCACATCACGGTATTCAGCTGGAAGGAAACCGGGCAGGCACAAGATCTTTCTGCCGTGCTGACGCCGATTGGCAAAGCAGCGCCATGAAAAAATATCTCGTCGGCGGCGCAGTGCGCGATGCGCTGCTGGGCTTGCACGCGAGTGAGCACGACTGGGTGGTGACAGGCGCGACTCCGGAGGACATGGCCGAACAGGGTTATCGCCCGGTTGGAAAAGACTTCCCGGTTTTCCTGCATCCACAGAGCAAGGAGGAATACGCGCTGGCGCGTACCGAGCGCAAGACTGCACGCGGCTATCGCGGCTTCGCGTTTCAGGCAGGTCCCGAGGTTACGCTGGAAGAGGATCTGATCCGGCGCGATCTCACGGTGAATGCGATTGCGCAGGATGCTGATGGTCGCTTGATCGATCCTTATGGCGGGCAGCGTGATCTCCAGGCCAAAATCCTGCGGCACGTATCGCCGGCATTTGTCGAAGATCCCGTGCGGATTTTACGAGTGGCACGCTTTGCCACGCGGTTTGCGCCCATGGGATTTCGCATCGCCGAAGAAACAATGGCGCTGATGCGCCAGATGGTGGCGGATGGCGAGGCAGATGCCCTGGTGCCCGAGCGGGTCTGGCGTGAGTGCGAGCGTGCCCTGATGCACGAAAAGCCCAGCGTGTTTTTTAGCGTCCTGCGTGAATGCGGCGCGCTGGCGCGCGTGATGCCCGAGATCGATGCGCTGTTTGGTATTCCACAGCGTGCGGATTATCACCCGGAGATTGATACCGGCATCCATACGCTGATGTGCATTGATGTCGCGGCCAACATGGGCGCGCCACTGGAAGTCCGTGTGGCCACCTTGCTGCATGATCTGGGCAAGGCCCTGACTCCGAAAGTGGAATGGCCGAGCCATCGCATGCACGAGGCGCGTGGCGTGCCGCTGGTCGAGAAATTCTGTGCCCGCCTGCGGGTTCCTCTAGCGTATCGCGATCTTGCCGTGCTGGTTACGCGCGATCATCTCAACGTCCATCGCTGCGAAGAGCTGCGGCCGCAGACCCTGCTGGAGTTGCTGGAGCGCATGCAGGCCTTGCGCAAGCCTGATGTGTTTGAGCAGGCCTTGCAGGCTTGCCTGTGTGACGCGCGCGGGCGTAAAAACTTCGAGCACAGCGATTATCCGCAGGTGCGTTATTTGCAGGCCGCTGCGCGGATCGCGCGTACGGTTGAAGCCAAGGATGTTGTGGCTGCTGGCTTCAGCGGCGTGAAAGTGGGCGAAGAGCTGAAGCTGCAACGCGGTGCAGTTTTGAAAGCCTGGAAAGAGCAGCAGGGAAAGCCTTCGAGTCTTTAGTCCCGTTTTCTTTCCCTTTAAAAAGAAAAGCCCCGGTCGCGTTAGCAACCGGGGCTTTTTACATCAGTTACAAATTACTTCAGGACCTTGAACTCGACACGGCGGTTTTCAGCGCGGCCGGCCTTGGTCTTGTTGCTGGCGATCGGCTTGCTTTCGCCGTAGCCTTCCGACTGCAGGCGCGAGGCATCAATGCCACTCTCAACCAGGTACTTCTTGGCTGATGCAGCACGTTGCTTCGACAGCTTCAGGTTATGAGCTGGCGTACCGGTTGAGTCGGTGTGACCGTCGATCCGCAGGTTCATCGAAGGCTGGCCCTTGAGGCCGGCAACGATGTTGTCGAGCGAAGCCTTGGCCTCGCTGGTCAGCACGGCTTTGTCGGTCGCAAAGGTGATGTCGTGCAGCACGATCGTTGCCGCCTTGATCGCGCAGCCATTGGCGTCAACCTTCATGCCGCGCGGAGTGTTCGGGCACTGGTCGATGCTGTCGGGCACACCATCACCGTCGCTATCCTTCGGAGCTGCCGGAGGCGGTGGCGGCGGAGGAGGCGGTGGCGGCGGAGGAGGCGCAACGGCAGGTGCCGGCGGCGGAGGGGGAGGCGGTGGAGGAGTAGGGTTGCTGCCCAGTGCAATCTGGATACCAGCGCTGATGCGCGTATCCATGATGCGGTTCTGGCCAGCCACGTATCGGTCGTTAAAGATGGCGTAACGGCCACCTTCGAGACGAAGCGCTGCGGAGCGCGACTCGTTGAGCGCGATCAGGAAACCGCCGCCTGCCTGGGCAACGCCGCTGGTCTTGTTGTCGGCGAAGAGGCCGCTGCGATCATATTCAGCACCGCCACCGATCGAGAGGAACGGGGCGATCGCCGGAGCGCGGGTAAAGGGGTAGACCACAAAGTTGACGCCAGCATTGAAGATGTTGTCGTTGCCGCCCGGGGTATAACGACGGTCAGCGCGCAGGCCGCCGATGTAAATTTCAGGGGCGAAGTACGAACCCACAGGGAAGCCGACCAAGCCGGTGCCGCCGTAGCCGTTGCGTAACTGGCGATCCTGGTCAGGGAACACATAGGTTCCCATCACCGCCGCATAAGGGGTGTTGTTGATCTCGGCAGCAGTGCCGAGCTGGGTTGTACCAGCCAGAAGCGCTGCGGCCAGTAATTTATGCCCTGACGTTATTTTCATGGTGTTATTCCTGCTTGGGGGGAGGACGGACAACTGTCGCGTACAGATATGAAGAGCCTGCCCACGATCAGCCGGTAATCTGAATATACGCCCAGCTAATGCCGGTTGTGAATCCGGGCATGGGCTAGGATGTATTGATATTGAAACATGTGCAACATGCCTTTAAGGCTTTATGCCAGGGTGCTACTGCCCATCTGGCCCGGCCATCGCATGTGTTAAGCCCGTGGTCTCCCACCGGCTGCGAGCCTGCATTTTATTGGACCAATAAGGACATTGTTCTCCAAATCGATAGATGCCCGGCTAATGTAGGGCGCGAATCTGAACGCCGGCTGAATCGCCGGAAATAAATCTGCGCGGAGGTTACAGGGGCTTTATTCGCCCCTGCAATGGACACAAATACCTATAAGTGACCCGCCTCAGGTCCCTGCGGGCACCAAAAGCAGCAGGGCGATGCCCAGCGCGATCCGATACCAGGCAAACAGCGTGAAGCGATGGGTCTGGATATAGCGCAGCAGCCATTTAACGGCGACAAAGGCGGTGATCGTGGAGACCACGAAGGCAATGCCGAGATCGCCCCAGTTTTCGGCGCCAGCCCCGCCATGCTTGAGGACATCCCACAATAATTTCCCGCTGGCGGCGAACATGGTGGGAATGCCGACGAGGAAGGCGAACTCCGTTGCGGCGGGCCGGTTGCTGGTGCCTGCGAGCATCGCGACAAAGATGGTGGCTGCCGAACGTGAGGTGCCAGGGAAGATCGCTGCAACGATCTGGGCGAGCCCGACCAGGATGGCGACTTTCCAGGTGATCTGCGCGCTATCCGGCTTTTTGGCAGCGAAGGCTTCCGCCACAAGCATCCAGACGCCGCCAATCACAAGGGCCCAGGCTACCGGGGATATCTCAGTAGGCAGTTTGAAGCCCAGTTTGGTAATGACCAGGCCGAGGACGCCGGTAATCAGGAACGCCACCGTCAATTTCAGCGCGTAGTCGCGATTTTCGGGTTTGTGGGACTCGCTGGCCAGTTTCCAGAGACGCGGCCAGTAAAGGACCGTGACGGCCAGGATGGCGCCCGCCTGAATCACCACATTGAACACATCCGAACGCATGCCCAGCCCCAGCTTCTCGGCAATCAGCAAATGCCCGGTGCTGGAGATCGGCAGGAATTCGGTAATGCCTTCAATGATGCCAAGAAGGATGACTTGAAGAAGATCGGTCACAGGATTTGTCCGGGGTAGACTGTGGAAATTGAGAGGCCTAAGGATACGCGATGAACTCGAGAAAAGTTGCCCTGGTCACGGGGGCTGCGCGCCGCATCGGCGCGGCCATCACGCGTGAGTTGCATGGGCACGGATGGAATGTGGCGATTCACTACCGTGGCTCCGCCGGCGAGGCGCAGGCACTTGCGGCGGAGCTGGAGAAGTCCCGCCCGCAATCCGCCTGCACCTTGCAGGCGGATCTGGCCGATAGCCAGGCACTGGCCGCGCTGGCGCAGGGTGCGCATGCGCATTGGGGCCGGCTGGATGCACTCGTCAACAATGCTTCGGTGTATTACCCCACGCCTTTTGGCGCCATCAGCGCGGAACAGTTTGACGACCTCGCCGCGAGCAACCTGCGCGCACCGCTGTTGTTGACGCAGGCCTGCGCGCCGCGCATGAGCGACGGCGGGGCCGTGGTCAACATCGTGGACGCTCTGGCGCGCCAACCCGCCCGCGGATTCACGGCCTATCATGCGGCCAAATCGGGTCTGTGGACCCTGACCGAAGCCATGGCCCTGGAGCTTGCGCCGCGACTGCGCGTCAACGGCGTTGCCCCGGGGCATATGCTGTGGCCGGAATATGCGGAGATCAGCGAGGCTGAGCAGCAACGCGAGCTATCCCGTGTGCCCCTGGGCCGCCTCGGTGGCGCGCAGGAGATCGCACGATGTGTGCGCTTCCTGCTGTCGGATGATGCCGCATATATCACCGGCGCGGTCTTGCCGGTTGACGGTGGCTTGCGCTTGCGCTGATTGGCGGTGTCCAAGATCGGCCTCCTCAGAATTCTTGAACGCTTGCGCGCGCGTTCTTCGGGCGCAGGTGAATCAGCAGCAGGGGCATCAGCGTCAAAGTGAATACCGTTGCGGTGACGATGCCGCCGACAATCACCACGGCGAAGGGCCGTTGCGTTTCCGATCCGATGCCATGCGACAGGGCAGCGGGCAGCAAGCCGAGCCCGGCCATCAGCGCCGTCATCAGGATCGGACGCAGGCGCATCACCGCGCCTTCGGCGACGCTGCGTTCAAAGTTCAGGCCGTTCTGGAACAACTCGGTCACCTGCTCAACCATGATCACGCCGTTCTGAACCGAGATACCGGCCACGGCAATGAAACCGACCGCGGCAGAGACTGACAGGTGCAGGCCCGCCAAGGCGAGGCCGGACAGGCCGCCAATAAAGGTGAAGGGAACCAGGCTCAACACCACGCCTGCCAGTCGCAGGGAGCGGAAGCTCCAGAACAGCAGCAGGAAAATGCCACCGAGCGAGAGCGGAACAATCACCGCCAATCGTTTCATCGCGCGCTGCTGGTTTTCAAACTGGCCGCCCCAGGTCACGCGATAGCCGTCCGGCATTTTGACGTCGTGCGCCACGCGCTGCATCGCTTCGGCAATGAAGCTGCCCTGGTCGCGGCCCAGCAAGTTGGCTTTGACGGCAACATTGCGTCCACCGGCTTCGCGCATGATGGCGGCGGAGCCTTCGCGTACCGAGATGTCGGCGATGCTGCCCAGTGGCACAGTGTCGCCGTTGGGGATGTGGATCGGCAGGTTGCGGACGTCATCCACCGAGGCGCGATGATCCGCGGCCAATCGCAGCGTCACATCGTAACGTTGTTCGCCGTCATAAAAATCCGTGACCACGGAACCGCCCAGCGCAGTCTGGATCGTATTGTTGACGTCGGAAATATTCAGCCCCAGGCGCGCGAGTGCGCCGCGATTGGGAGTGATGTTGAGTTCGGCCTGTCCGCCAATCTTGCTGACGGCGACGTCGGCCGCACCGCGGATCGAATTGAGAATGGCGGCAATCTGCTCGCCCTTCTGTTCCAGCACCTGCAGGTCGGGGCCGAAGACTTTCACTGCAATTTCGCCTTTGACGCCGGACAGGGCTTCTTCGACATTGTCCTCGATCACCTGCGAGAAATTGGTCGGGATGCCCGGCATGCGCCGTATCCTCGAACTCATGTCAGCGATCAGGGCTTCCTTGTCGGCAAAGCGCCAACTTGAAGCAGGCTTGAGGTCGGCGAGAATCTCCAGGTTGTTATAGCCCTTGGGATCGGTGCCATCGTCGGGGCGACCCAGTTGGGTAATGACATTGCCGACTTCCGGATACGACTTGAGAATGCCGCGCACATCGCGCTCGATCTGCTTGGTGCGGTCAATATCCGTCGCCGGCGGCAAGGTAATCGTCAGCCACAGGTTGCCCTCGTCGAGCTTGGGCAGGAACTCGCTGCCGAGATACGGCACCAGGAGAAACGATGCGAGCAGCAGCGCCACGCTGCCGGTGATGAGTGTGCGTCGATGTTCAAGCGAAACATCAATCAGGCGTCGATAGCTGTTTTGCAGCCGCTCCAGCCAGGCGCTGTGCTTTTCCACCAGCGCTTCGCCACGCAGGCTGTAGGACAGCAGGGCGGGAACCAGCGTCAGCGTCAGCAGGATGGCGCCGAGCAATGCAAAGCTCAGCGTCAATGCCATCGGCGAGAATATTTTTCCTTCAACGCGCTGGAACGTGAAGATCGGCAGGAACGCCAGGATGATGATGGCTTTCGAGAACAGCACCGGACGACCAAACAGAACCGTGGTCTGCCGCAGCAGGCCAATGCGATGCTTGATCAGGCTCTCGCCTTCGCCGGCGACAAAGGTGTCATGCGCCAGGCGCACCATCAAGGCTTCAACCAGGACAACGGCGCTATCAATGATGATGCCGAAATCCACCGCGCCCAATGAGATCAGATTGGCCGACATGTTGCGCGCATCAATCACGATAAAGGCGACCAGCAGCGACAGCGGGATAATGCTGGCGACGATCAGCGCCGTGCGCCATGAACGCAGGAAAATCACCAGGATGCCGATGACCAGGATTGCGCCCATCAGCAGGTTTTCGGTGACGGTGTGGACGGTGTGCCTGACCAGTTCGGTGCGGTCATAGACTGGCTCGATCGAATAGCCGGGTGGCAATACCGCATGCAGCGCTGCGATGTGCTGCTTGAGTTCGGCGATGACCTTGGCCGGGTCTTGCCCGCGCGTCATGTCAACGATCCCTTCGACCACATCATCCTGGTTATTGAAGGCGGCAATGCCCGAGCGCACGCGCGCACCAATCTGCACGTGGCCAATATCCGAAATCAGGATTGGATGGCCGTTGCTGACGCCTACCGGCACCTGCTCGATGTCTTCGACCTTCTCGAACAGGCCGACCGAACGCACCACCAGAGATTGATCACCCGACTTGATCAGGCCGCCGCCGGTGTTGCTGCTGCCGTTGCCAAGCGCCGTGGCCACTTCGTCAAGGGAGATGTGATACGAGCGCAGGCGCGCGGGATCGACCTCAACCTGGTACTCGCGGATCACACCGCCAAAGCTGACGATATCCGCCACGCCTTCGGTCTGCCGAAGGGTGGGGCGCACCAGCCAATCCTGCACGCTGCGAATCTGCGACAGGGTTTGATCGGGCGGGGCCTTGATGATGTAGCGATAAATCTCGCCGACGGCGCTGCTCAGCGGAGCCAGTGAAGATTGCACATTGCTCGGCAGCGTGACGTTCTGCAGTTTTTCCAGCACCTGCTGGCGTGCAAAGTAATCATCGGTGCCGTCCGCGAAGGTCATCGTGACCACCGACAGGCCGGTCATCGAAATGGAGCGCAACTGGATCAGATGCGGCGCGCCACTCATTTCCCGTTCGATCGGCTGGCTGATGCTGCGCTCGACTTCCTGCGGCGCCATGCCGAGGGACTGCGAGATGACCTGCACCTGCACGTCCTGCACATCCGGGAACGCCTCCACCGGGAGATTGTTTGCGGCGCGGATGCCGACCAGCAGGATCAGCGCACAGATCACCAGGATGAAAACACGCTGGCGCAGCGCAAACTCGATCAGTTTTGCAAGCATGGCCTATCCGGAGGTGGTGTCGGCATCCAGCAGCAAGGCGCCACTGGTGACCACGCGTTCACCATCGGCGACGCCGCTGACGGCATAGCTGACATCCGGCAGTTGCAGCGTCAGGGCAATCTGGCGACGTTGCAAGGTTCCTTCGGAGGTCTCCACCCAGACGTAGCTGTAGAGCCCCTTGGTGAAAATCGCTGAATTCGGCAGTGCCACCATCGCCTGCTTCTTGTCATCGATGGCATAGACGTGTGCGAACATTTCCGGATGCAGCAGGCCGTTGCTGTTATCGATGCTGGCGGTCACGGGCAACCGTCGCGTTGCCGGATCCAGGCTGATGCTGATGCTGCGCAGCGTCGCGTGGAAGTGCTGGCCGGGATAGCTGTCGAGTTGCACATCCAGTGCCTGTCCGCGCTGCAGTTGCGCAATGTTTTGTTCGGCCACATCAATGCTGATCCAGAGATGCGCAGGGTCCGTCACCACGAACAGCGGAGGCGCCGAGGCATCGTTGCTGACCTGCTGGCCAGCGCTGATCTGGCGTTCGGCGACGATGCCGTCGATGCGTGAGCGCAGTACGAAAACCGGATCGCCAGAGCCTGATGAAGCGCCGAGTGCATGGATTTGCTGCTGTGTGCGGCGCGCCTCGGCCTCGGCAACACCGAGATCATCCTGCGCACCTTCATAGTCCTTGCGGGCGATCACGCCAGCCTGCATCAGGATATTGGCGCGATCGAAGGCGGCACGCTTGGCATCGAGATCCGACCTCGCCTTGGCGTTGTCCGAAATGGCGCTTTCGTAGTCGGTGGACTGCAAACGTGCCAATGCCTGCCCGCGGCGCACGTGGTCGCCGGGATTGGCGAGGATCTCCAGCACGCGTCCGTTGACCGGCGTAACCGCGCGATAAGTGCGATCCTCGTCGTAAACCAGCCGCGCGGTCATCGGTGCGAACAGTGGTGCAGGCGTGGCATGGATCGCCTGGATCTTCAGGTAGGCAAGCTGTGGCGCGCCCTGCGGGTAATGAATGGTATCGGCGGAAACGCTCGCTGGCGCGACATCAGGCGTCGCGATCGCGGGCATGTCCGTGTGGTGGGCATGGAGTGCGATGGCTGCAATCACGGCGACGACGGCCACAGGGATTAATATTTTTCTCATCGCGTTGGCGGTCCAATGCTTTCCTGAAGGTTTTCTGCAATCTGCCAGGCGACCAGGGCCTTGGCGTAATCCGCCTTGGTGTCGATCACTTCAAGGCGCGCAGCGTGCAACGTGCGATAGGCATCCAGCAGGTCAAGAACGCTGGCGGCTCCGTGTTGATACGAAAAGTCGACCACCGCTGCAGATTTTTCAGACAACGGCAGCAGATCGCGCTCGGCGCGCGTTGCGCGTTCTGCGGCATGGCGCAAGGCGCTGCGGGCCTGGGCAATATCGGCCTGTGCCTGCAGTTGGGTTTGCTGCGCGGCCGCAGCTGCGGTATCCGCGTCGGCGTGCGCGCGCGCGATCTCGCCTTCAGAGTTATTGAACAGGAAGAGCGGAACGCTGAAGCCGGCTCCGAGCAGCTGCTGGCCATCCGGCGGAAAGTGCTCGTACTGAATGCCGACGGTGATATCGCGTTTGCGTTGTGCTTCTGCAAGTTTGACGCCGATGCTGGCCTGTTGCGCACGTGCGCGTGCGGCTTCGATATCGGGCCGCAAGGCGAGGCTGTCGCTTGCGGAAATGGCGGGTTCTGCATCGGGATTGGGCCACAGGGCCTGCGCCGCCAACTCGGCGCCCTGGGTTTGCGTGTCGCAGCCCAGCAGGCTGGCCAGTGCGATGCGCGCGCTGTCCAGATCGGCTTCGGCGTGTTGCAGTTCGCTGTCGGCGCGGCTGCTGTCGACGCGGATGCGCACCAGATCACTTTCCGCGATGTCGCCTGCTGCAAGGCGAATCGCCGCTGCGGATTCTGTCTGGTGCTGCAGTTCGGCAAGCTGCTGGTCAACCACGACATGCTGCTGGGCAAGCAGCAAGTTGTAATAGGCCGTTGCTGTGCCCAGGCGCAGCTGCCGCACCAGGTCTCGATAATCCATCTCGGCCGCATCCTTGCCTGCGGCAGAGGCCTTCAGGCGCAGGTCGCGCTTGCCGCCGCGTTCGATGGTTTGATCCACGCGCAGGATGCTGTCGAGCTTCTTTTGCCAGGGATTGCCACTGCCCAGGCCGCTGCGGGTGTTGTAGCTGCTGGAGTTGAAACTCAGCGTGGGATTCGGCCGCTCACCGGCGGTCACCTGGTCAGCCTGTGCGCCGGCCAGCATGCTGCGGGCCTGGTCAATCTGCGGATTGTGTTCCAGCATGTACCAGGTGGCGTCGCCCAGCCCCAGCTGCGCTGAAGAGCAGGCGTCTGCCGCCAGTGCAGGCCGCCATGCCGGCAGCAAGGCAGCAGCGGCAAGACTGCAAAGCAAGGCATGTTTGGCGCGCATGATGGAGTTAAGCTAAGCGCTTAATCTTTCATTCTCCTTTCAAGAATTGTCTGGCTGAGGTGCCCGTGCGGATTTTGGTCATCGAAGACGATCTGCCTTTGGCCGAAGGGCTCAAATACGGCTTGCGCCGTGGCGGGCATATCGCCGATGTGGTGCATGACGGCGCCACGGCCATGCAGATGCTGGCTGCAGCATCGTGGGAGCTGGTTTTGCTCGACCTCGGCTTGCCCAAGGCCGATGGCATCACCGTGCTGAAGGATCTGCGCTCACGCGGCTCCAAGCCGCCTGTCATTGTCCTGACCGCGCGCGATGGCGTGCATGAACGCATCCGTGGCCTTGATGCCGGTGCGGATGATTACCTGATCAAGCCTTTTGAGATGGATGAGTTGCTGGCCCGTATCCGCGCCGTCGGCCGGCGTGTCGGTGTCGGCACGGGCGGTACATTGTCCTTGGGGAGCCTGCAGCTGGATGTCGTCAGCCGCCGCTTCACCCTCAATGACAAGACGATCGATCTCACGCCGCGCGAGTTCGGCATGCTGGAAGTGCTGCTGCAACGGCATGGCCGTGTCGTCAGCAAGGCGCAACTGCAGGAACAGTTGTGTGACTGGAGTGAAGATCTCAGCGAGACAGCCATCGAGATCGGCGTTCACCGCCTGCGCAAGAAACTTGAAGACAGCGACGTGCAATTAAAAACCCTTCGGGGCTTTGGCTACATGCTCGATGTCAAGCCGGACGCCAAGGGCCCCGCGCATGGCTAAGGCACAGCCCAGCCTGCGGCGGCATCTGCTGCGCCAGGTGCTGGCTCCGCTACTCGGTTTGTTCATTCTGGGCAGCGCTGTCTCCTACTATGCCGTTTTGCATTTTGCGGCCATTGAATATGACCGCACCTTGTATGACATGGTGCATTCCCTCGCGCAGGAGGTGCGGCACAACGGATCGTCGACGGTGCTGGACTTGCCGCCGGCCGCCGAAAACCTGTTCCTCTGGGATGATGTGGATAACACCTACTATCGCGTCTGGGGTGAGCGTTCGGGGCAGATTGCAGGCTATCCGGAGATGACCCTGCCTACGCATGGCGGTGAAGATTTCCATGGAGTCACCATCAGCGAATCGGCGATACGTGGGGAGCGCGTGCGACTGGGCACGCTGGCCATACGACTCGATCCGCAGTCCGAGCTGATCTACGTCCAGGTCGGTGAAACCCAACGCAAGCGCAGCCGGACGGCGCAGACCATCATGCTGGCGGTGCTGGGGCCGCAGCTGTTACTGATCATGTTTGGTGCGTACGCGGTCAGCCGCGGCGTCAAGCGCGGGCTCACTCCGCTGCATGTCATTGCCCGGCAACTGGAAACCGGTGGTCCTGCGGCGCTGGAGCCTATCCCGGAGCACGGTTTGCCGCATGAGGTCCTGGCGCTGACGCGTGCCTTGCATCATCTGGTGGAGCGGCTACAGGCCGCGGTGGCCACGCAGCAGCGTTTTGTCGCGGATACCGCGCACCAGTTGCGCACGCCGCTGACGGCGATCAAATTGAATCTCGACCGGGCTTTTGCCGAGGCCCCTGGTGCGGATGTGCGCAGTGCGCTCGATCAAGTGCGTATTTCCACCGACCGCGCGATCCGTCTCTCTGCGCAGCTTTTATCATTGGCCAGGGTCGAAGATGTGGCGCTGACGCCGACATTCACTTCGCTCGATTTGCGCGAGTTGGCCCGTTCAGTCGGCGCGCACTGGATCACCATGGCAGAAACGGCGCGTGTTGAACTGGTGTTTGAATCGGGAGACGCGCCGGTGATGGTGAGCGGCAATCCCGACATGCTGTGGGAAATGATTTCAAACCTGATTGATAACGCCCTCAAGTACGGCAGCGTGCCTGGTGCCGTGGTGACGATTGCGGTGGATGCCGCGCCGCAGCCGACGCTGAAAGTGATGGATCAGGGCCCTGGCATTGATGCTGCGCAAAGAACACAGGTGGTTCAGCGTTTCTCACGTGGCGATCGCGGCGGTGACGGCACCGGCCTGGGTTTGGCGATTGTTGCCGAAACCGCGCGTTTGCATCACGCGGAGTTGCAACTCTCGGATGGCTCTGCTGGCCGCGGACTGATGGTGACCGTTCGATTCCCGGCGCTGTAGCTCAGGTCTTCACTTCGAGCTGCGTGTGAAAGCGCTCGCTGGTATTGCCAGCCGCTGAGCCGTTGGGGCCAAAGCGCCGCTCGCTGAATTGCAGTACGCCGTCGGTATCCAGCGTGATCACGCTGCTGGCGCGAGTGCCGTATTGCGGCCCACGGATAAATGCGGGCGACAGCAGTCGTTCCAGCTCCAGGCCGACGCCGGTATTGGGCAGTGCGTCATCAGCTGCGATCTGGTCATCGGCGAGCGCATCAAACAGCGGCGCATCCTGATGTTGCCCTTGCACCGACCACTGGCTCATGCGATCACGCAGACGCACCAGCTTGGGCCATGGCGTGTCCAGCGCTGCATTGCTGACGGCATGGATACCCGGCGTGAGCCGTTCGCTGTGAAAGCCATCGTGGTTGGTGGCGTAAAGCAGGGTCTCGCCGTCATACAGCAGGAGATTGAAGCCCGCATAGGCATCCGCGCGTCCGCGCAGGCGCTTGGCGAACTCGGCGGCGCTCTGCGTGTTGCGCATGAAATCAGCAACCAGCGCGCCGCGCGAGGGGGCGTTGGGGTCGGGCTGCACCATGCGTCGCACATTGGTCACTGCAGCGAGCCGTCGATGCGTGCTTGCGGCGAGCCAGCCGCCGCCCTGCGAGAGATCGCGTCCGCCAAATATCCCGGGCGCATCCGTCCACCAGCCCGCGGCCGCGGTCGGGCGATGGTGAAATTCATCACGGTTGGCTGCCAGCACCAATTCGTAGCGCGGATGTGCGCGCCAGTTGAGAGAGATCAGACACATGCGCGCAGCTTGGGTAGCGTAAGCTGGGCTGTCAATCACCTATCCTTCAAATTAAAAAATTTCTGATTTGCGACCGATGAACGATTACGAAAGCCGTCAACTGAAACGCCTGCGCAAATGGCAGGCCCAAGGCCCGGATTGGGGCACGCGCCTGCTGGCCAAACCTGCAGGCATTGCGGGCAAGGTGGTGCAGACCGTGGTGCCGTTGTCGGCGTTGAAAGCGGCGCTGCATGCATTCAATGGTGTTGCCGAGCGTTTATCGGGCGAAGGTTCGGTGTTGCGGCGCGCAGGGGTCGGGAGTCTCGCGGCCTTGCGTGCGCAGTCGCTGGAGCAGTGCGATGTACTGGCCAAGGGCGAGCTCAGGCGCGCGATGGGCATCGGCGGAGTGGGCGGGGCTGCCTTTGGCGTATTTGGCGCAGCAGGCCTGGTCGCCGATGTGCCGACCCTGTTGACGCTGACGATGCGCACCATCCACCGCATCGGTCTTTGCTACGGCGAAGACATCAGTCGCGAATTCACGATAGGCGTATTCGCGCTGGTTTCCGCCAATACGCGTGAAGAAAAAATGGAAGCGATCGCCGCCTTGCGCCGGGATGTCGAAGGAATGCAAAAAGCGGCGGCGCGGGATGGCCTGGAGCGCGCGGCCGAACGCCAAATGGCCAAAGATGCCGCAGTGTTCAGCCTCAACACGGTGGCTCAGCGACTGGGGGTGCAACTGGGCAAGCGCAAGGCGGTTGGCGTGGTGCCGGTGCTGGGCGCCGTCGTCGGCGGGGCGGTCAATGCCTGGTACCTGCGCGATGTGGCGCAGGTGGCGCAGTACATCTTCCAGGAACGCTGGCTGCTCGAAAAGTATCCCAAGCTGTCAATCTGAGTCGCGATCCGCGGGACGGTTTCTAACATGTTGCGATCGTGGTGCGCCTGCTATCATTTTTGCCGCACTGCAACATTGAATGAATCCCATGACCCAGCCTGACTTGTCCCACCACGTCGTCATTGTCGGCGGCGGTTTTGCCGGCCTCCACGCGGCCAAGCGTCTGGGCAAGGCGGGCTGTCGCGTCACCTTGCTGGACAAGCGCAACTTCCAGCTGTTCCAGCCGCTGCTGTACCAGGTGGCGACCGGTTCGTTGCCGCCTGGCGATATCGCCATCCCGCAACGCGTGGTGCTGCGCAACTATCGCAGTGTGCGGGTGATTCAGGCGACCGCTTACGATCTCGATCCACAGGCGCGCGTGCTCAAGCATGAGCACGGCGAGTTGAGTTACGACACCTTGATCGTGGCCACCGGCGTCAAGCACAGCTATTTCGGCAAGGACCAGTGGAAGGAATTTGCGCCGGGTCTGAAAACGGTTGAGCACGCGATCCAGATTCGCCACAAGATATTCAAGGCGTTTGAGCTGGCGGAAGTGACCGAAGATCCGCTTGAGCGCGCGCGGTTGATGACCTTCGTGGTGGTCGGCGGCGGCCCTACCGGCGTGGAGCTGGCGGGCGCCATTGGCGAACTCGCACACAAAACCATGGTGAAGGATTTCCGCGTGATCGATCCGCGCGAGGCCAAGGTGATCCTGGTTGAAGGCGCCAAAGGCGTGCTGCCGGTTTATGACGAATCACTTCGCATCGCCGCGAAAAAATCGCTGGAGCAGCTCGGCGTCACCGTGATGACCGAAACGCTGGTGGAAGACATCAGCGAAGGCGCCGTGCAGATCAAGCGTGGCGATGTGCATGAAACCATCGCAACCAGCACCGTGCTCTGGGCCGCGGGCGTGACGGCCTCGGCCTTTGGCCGGATCGTGGCCGAGCGCACCGGTGCACAGCGCGACCGTGGCGGCCGTGTCATCGTCAACGCCGATTGCGCATTGCCCCAGTACGGCAATATTTTCGTCGTCGGTGACCTCGCGAAAATTGTCGACGCCACCGGCCTTGATGTGCCCGGCCTCGCGCAGGGCGCGATGCAGGCAGGACAGTACGTTGCCGATCTCCTGCTGGCTCGCATGCACAACCAGACCATCAAGCCCTTCAAGTATCGCGATATGGGCAGCATGGCGGTGATCGGCATGAATCACGCCGTGGGCGATCTGAAGATGTTCAAGGTCAGCGGCATCATCGGCTGGTTCCTGTGGGCCTTCGTGCACGTGGCCTCGCTGGTCGGCGCGGAACAGCGCATCAGCGTGTTCATGCAATGGACCTGGAAATACTTCACCCGCCGTTCGGGTGACCGCCTGATCACCACCAATCCCACCAATACCCAGCGCCTGCGCGCTGAACGTAGCGGCGACTCAAAAGATTAAGGGGTCTGCTGTCTATGCATGTAAGCTGTCATCACCATGCGCAAGATATGCAGTGATCAAAACGCAACCTTGGTCTGGCACGCCAGGAACATTCTGGCCAGCGCCGGGATCGACTGCACCCTGCGCAATGAATTTGCTTCCGGTGGTGTTGGCCAGCTCTCGCCATTCGATGCTTGGCCCGAGCTATGGGTGGAAGACCGCGACGAATATCGCGCGCGGACTCTTTTGAAATCTGCATTTGAAGCGGCCGACCAGCCGGACTGGATCTGCCCGCAATGCGGTGAAAGCATTGGCGGCGCATTCACGAGCTGCTGGAACTGCACGCCGGACACAGAACCTTCCGGAGTTTGAGAGTCCCTGCGTGTCGCGATGCCTTCGTCTGGAGCCCCATTGGGTGCATGATGTCCTAGATCAAGAAAAGAGCTCCTGCATCAATTCCGGCGTGTGCCGGTCATTGAGGCCACTCCAGCACTGCGCTCGCATGGAGATCACCATCACGCTCAATCCGCATCCGGCCCGTATTGCTGGCGCTTGATCACGTCGGGCGGTGGAGTGGGTCCGCCGTAGTTATTGGCCCAGGGCTCCAAAGGCAGTAGCTGTGTGCCACGGCCCGGCAGCGGAATGCGCTGATCGCCTTTGACCAGCGTGGCGGTAAAGGTCTTGAGGTCGTCACTGGCATTCACTTCCACCGTGGCCATGTCGGCATCGCTGGGAATATCGTCGCTGTTTTCTGGAGTTCTGCCCGGGAACATCTTTTCAAAA
>Ga0116227_10006726_pt1 | contig 23062 bp, 22 predicted proteins | sample S1TSphgellanicum_FD_89693 | JGI IMG/M metagenome (GOLD analysis project Ga0116227, IMG submission 89693) | Host-associated microbial communities from peat moss isolated from Minnesota, USA - S1T2_Fb - Sphagnum magellanicum MG | ecosystem: Host-associated > Plants > Peat moss > Unclassified...
AATTAAAAAAAAAAAATATATATATATATATATATATATATATATATATATATATATATATATATATATATAAACAAGGATAAAAATCCATCCACAAAAATTACAAGGCATGTCGAAGCAATTGTAAACACATGATAGGAACACCAAGACCATAGTATTAGGCCACTTTCCTAGTACATACAAAGTATCAAAGAAAATATGTTCATATCTAGTTTACAATGAATCAGCTTCTAAGAACAGCTTTCATCATGGGGATCACAATTTGACACCGCATTGAATGTCACACATAGGTAATGCTTGCAAAAAATCAAACTTCAATTGAAGCATGGGCAAGAGCCTCGTCGTCACAGTTTGGGTGTAATATTTAGCCACGTTTTCAGACTTTTCCTTGGTGGAAAAAGTAGTTATTTGCTGATCAATTTTTAGTGCAGTCAATTCTATTGCAACCTCCACAATGGAAAACACACTTGAGATATGATCGATGATAGGGAAAACCAATTACGGTATGGAATAGGCCCTAGAAGAACCCTTTACCACCTAATGGAACGAACCCTAATTACTGAACCCATTCCATAGCACATTTATATAAACCCTCAAGAGGCTTGCCCATCCATAGTCGAGAGCTAATTTCCTTATAGTCTTGATTTTCTTAGAGGTGTGACAGTCATTGCCAAGAGTATTTCAAGTATGTCTTCTTCTGTCGGTACTACCATTCCAAAGCAGTTTGGAGGGACCTATGGACTTGAAGATTTCCAATTGAAGTACCGGGCAACATCATGGATTTCCTAGCAAGCATTGTGTGCCTTTTGCTTTTTAGCGATAACAATTCTTGTCCAAATTTGTTACATGTTAATGTGCTTTCACCTAATTAAGCATTGAGATAATGTTTTGCAAATTGTTTATTCTACTTCTTAAGAGTGTGATTATAGATCAAAATAAGCTTGAAGCTATTACCACCTCAATTCCTTCCATGTTGGACTTCATTTTCAACCTATATATACAACATCATTTGAGACACATTTGTTAATGCAACACATTGATGATACCCAAACATGCAAGAAATTTGTTTTCACAATAATATCGTGATGACATTTACGACCTTCAATTAACTAGAGATGCATTTTATGATGGTGATTCATTGGGATTCACTTCTCCATGCCCTTCAATAACAATTTGTTATTGGTTCATAGGGAATAGACTACACATCAACGTAAGATTTGGGCATAAAATTTTAGCCCAAATGCAATCCAACATTTGAGTGATATCTAGCATACTATGTTTTGACATAATGAATGGGACGTTCCATAAAAATGCATCCATCAATGAAGACCAAACGAAAAGTTGTTCTTTTGAAAGGATGAAAAAAAAATAGTTGCAAATTAATCACAATCTAGTTGCAAGTGTGACCAAACATAACAAATGGTTGTAAAAATGACCAAAGTTAACTACAAACCACATTTACTTGCATGTTGTCACAAATAGAGTGGTACAAAACCCCATATATCTTCCAGTGAATTGACACGTTTTTTACCTTCAATACCATTTAATAAATTTGAAGGTCTATCATTATTGGGTCCTAAGAAAGAACATTTTTTCAATTGTGCATGTAAATATTATGGGATGAATAGCACTTGGGGGAAAGAACATGAAGTGTGATTTTTCAAAGGCAAATTATTATAATTCATATAGAAAATGAAAATAAAAAATAGTATTATTCTTTGTTGACAAGCTTGATAGAATGGTCAACATTATTAGAAACAAACATGTTAACTTTATAATTAAAAGAAAATAAAGAAAAAATCTAATAATGATAAAATTGGAATAATTTGTCGTTTGAAATAACCACCTTTGTTTAAAGCTTTCTTGAATAATGTCACATCCACAAGGATTTGGGCACATTGAACATGTTGATCAATCATGTGTATTTTGGATGTACAAATGTGTTTGTAATTATGATTTTTATATTGATGATGTGATTAGACTTGAAAAAATGTCTTCCTATTGGAGCTTAAGCTTCTCCATACTTTCTTTATTACTTGATGAGATTGGTTTGATAGAATGTTTGTTAACTTCCATTACAATGAAGAAAAATCTAACATGGCAAGCTGTGAGTTCTTTGAGTTTGTGGAGAGAATGTGAACACAAGTCCACGTCATATGTTCAAGCACAATTTGTTCCATTCCAAATGACTTTTCAGCTATTTGGCCTACATTAATCAACCTTTGGCAAAAGATGTTTATCATTCTAATGAACCCAACTACTTGTGAATGTGCATTTTCAAAACAAAATTGGATGAAAAAATATTGTAATTATGCAAGTTAAAGTTAAGACTTTGGATGCATTGATGCATGTATTGTTGTGTGGAAAAGAAATGAAGGACACGGAGAGACCTTTCATCTTTGATGTTTGGAGTGCCATGAAAACCGTCAAAAGTTGTGCCTTATATACATATTCAAATCGATTTTTTTTCATCTATTGTAATTTGTAGGTTTTCAATTTTCAATATAGCATAGTTTTGTTTTATATGTGTATATAGTTGAATAAATAGACTTTTTGTTATACAATTTTTTGTTGAACATCTGTAGGAAAAAATGAATGGTTATAAAATTCACACCTCTTTAATGCAAAAAGTAAAGGTTTTTTCAACCCTTCATTGGGAAAGTCTCATGCAACCTTTGAAAAACCCATGGTTTAGATCAGTGTTGTGTAAGTATGTTGTTTTTTGTATATCCTTGGGTGTACATATATATCAATTTATTTCCTCATCGAGTAAAGGTATACTAACATTTAAAATTTTCTAATAGATGGGTAGGGTACGAGTATCCCCCTACAAGATACTCCTTTAATTGGGGTTTAAAATGGATATATATATAGTTAAAGATGAAGAAAAAATTCACATTTTGAAATTTAAAAAAATTGAGATTCCAAATCCAGTGTCAAAATATTTTTTTATAAAATGTTTTATTCACCTTTAACTAAAGTAAACACGCCCGCCGATGAACATTTAGTTTATCATAATAAATAATGTCATAGTCAATATTCAATTGGTGACGGATTCTAAAAGTAAATTGTAACTCATCTTTAGGTGTTCCTATAGGCTTTTGGATCATTCAATTTTACTAAGTAGCATGAAAGTTATGACCTCCGAAAGTAAATGGGACCTTTCATTTGAAATATATCCTTATCACACACCTACCACTACTAACATGTGCATGTTTACCACATGTTAGGAATCCTCAATTTTATCCCATATGGTTTGCCCAAAAAATTTCCCCTTATCATCTATATAGGTAGGCCAAATGAAAGCATTACATCTTATATATAAACCTTTCTTTTGAGAAGTTTCCAAAGTTTTATTTGTTTATTATTTTTTTAAGGTAATCTAGAATTTAAGCAGAAGGTAGTGTTACTTTACCTAGTTAAAATGGAAACAAAAGCATGTATCAGCCAGATCAATCCTGCCAAACTGCTGGGACAAGTTTTTTTCTTTCCTTCCAATTGGAACATAGACAGACAACAAAGTGAGCCTCCTAGGTTGCATGCATCCTGTCAAGTTCTTGTTTCACTTCCAGCACATGATTTGCACCAAGCACAGGATACATAAATAGATTTACATGTATGTAGTCTTTGTTGAGTCCATGATAATAACAAATCAACATGATGAAATGTCCATTGATTGGTATTCATGAAATATAAGCAAATATCACATGTTACAAGCACATTAGGATTGGTATCTGAATGAAGCCCAACCATTTGGAAGTTTGATATATGGTGGCTGGCTGCTAGACTGATGTGAGATATAACAAATTACACTCGGAATCCCATGCTGTTGTGCACTACTAGTTATATGATCCACTGATGCAAAAATGAATTGATTTTGTGTCAAGTATATTTAGGTCATAATGGAGGGAATTTGGATGTAGTTTGACATATGCCTTCAGTTTGACTGCTTTTCTTAGCCCCTTCCAGTTTTAAGTTTTAAGGATACACTTCTTCCCTTCTATTCAAAATGCTTAAATTCTAATTTGTGAACAAATAAGGATACACTTCTTCCCTTCTATTCAAATATGCCTAAATTCTAATTTGTAAATAAATAACAAGTTCACAAACTATATCAGCTTGATATCAACCAATTGTACAAATTTATATCCAGACAATATTCACAATGGACATACTATGTCCCCAAATCAATTTCTTCCTTGTTCAACCTCTGCCCCTGCCATTAGCCCAGGCCAAAAATGGTGACCAATAGGTTTGGAAACCAAAAATACATGCAGCCAATGGGTAGGCTGAAGTATGCACTCAAGTTGCCTTGATTTTTTTTCTTTTAAGTTTTTGGTGGATGGGGTGGGGGGAAGATTTTTTTCATTTTTCATTTGTTCGGTCTATGTTCCCTTCAAGTTCTCAATGTGTTCCCCAAGGGTGTTCCCAATAGCACCTCGCTTTAATCCCATATGTTTTGCCCAAAGTCCTCCCCTTCTCACCTATATGGGTGGGCCAAAGGGGGAGGCACTCTATCTTTCAGTAGAATCTTCTATTTTGGGGGAGACTCCATAGTTTCAACCTTTTTGTTTTTTTTTGCGATGGGCCAATCAAAATAACTCGTTGCAAAAACAAACAAAAAAAGACACAGGAAGGGATCTTTATGGCTGACTGTACCAGGTGATTCCTCACTGGGTGAGGAGAGGGTTCACGCACTGAGGGCCTACTTGGCAGAATTAGCCAGGGGGCTATTCCTGGAATGCGGGGAGTAGATATTTATTCATTATGTTTGCATTTAAAAACTCAAAAGATTAATTCATTTTATTCATGTTCACATATCATGATGCCAAAATCACATTATAAAACTCTTTTTCCCCCTTTTCCTTAATGTCACATGGTGGTATCACGTTGTAGAGAGGGCCCCTTTCTGACCACATACAAAGGATCAAAGAGAACATATGTTCGTGCCTAGCTTACAATGACTCAGCCTCGAAGAATAGTTTTGATCATGGTGATCACAATTCAACACAGCATTCAACTTCACACATACGTAATGCTCACAAAGAGTCAAACCCCAATTCAAGCATGGGCAACTGCCTCCTCACAGTTTGGGTGTAAATATTTATCGACTTTTTCAGAGTTTTCCTTAGTGGAACCAGTAGTCATTTTGAGTGTTCAATTTTGGGTGCACTCAATTTCACTTGTACTGCAAGTCTGCGATAGAAAACACACTTGAGACATGACTGATGATAGGGAAAACCAATTACACTACTGATCCTAATTATTACCTAATAGAATGGACCTTAATTACCAGACCCATTGTATAAATCCTCAAGTGGCTTGCCCATCCATTGTCAATAGCTAATTTCCTTACAGTCTTGGTTTTCTTAGAGGTGTGACGGTGCTTGTCAAGAGTGTTTCAAGTATGTCTTCTCCTTTTGGTAGTACCATTCTCAAGCAATTTGGAGTGACTCAAGGATATGAAGATTTCCCATGATGATATCATGGATTTTCAAAGCAAGTATTGTGTTCCTTTTGCTTATAACGACAACAATTCTTGTCCAATTGCTCACATTTAGACATAGGAGGAGCATTCTTCCTCCGGGCCCTTTTCCATGGCCTCTTGTGGGATCCTTGTTTTTGTTGCGACTCCCTATTCACCAATCATTTGATCAAATTGCAAAGCAATTTGGTAACATTGTGTACATGTGGCTTGGAAACACCCTTGTTGTCCTCTTGTCGAGTCCTGACATGGCCAAGGAGCTCTACACTATTCATGATTTGCAATTTGCATCAAGACCACGTGAACAACTCATGAAAACAACTATCAAGTATTGGGGATTTGGAGGTAATGGCATTGCCTTTTGTGATTACACATCGAAGGTTAAAAAAATGCGTCAAATTTGTCACACTGAACTTTTTACAACAAGAAGGTTGAATGCTTCAATGGCATTGAGCAAGAGGGAGATTTCTAAAGCAATTGCTTCCATTTCAAAATCCCTTGAACATGGAAATCTAGTGGAATTGAGACAGATCTTTCAAGATTTGTCCTTCAATTGTTCGACTCAACTTTTTTGTGGCAAGGCATTTAAAAACACGAACAACTTGGAAAGAGAAAAGATGATGCAAAGTGGTAAGTTTTTGTTCACTAAATTGAATGAATTGATGGCTAAAATTAACCTTGGAGACTTGTTCCCTATGATTTCACAATTTGATTTCCAAGGCATCGACAAACAATGGAAATCATTGTATCCTCAATATGAAGCTTTTTGTGCACGTATTTTAAATTCTTACCCAAAACCCAACACACTACAACAATAACAAGTTCAACAAGAAATTGATATCAGATCACAAGACTTTGTGGAAACATTGTTAGCTATAGCTATGGATCATGAACTCGATGATGTTGACATCAAAGCCCTTTTTATGGTAAGATCACTAATCTTATTATTACATTTGGATTATATAACAATTTCATAATAATTTAATGAAGTAATTTTTTACTAGGTTCACATGTCCACAACATGAAAAAAATGTTGAAATGTGGAATCTTTGTTTTCTTTTGCAAGTTGGGTTTGATTCTATTTGAAATTGAAGGAACCAAGGAAATAAAGACAAAACATTTGTCAAGGATTATATCAACATTATTGTTCTTGTTTTGGATATTAAAATGTCATGTATGAAAATCTAATATCTAAATTATATTTAACAATTCTTCTAATATCACATATTTTAGTTATTTGTTTTCATATATGAAAACTACAATAACCATGTGAACATTTGTGTGAAGTTTTATAATTGAAAGAAATTCAAAATCCATAATTAAATACTTGATTGTACCTTTTTTAGTTATGCCCAACTTGTTCAAAATATAAATATGTTTTGTTAATGCTTTTAAATTTTATGGGGTATGATATCACATTCATTAAAATTTTTGCAAAATAAGTCAATGTTAATGGATAAAAGACTATGAAGAACTTTTTTATTAATTCTAATGATGATGATTCATTGGAGTTAGTTTAGGTAGGACAATTTTAAATTTCATAAATTGCCATGACATTCAATATTCTAATTTAAATGGAACTTCAATTTCACAAAATCAATCCATTCTTTTCATCAATTGATTAGTTGATCAACATTGGTAATGCATCATAATGTGAAGCCCAAATGGATAAAAGATTGTACCATGAAATTATTTATTTTGTGAATTTTTTTATAGTTTCATACTATTGTTGTGTGGACATAAACATGACATACTGACAATATATCATCACTTTTCATGTTCAGGATTTAATGATTGGGAGCATTGAAACTATTTCAACATTTTCAGAATGGGTGTTACTAGAGCTTGCTAGGCACCCTCATGTTTTGCAAAAGTTGCAAAATGAACTTGACACTATTGTTGGTGAAAACAAATGTATCGATGGAGAAAATGTTGCAAATTTGCCTTACCTTCAAGTACTTAATACTTTTCTTACATTCTTTGATGGTCATTACTTAATATTGGACATTGTATGCATATTGATGTGACCTTTTTTCACGTCATTTTTAAAAATGTACATGTTGACCTTAATGGTGTATTTTACTATAATTTTTTCACTATCCATAGGTTGAAATTTTTTCAAATGGTTGAAAATATTGTGTTTTGTAATTATGAAAGTTATGGTTTGAAGTACATTTATATAATTAAAAATTAACAATTATTTTAATGAAAACGAGGATATTACAAGAATGTTAATTATGCTTGATATTTGACATTGATTTAGGTTTTATGACACTATTGTTCCAAATTTTTGTGAATAATCATCAAGGTTTATAATTATTTAATTGGATATTATTTTGTGTTGTTGGTCCTTTCAGGCAATCATTAAAGAATCATTCCGTCTTCACCCACCGAGTCCACTTCTACTTATACACATGAATGATGAAGATGCAACATTGGGCAATTACACCATACCTGCTAAAACATCAGTTTTTGTCAACATGTGGTCCATAGGCCACAATGTTCAAACATGGCGATCAAATGCATGTGAATTCAATCCGGACCGATTTATGGATTCCAAAGTGGGTATTTTTGGAACTGATTTTGAACTTTTACCATTTGGGGCTGGGAGGCGCATATGTGTGGGCAAGGGATTAGCAATGACCATGTTGGAGTGCACCATAACATCATTTGTACATGCGTTTGATTGGGTGCAACCCCCAAACACCCACTTGGGTGTGGATGAAGAAACTCATGGCATAATATGTGAACCACGAACACCATTGGTTCTCAAAGCAACTCCACGCAAATCGATGCACCATCACATTGTCACATCTTGAAATAACCTTTGAAAAGCATAAAACTTGAAATGAGTGAACATCTTATGAAAGAAAATCCAAAAAAGTTATAGTCATATCTATCTATGAAGGAAGATTGTTTGTTTGTTTTGTTTTGTTTGTACTTATGAGATCCACATAACCGGAATGCTTTAGATTGCATTCTTGGTCTCTTTGGCAAGTTCTTGAGGAGGAGGGGTGCATGGGCTTGGTTCCATGGTGTTTGGACTTCTGATCCAAAAGTTTTTGAATATTGAATGATTTTTTCACTAAAAATTAAATTAAATTGTAGCTGAAAGTTTTGGAGGAATTTGAATGTGCCTTTGGTGTTGTTGGAAAGATCTTGATGAGCAAGATTTAATGGAATTATTTGGTAAGATTTGGATTTAGAATGTGGGAGATATTGATTTTTAAGTGATTTTTGCCACTAAAAATTCAAATAAATTCCCAAAAAACTAGGTTTTGGAAGGAAAAATCAGTTGAGGATGTGGTAACACTTGGGCCAACAACACATGCCACACCAATGTTAATAATCCAACAAGGAGTTGAAACTCATAAAAATTGTTAGACAATGTAATGAAGTGCCATATTTGATCCTTGTGCCTTTTGAAGTTGTAAATTATTTTATTAATGTTTATAATATCTTGATTAAAATGTTTTTGAAACATAAGGATGTTACTTGTTAATTTGTGACTTCGCATCATATAAAGGCTATAGACATTGGTCAAATGAAGGCATATCTTTGTTAGCAATACATTCAATGTTGTTACGTGTGTAAATAATTATAGCAATGATTCATGGGGTTGGTTTAGGTATGACGACTTTAGGTTCCATAAGTTGTAAGTCATAGTTGTAATCATCACTTGGAAAATTCCAAATTGGAATATGTTTACTTCGTTCCAATGTAAAGAGGCATGAAAAGCTGTCTTTTTAATTAATTCTTTTTTGAAACACCATAATCACAAGTAGATTTTCAATACCTTCTCCATCAATTTGCATCTCATTTCTCTTTAATTGAATTTGAATTCAATTCAATTTAAGTCAAATTCTAATCAATATATTTGAATTCAATTAAGTTAAAATCCAATTTAAATTCAATTCACTTCAAGTTGCATACAATTTCATTCAATATTTTCAATCCAATGCAACATAACTTCCACAAAATCAATTCATGTTTTTCATCAATTAATCAATTGATTGTCGTTGGTAGTGTGTAACAACACTAACCCCAAGTTAGTTCATGCAATTTGTAAAATTTACCATGCTTATGGGATTGAACATATGTGACCTATGTTCAAATATAGTCTTAGTTGTAATATTTTGGTTTTTAATTTGAATTATCTTGCTTGATGGTTCGTATGATTGAAAAACATTGCATTTAAATCAAAATTGCAAACATCCAACAATTTTTTAAACAATATTTGAAACAAAGTCATGAAGCATTACAAACATCATCATTAAATCAATGCAGCTTGGATGTTGGTTAGAATTTACACAAGTTGAGGATTCTTATTTACAAAAAGTTAGAAAATCGTAAACCATCTATTCTTCATTTCCAAAACCTCATTTCCATCATCTAAGATGAACTCATCAAATAGGATCAACAAATTTCCAAGGACCATATTTTGAGCTATAAATAATCCTTGAGAAAAGATTTATGAAAGCGTTTACCATATATTGATTCAAGGTAAGAAAGATGGTTGGTTTTGATGATTTCAAATTTGTTCCATACTATTGTGTTACCAACAATCATAGACCAACCTATGTTTACTAGATAAAACCACCAAAGCATGGAGGATTGGTTATAAGCAATCCTAGCAAAATTTCTTCAATCACCAAGGTATCAAGGAGAGGTGATGGTAGAACACCATCATGTAGAAATTCAGCTTTTAAGCTATTATTTGAGATATGAAGTAGGTTATCAAAAGATGGGAATTCCAAGCTTGGAGGCTCGTGGGCAAGTCAAAATGTGGTGTTTGGAAATAGTTTCGAACTTGGATGGAATTCCAAGCTTGGAGGATCTAAAGCAAGTCAATTTAAAGATTGTGTTAAAAGTTGGCCAACCAAGTTTTACATTAGTTAATTCACACATCTTGTGACAAAAAAATGAAAATGAACCAAATTGAAAGGTAAGAAATACTTTCACAATGTGAGGTCATGGCATCAATAATCCCCAAAATATATCTTCATGTGTCCACATTGTTCCCAACAATGCCTTCGTTATTGTGGTATTTTAGAACTTTCATGGGTTTATAAGTATTAAGCCAAGACTATCCATAACAAGAAAGCAATGAATTTAGAACTTCCCAACAATGCCTTTGTTATGTTGGTATTTTAGAGCTTTCATGGGTTTTAAAGTACCATGCCAAAACTTCCACAACAAAAATGACCTTTAGTTGCTATCTAAAAGATAAAATTGAAAATTGAAAATTATCACCATTCAACCAAAAATTGTGATATTTGAGTTTGGAGGTTTGGTAAATCTTGTCCATGGGATGTAAAAGAGTTGTAACATGATAAATTGAAAAAGTCCCACTTACACTCTTGAGCCACAACTTATAATGGGTTGTGATGAAACTATTGTAGGTCAGTCAAGAAAGTGGATCAATTTCAAGCTTATATGAAAAGGAATCAAAGTCAAAAAGGTGGGATGAGTTTCCTAAATTTGAAACAAATCACCAAAGGTACCTCCCCTATACACAAATCTTAATCAATTGTTTGATCTTGATGAAATGATTAAATGGCATTGTTTGGTCAATCATTGAAATGCCAATAAGCTTTTCAACCATCATCTAATGCCAGCTAATTAGAAATCTTGTTCAAAGTTATATTAATCAAGCAGTGCCATTTGTTGTTGGAACTTCTAGTTCACCTTTTGAGCATACACTTCATATTTTCACAAATTGTAATAAAAGATTTCATGAAACAAAGTTACTTGATTATGTGAATGTGAATAATTGAATTCTTCAATCCAAATGCAAGGTACTTTCCATGAGATGCCAAGGAAATGAACACTTATGATTTGACCCTCTACATCAAACACCAAAAGCTCCCTAGGCAAAATTTTGCTATTATATCCCATAGATACACAATATTGCCAAAAGTTAGGAACTTCATTAAAAAAAAAACAAAAGTTCAACACTTGCAAAACCTGCTATTATTGGATCCGCATATACACAATGTTGTTGAGAATTATAGCTTACATAAAAGAAGAAGAAGAAACAAGGGAAAAACCTTGGCTCATGCGTAAACAAACAAAAACATCACATGCTAATTGTTGCAAAGCTTGTTCGCAAAACAGAGGGGACAAAAAATCAAATAAAATTTGATGGCCAAAACCATCACACAAAAGACAAAAAGGAAGCCCAAAGAAAGGCCAACATATGCACAACCAACATGAACCAAAGAAAGGACATAATTAAACATTTTCATGGTAGGAAACTATCTTAACCTTTACCCCTTTAATGTCACCTACATGTAAATTGCGAGATTTAAAAGTAATAGGAGGTCTAGAACAAGCATCTCTTGCCAAAACAATCTTCTTTTTTATAGCATAGACTAAAACACGTTAAAGAGCAATATTAACATGTTGCCTGAAAAATTGAATGCAAAAAGACAAAGATAAATGACCTCCTGATTGTCTATCTTGGAAAAGGTGAACACATTCCCTAATGAAACAATCCATATTACACTCGAGTTCACCATGCCCTTCCATGGCCATCAGAATAAATGGTGCCCCTCATGAAACATTTTATACTTGTGGATCTTAGCAATTGCATTAAATTTCCCAACTACACTTGTTGGTCAACTAGTGACATTCAAAGCCACCGTTTTTTGTGTCGAGTCAATAACCACCACAATGGCAACAAAAACTTGGTCCTCACGAATCATGTAAAAATTGACTCATAATGAAGTTATTGACATAAGGGCATACCATTATTCTCTCCATACAACATGCCCATTCTTTCGAGCAAGGGCATACATGACATTTCTGATGGCGTCATGTGTGGTTATCTATTGACCACCGAATGGACAAAATGTTAAGTGTGTGTTAAATGCATCTAACCCATGTCCACATTCACATGTGAAAAAAGTAAATGTTGAGGGCTGAATCAAATTGAGACAAAAACACATCGTTGAGGTGAAAGTAAAATGTGCGATGCAAAACGAATAGATAGATGGCTTAATAATCAACCATAGCCTTATCCCTTTGCCCGAACAAGAGCAGATGCAGGTTTTGAAATAGAAGAAATGGAATCATCCTCTAAGATAGACCTAAAAGATGTATTGTGATGGATGTCCATCGAAGATGCACGTAGACCTAGGGTGTAGGTAATTGCCAAACTCTCAAAAGAAGGGTGTATTTCTCTAATTGTAAGAGGAAGGCTATCTCGGGCTACATGAAGGCATGATTAAAAGAGGTGTGGGCCCCCTTCAACCTAAGAAATATACTCCTTTAAAACAGATCTATTAAAAATACGAACATGGGCACAAATATGGAACCACCAAAGCCCAGCTCCTTAGAAAAGCAAATGGGGCACAATCTTCCATAGATAAGAGGCCTATACCACCAAAGGAGATAGGTAATTGAGCTTGACGCCCCGCTAAGGGGCCCTGAATAGACTCCTGGGACCCATAATGTCTCCATATATTTGTAAAATTTTCCTATCAAAGCTCTTCGAAAGATATAAGAAAGAAGGAGGAAGAATTGTTCAAGTGAGAAAAGAAGGTCGACGAACAACGCATGAAGACAAAATGACCAATGCAACCTATGTGTTTCCCAAAAAAGGAAAATCATCAATATGTGCCATGTTTTGAAATAAAGCCCCATCAAAAAATGCAAGACAAAATCTTGGGAACCCACTAGCACACCTAAAATGCATAATTCATCTATGACCAAATTGGAACCCTAAGGAATTTCTATGCCTGAAAAAATCTTTGATGAACTCTAAAGCTTGCACTTTGACACCTTGACCCTAAGCCCAACTAGGGCTAACTAGGTCAAAAGGTGGTCAAAGGCAAGAACAACCTTGCTCATAGGGCCCACGATGTGGGTATCGTTCGCTAGGGATGGAAAGACACAATTGGGAACTTGTGTAATGGTTTTTAGGAGTGCTTGATAATGGGCCAGGGCAAATAAAGAACCACCTAAGGGTTCGCCCTGCTTCATGCTTGAAGATGATTTAATAATGGTGACCCCTTTTTCATGTTGCCCATGCCAGTAGTAAAAAGAATAATGAACACCATAAAACAACTTGGTAAAGGGGACAATGCTTGCCAAAGGTCCCCCAACATCTCGTAGCTCTTTGAAAATAATAGCTTGAAAAACGTCATTAAAAGCGTTTTCAACATCAACTTGCATCACAACCCGATCAGGGTGTAAGTCGAAAAGGGCTTTGATGTCAAAAGGGATCGTCTCACAGCCTCTAGGGGTCAAAACTCCAAATTCATGGGGGGATAGGTGCTCTTGAAATAGCCTCCGAAGTTGTAGGACAATGGAGTAATTAATAAGTCAAAAAGACACCTCATCTACGGCAATAGGACAAAGACCTTCCGTGCCCTTCACCATTGCCAACAATCTGTTAACCCCCAGTACTAGGGCCACCAACCTAGGGATATCACCATGAACAACAATAGGAACAACGTATAATAATTTGGAAAACCTTAAAGATGGGTCCTATGGTATGAAACATCTCAAAATATGCTCATAAACCATCCCAAATAGCCCACTTGAAGTCAAATGAGGAACAATGGTTAAGGCTTGTGCAAACAAAATCCTATTTAGGACAAAGGTGTGTTCAGGTTGATAGTAAGAAATAAGTGGAGGGACATGGTTTAAGGGAAGGGGGTGCAGCAGACATAAAACTACAATGGTGTCCTCCAAGGGAACAACTGGCAACATGTGTTGAAGAACTCTAACAATGCAACTGTACTCTTCAACTTTACCCAAAGTTAGACATAAAACGAGTGGTTGAATAATCGTCCAATGAGTGATGGGAATAGGGATTTTTGATTTTTTTTCTAAATTTTTTTTTCATAACATGAGAGGCACAAGAAGACTCCTCATGAAGAAAAGACCAGTTGCCCTCCATAAACCTCCTAAGGCAAGCAAAAACCTTTCGTTGACCTAAGCAACTTCCTTGGGTATAGCATAAACACCAATGAAGCGACATGAGGAGAAGGAACCATGTTGATTTGTCCATTGGATCTTGAACAATTTGGTCAAGGGGTAAGCAAAAAGCTTGCCTCACCTTGTCTTGGATGGCTCAAGGGATCCTATGAAATAAACGAAGGCATGCAAAACGTTGGCACCCTAATCAAGCAAAATTTGATCAATAACCTTGAAAAAATTAGCTACATTTATAGTGTGCTTTAGTTGCTTGAAAACATCAAGTGCAACAAAAATGGGCTTAGCTATTGGAGAGGGTTACATGCATCTAAAATATATTCAATTATTTGTAATAGAAGACTTTTGAAAGATTTGTAGAGTAAATGCATTTTGCCATGAATAAGTGTTCCATGCTAATTTATAGAATAAACATGTTATTTGTGACTTTTTTTTTCCAAGCATTGCAATCTTCTAGGCATGGGTTAAGTTTTCTTTTCATGCACAAAGACTAAACATCAATGTCTATTCTCCAACACAAGGTTGAACCTTTGACCTAACAAAAACCAAAACCCCTAAACCCAAACCTTCCCCTTCCAAGTTTTTTTGGGTTTCTCACCAATGCTCCATGTTTTTACTTTCCCCACCCCAATAAAAACTTTAGCCACAAATGCACACAACAAGCAAAAACTTGCACAATTTGACTACGTGGGAGAAGTGGAGACAATGAAAGCTCACACAAGTTGAACACATGATAAAAGACATGTGCAACATAAAATATAAAAGCTTACACACCTTCAACATTGTGCAAATGTTGTGCAACACAAAAACACTAGATACTAGACAAAATTTGGTTCATCATGGGTTTAGGAACAAAGCATGTTTTGTCATGCGTTATTTTTCTTTGGTGCATTCATGTTGTGTGTTTTCATTGGCATTGTTAATTTTATTTTAACGAAGGGTTTTGCTCCTATATTTTTTCAACTTTATGAATAACTCTAACATGCCTATTTAAAATTTTGTTTAGATGTCATTTTGTAGAATTGGTTGACATCAAGCAGACATAGATTGTAAACTTGTAATTGGTTTGCAAATTAGAATATATGCATTTTGAATAAAAGGGAAGTGTGTACATTTCACACTTGAAATTCTACAAGGTTAAGAAATGTAATCACAGTCTAGGTATATGTCAAACTGCATCCATATTCCATTATGACCTAAATATATTTTAAATTTACTAAATTTAAATATTTAGTTAAATATGATGTCATACCTAATTTCATAGTAGCTATAACATCAAAATTTAAGCCTGATTATTTAAAATTAGGTGTTAATTAATATTGGACAGGATGGGGAGGGGGAGGGGGAGGGGGAGGGGGGGGGTAGATTCATTTTGCTACAATTAAGTGGAGTTTATTACCTCGGATTAAAATCAAGGTAACAAAATTAGAAAAGGACTGAAACCATGAGACATGCAAAAATGATTTCAACATTTAACTTCCTTCTTGCTAACTCATCCCAATATTTTGTTGTTGAGCACAAGGTGCTTAAGTTGGATTTAGGTTGCAATGCTTAGATTTTAACTTCTAGTGATGATTACTTATTGGAACTAGTTTAGGTAGGACAACTTTAGCTTCCATAAGTTGTCCTTTGGATAGTTTCAAATTGAAATTTATTCACCTAATTTTTAAGTAAAGAGGAATGAAAACATGTCTTTTTGAATCAGTGTATTTTCAAAGGTTTTCTTTTCAACACCATAATCACAAGTAAAATTTCGGTATCTTTTGCTCCAATTTGCATCCTCTTTTTCTTTAATTGAATTTGAATTTAATTTAAGAATTTGGATTCGATTTGATTCAAGTTGCATGCAATGCCATTCAATATTTTCACATGATTGGAACTTAATTTCCACAAAATCAATTCATCTTTTCATTAGTGGATCATAACTAGTAGTGCACAACAACATGGAGCCCAAGTGTAATTTGATATATCTCACATCAGTCTAGCCACCACCATATATCAAACTTCTAAATGCTTGTTCTCATTCATAGCCCAATCCTAATGTGATTATAACATGTGAATTTCATTATATTTCATGAATACAAATCAATGGACATTTCATCATAATCATATCATATTTCATCAATATGCATTGCCATACATTTCATAGTCAAATTTCATGAATACACATCGACATACAATTTTTTAGTCATAAGAAATGCACCTTGCAACTATGCAACCCTGCACTCTGTTGTAAATGCTTGACAGGAGAAAATGACTAAAAAATGTCGAAATCTTTTGTACTTACAGAGCATGTTTCTGTTTTGTAGTTCCTGCCTTTCTTCACGTCATCTTACTTCCAGTACCTCTTCAGAGGCCACAAGTGTGGTGCCATTTTCATGGTCTGCATACCCATCTGCACAATTGCATACTTGAGGGGTAACTGGAGTTCATGAGCCAAGTACCAATTGCTACATGCAATTGACCCAGGATGCAAAGTGCCTGGAAGTGATCCATAAAGACACAAGCCTTTTGGGCAGCAAATCTATTTAGATGTGAAGTTGCTAGCAGGATCTAAAAGGAAAGTCAGGTGAAACCAAGACTAACAAATGCAAGAATTTGGCAAAAAAATCCACTGCAAATATTCCATGTTAGCCTCAATGAAACAAAACAAAACACTGGAAATAATCTGACAAAGAGCAGAGTGTCCGCAAATCATACAATTTTTGCTTCTTTGAGTCACAATGCGAATTCCATTGATTACTAAGTATTACAATATTACTTTTGAAAAGCAGACAATCAAATTAGGCCTGGGGTTAAACCTACACCATTGAACTTGCGACACGAAGACAAGCTTCCTACACTCCTTCGAACACAGAACTTTGTCCAAAATCTACCCCATGTAGTTCAAGCATACCTTTGTGCTATTCCAAGGACTATTGAGATTTTCAACCTGCAACAGTAGGTTCAACAAAGACTACATATATGTATTATATCTATACATGTATACTGATTGGTGCAAATCATGTTTTTGTTTCCATTTTAACTGGGTCACCTAACACTACCTTCTGCTTAAATTCTAGACTGCCTGAGGACAAACATAAAAAGCAGTTTGAGAGGCAACCTGAAGAGGTCACTTGACGTACCTTGACAAACCTCAGGAATGTAATATTCAGCTTGCCACAATTGACTCCCATCACCCTAGAGAACAAAAAGGAACATCTCCAAGCAATTACTACAAGTCAGACAGCATTTACTGTAATCTATTTCTCACACCACACCTCATCTGCCTCTAAGATCAACCTCCCATGCACTTGGCCAAAGGGATTTCCACCCCCCTGAAATACCTGTATATGGGCATAAGCCCACAGAAATACTGCTTGATCAGAAGTCTCTGAGCAGCAAAATTCAACTGAAACTTGAGTCCCATACTTTTCAGAACAAAGAATACACATGTCATGTTCCACACATCATATACCAATTGCAGGGAAATTTATGCGCATGATTGTACACTCAATACCAACTTCCTAGCAAGTTAGGAGGACAGGTTTAGAGAGAAAAAAATCAGCTGCCTGATGACAACATTTAGTGGCTTGGAGAATAAATAACTATGTATCAGTGTCAAGGTTCTTTTTTCAAATTGCCCTGACCTGCAATGGCCTACAAGGAGAACCAGATTGGAAGCAGGTTGGGTTATACCCTGCACCTGAACCCTGAATGTTCCAACACCCCTTGAGAGTAACTAAAATGATAGCAATGGGTATTTTGCCTACTGTGGACTGATACATTGCTGTGACCGAAACATTGATGGGGACAAGAGATGGAAAACAAGATCCTCAAACCTTCGAGCCCCAGGACCTGGTCTTAGGACACTAGACTCACCTCTAATGGAACATGGATCTACATGAGTATCAGTCCCAATACACCAACCTCCAGGGGTGAACTTTCCTTTTGGCCTCTGAAGAAGGGTTTCATCAATTTTATCAAGTACAGGATCATCATAATCAAACTTCCGGGCGAAAGCAGCACCGCTTGCAGTCATGTTTTGGAGATGATCCACAGTGAGAGAAAGTGGGTGTTGCCTTGGTGGTGTGTCCCAAGTAATATAATGAAGGTCATGGTTCACTGTTGTGTTACGAAACTCTTGGCTGTTGCACAGGACTGTGTGAAAGTAACCTTCAGGTGATGACACAAAATTTGTATAATACATAAGCAAGGTGCGAGGCAAATTGTCATAACCCTGTATGCAGTACTCCATGAATGAACGAGTTAACACTACCCATGCTGAACCTGCAACCACTCACACATCATACACCTGAAACGGGGCTTCCAATTCTCCAAACAAACCATCAGAGTTGCTGTTATATACTTTGGCTACCATATGAGACAACAATACAATTGTCTATTTTGATCTGTTCTCTTCTCAAGTAGCAAATCAAATACTTAACAAACTGGACTGCTATTATGCTGTTTCCCTAAATATAGCTAGTGAAAACCACATTTTTCTCTACCAAGCTACAATTACACTAAATAACTTTCATAAGAATAGAGAAATCTCCATTCTCATGATGAAGAAAAAACCCACAGCAAGGTTAACACTTCAAGAAGCCACAGAAGATCCAAACTAGGAAAGATAAAAACAAACAAAAAACAAAAAACAGCGGTATGAACAAAAGTGCCAGTCTCACACTTGTTCAGGAACCATCAACAGTAGTATGTATGATATTGACTTAACTACCACAACTACAAGTACACTAAAGTGTCAAACCAGTTCACTCCTATACACCCTCCTGCTTGAATCATCAAAAGCATATCTGGCCCAAAACAGACTTAATTACGTGCAAAGTAACACCAATAGAGATGGACATAGGTTTTATAATCTGTGTGACTCTTGAGAGGTGGTTAAAAATATAGCTACAATGTGCCCAAGGAGTCTCTCCTATATGGACTTTCCCTATCATGGGTCAAACAGAAGCCAAAATAATTACACATTAGAGTGTATAACTGTACCTGTAAACAGCCGGAAAGCTGATGGAACTGCTCGCCTCTGAGTTGCCCAAAATATGTCAGTCTTCTTGTCCATATACAAACCAGGGTCAATTATTATAGGTTTTGCACGCTGGAACCTTCCAAATACATAGAAAGCTGTCAGTAATGTCCAGTTCCTGTCTGGATGTGGTTGTTTTGTCAGATCTACCACACCCTGTGTTCTATGATTTTTTGAACCAATACAAAGTCAAGTTCATTAACAAAAAAACGCCCAAGATACTGTAAAGAGTCAAGGAATAATCAAAGAAGGAGACTACACAGCCCTGTTAACAATTCCCTAAGACTGTATGGAACTCTTGATTAACCTTCAAGTGTACCATACTGGCAAGAATTCAATGTAATTACACACAAAATGAATAACTATGCAACAAGAAGACATCCCTTTGAACCACAAAGCATAAATGGAAGTCACGCCACCCCTAGGTTCTGACATTCTTGTGGAACATGACTGCTATGAAGCATTGGGTGAGAGAGGAATTGAGAGTAGGGTGCTCAATATCTTCAGCAACACAAAGGACATGAATCTTCAGAGAGGTGAAACTGAAATCATCAGGGAGAACTCAAAACAAATGTCAATAATATGAGCTTTACTCTTTCCAGCCGATGTCACTTGTGTGCTCTATGAAGTTGAGGTCCTTTGGCAAATATGAGAATACATGAAGAAGATCTGTTTCAAGGATGTCAATGAAGAACTATATCAGAGCCTGAAATGTACAAGATATTTCAAAGAAGCACAAAACATTATTTCATATCCTACACCAACAAAGTGATACCCTAGCTACTCTGAATCATGATAACAAAAAGGACCACACAGAGTGACAATATCATGTAGAGTAGGAGTGACAAGGAGGGCATAAGTCCCAGGATAACAAGAAACACATGAGTGTAGAGGTCTCAATAAGGAATGGATGAGTAGCACATAACAACAAAGATTGTAACTTCCTGTCTAGGGGTGGACAGAAGCTTGATGAGATAGAACATATATCTATGATATTGCTAAAAAATTTCCACAACAGCACTCTGAAGGTAACATGACAACAAGTGCAGGCATAACCTTATGAGAGTTGCTCATAAAGAGTCAGACCATCACCTTCATCATGAATAGCAGTCACAAGCTGCCATGACTACCCACCAACTTCATCAGCTCCCAACAGTGGGTGAAGATAACTATATCATAATGCACCCAAAACTTCTGGCAAACCACTATATGTGATAGGAGAGGACTTCAATACTGAAACAATTGTAAAAGGAAGACAGCACAAGTGAGTCAACAGAACATTCCTGCACACAGCAGGAAGCAAGAGGTGTAACAAGGTCATACCATCTTGAGTAATAAGAGGGTAGTCAGAGGCACTTAAATTGATGAACCAATCCCAATCTTTACTTCGCCGCAGCAAAATTGCAGCTCCATGAAGAGTAGCTGCAATCATAGTAGGCCCTCGATATGTAACCAAATTGGCCTTTCCCACCACATACACATTCTGGGCTTCTGCAAAAGCAGGTTGATTCCGCACATAACGAGCAAGTTCTACCCTCTCTCTTGTTGGAGCCTCAAGATCAAGATGAAGAAGGTAGTAATTCCTGGGATGGTAAAGAGCTTGCAATACTCTTTGCATCCGGCTGCCATCACCTTTTGTGCCAGAGATCAAATATGCAAATCTCGGGGCTGGAGGTAAGCTTCCTGCTGGTTCTTCTTCTGTTATTTCTTCAATGAATTGTGCATGTTCCTCCTCCCAAAGTGGCAGAAATTGGAAGACAGAGCTTCTCATGCCATGCGATGCCACACCCAAGCTTAAAGTGGCAGCCAGTATCAATATTATGGAGATGAGCGTGCTTGCTATTAGAGGCATAAGCCACTTTCTCTCCATTGTCACCAACCAGAAAGGCATTTGCATTAGTTTCTTCATTCCAGCCACAAGACACTTAATCTTCTTGGGACAGTGAAATTTCCTACCATACCTCTTCAACGACACCAAGAACTCACTACTAAACCCAAGCGTGTTTTGTCAATAGTTCCCTTGGAACAAACTGGCAAGCACCTTCCAATGCTATAGCCCTAAAAACACTGAATGGTGAAAAGACACCACTCAAGGAGAATCTGAGCAAACCAAAATGCCGAGGAGTCTGAAGCTTCTTCTATCAGCTGGTGATTCCAAACTTGATGCATATCTGGGATGACCTGAAGCTTTGTGGGTGTGAAGCTTGTTGAGAAGACTTTATGATCAGCTCCATCATTTTCAGCATCCACTACATTCAATCCACAAAGCAGAGATTGTTTTGAATGCATGGCTATGCTAAAAAAATGATCACCGACAATGTGTGAATGGGACCACCAAGAAATGACAAAAGAACAAAAAACAAAAAACCTTGCAACATATGACAAACAACAGGATTCACAAAGGAGGGATCGTTTTGAATGTTACGGCAGACTGTTATGCTAAAAAAATGATCACAGGCAATGCATGAATGTGACCAAGAATCGATGCAAAAGAAATATAAAAATGCTTGAGATATACGGCAAACACAAAGAATTCAAAGTCCAAAATTAGGACTACAAACAGCAAGAGGAGGAAGAGTTTTCTGAGCACAGCAGAAGAATAGAACACGAGTAATAACTCCTCCAATTAGATCAAGGATTGACATCTATATGGAGACATGCATATATGGAAGACAAATGCAGGAATGTCAGTTATCTTGTACAACATATGACAGAAACATCCAATAGAAAGAGAAGAAGAAGAAAGAGAATCGCAGAATTCAACAATATGACAACAATTCTCTTCAACAAAACCCTCAAAAAACAAAAAGTTGGAAAACAAAACAAAAGATATCAATGACATTTGTCCGTGGAAAGAGAACAGCACCCAGACCTAAACCTCGAAAGACAAATATCCAATAACGGAACAAGTGCTTCAGAAAAAAACAAAAAAAACAAAAAAAACTTACAAACTCCAATGGCGTTTGCATAACACAAACAGATAATACTATAACCATTTCAAGCAAGGAAAGCTTATGAAGGGAATATATCGGTATTACATCTTCTCCTTCAGGGTCAGTCCGCGCTCAAAACTGGCTCTCCCGTAATGAGACAAACAGATCCCGCTCGCTGAAAGAAACTGTCTCGCGACGGCCAAAACTTTTCTATTAAAAAAAAAAAGGACAACTGCCCAATTTAGAGTGAGGAAGAAGTCGGGAAGAGGAGAGGAAGAATGGGATGATTTGGTGATGAGGAAGCGCGAGAAAAAAGAAGATGCAAAGAGCGTTGAGACGCCACCGCCGCCGTTGCTGCTCTCCGCCTCTTGCTTTCTTTTACCTTCAGCCATTTCTTTTACCATCCTGCTGTGTCCTTCCTTTTGTTAGGGTTTTGAGTAGTTCATTTCTTCACCCTGTGTGCATTAGTGATTTTTTTTTCAATTTTGTGATGTCAAAAATTTAATGAAAATTTCCCAAATAGTAAAATTGGTCAAATTTATAATGAAAAATACAAAATTTCCCCAATTATTATTTTTCAAACAAGGAAAAAATTGCTCCCCCCCCCCCCCCCCCCCCCCCACTCATTCCTCCCACAAACTCAAAAAAAAATATTTTATTAAAAAAAACAATAAA
>Ga0116227_10006728_pt1 | contig 23049 bp, 14 predicted proteins | sample S1TSphgellanicum_FD_89693 | JGI IMG/M metagenome (GOLD analysis project Ga0116227, IMG submission 89693) | Host-associated microbial communities from peat moss isolated from Minnesota, USA - S1T2_Fb - Sphagnum magellanicum MG | ecosystem: Host-associated > Plants > Peat moss > Unclassified...
CAACACGCCCCTCTACCCCTCCAAGTGTTGTGAGCTAGGGAGCGCCTCCCGACCACTCCCACTTCCGCTGTCTCTCACTTGGACTCACATTTGAGTCCTTCGAGTGGTTAGGAGTGCGTCATCGAAAATCTCAGAGCTACAAATAATTAGGTAGTTGAATAAAACAATGGGCATGTTAACTAGTAACTAAAAACAACACAAGAAGACCACGACCATGGAGCTTTGGGAAAAACTAAGAAGAAAACAATAACTTTGGGAGCTTTGGAAAAATCTAGGAAGAAGAAGACCATGGCTTTGAGGGTACAACCATGAAAAAGAAGACAACTTTGGGAATTTTGGAAAAAACCATGAAAAAGAATACCATAATTTCAAGGTTTCATCTAGGAAGAAGAAGATCACAACTATGGAGTTTTGGAAAAAAACCAAGAATAAGAAGAGCACAACTTTGGGAACTTTGGGAGCTTTGGAAAAAATCATGAAAAAGAAGACAACAACTTTGGGAGCTTTGGAAAAATCCAAGAAGAAGAAGACCATGGCTTTGAAGGTGCGGCCAAGAAGAAGAAGATGGCTTTGGGAGCTTTAGAAAAAACCATGAAGAACAAGACCACAACTTTGAGGTTTCGACTAGGAAGAAGAAAACCATAACCATGGAGTTTTGGAAAAAAACTAAGAAGAAAAAAACCATAGCTTTGGGAGCTTTGGAAAAAACTATGAAAAAGAAGACCACAACTTTGAGATTTTGGCCAAGAAGAAGACCATGACTTTGGGAGCTTGGAAAAAACCATGGAAAAGAAGACTAAACCCATGGGAGTTTTGGAAAAGACTAGGATTGTAAGAAGAAAACCAAACCCATGTTTTTTTATGGTCATAGTTTCTTACCCAAAAGCTGTAAACATGAGGGGAGGAAGTCAAAGATTTGTGTAGACCTACAAAACATGAAAGGGTGGAGGTCAAAGCTCTTTAAAAGCCGTAAAAGACTAGGAAAAAGACGACGATGACTAAGTTTGGGGGGGTGTCAGATTTCCCAATGTACTTGTAAGCAACGAATTGAATAAGATCGTGAGGATCATGAAACCAACAAGAAGAAAAGCATGAAAATAATGTAGTGCTAAGAAATCAAAAGAGGAACATCATAAGGGTGAAGAGGCATGAAGCTTGAGAATCATGAAACCAAGAAGAAGAACAACATGAGAAATATGTAATGCCAAGAAATCAAGAAACAAACATCATGAGGGTGAAGAAGCACGAAGCTTGTATCTCACTCAAATCTCACAAACCTTAGAAAGCTCAAATTCTCATGAAGCTCAAAAAATTTGGAACATCATGAAGTTTAGAAATTTGATTAGAAAGCTCAAAGCTTAAGAGAACCAGGCGGTTGCCCCAAGGTGGAGAAAAACTAAAAGACAAAAAAAAAACATAAGAGAAACAAGTGGATTCAAAATGAAGGTTCGATTGAAACGAATGGTGTTGCAACACATTATTATGAATGAGTGCCCACATACTTCAGTTGATCTCAACTTTAAGGTTTTTCAAACATTTGGCCACCCATGTTCGTCTGATTCTAACCCTTATGCTTGGATAGATCTACATTATAGAAACCAATTACAAACATTTGTGTAACAAATTATGTTTGTTTATTTCTACAACCAAGTTTGGGATGTGATAGGTAATGTACATCCACCATCCTTGTTCTATTTGTTTATAGATACCAAATGCATCACCCATAAGATGCCATGTGTCCTAAAATTATTATTTTTTCCACTCTTGACCCCCGCTTACTTTGGGTGGGCATATCTCACTCATATTTTAATATTTTAAATGTTGAAAATTGCAACAAGTGTGCCCATACTAAGGCTATAATTTTCATTTCAACATCAAATTCATGTGACCCAACCCCTAAATTTCAATGACCAATATGGGCTATAATTTTCATTTTGACATCAAATTCATCCAACCCAACCCTTAAAATTCAACGACCTCTGAACCATTACATGTTCAAACATAGGCTGGTTTACCTTATATATTTGATTTTTTTTGGAAAAAAATTTGAGAATTGTGGTTGTATATTTGAATTTTTTACGGAAAAAACAAAAAAAGATTGAAGAAATATGGTTATATATCAAAATCGATTGTTTGATTTTTGGGAATGAATAATGATTGTGAACCCTAGGAACCACCCAATTACCGACATGGTTTGGTGTAATTTTTAATGCCCACTCAACACTCATTCTTTTCGTCTAATCTTTTATTTATTTATGTAGTTATTATTTGTCTTCTTTCCATTAGAACACTTTTATTTTCCCTAGAAGTTTTTAAAATATTTCAAATATATTTTTGAAATAAATGTCCAAATGTTATAGTCTACATTGTGTCCAAATAACATCCAAAAATGAGTGAAATCATTTTCCACATTTATTAGATTATAAACTTGGGCTTTGCATTACTACACATTACAAGTGAAAATCAACTAACATTGATTAAAAAAATGTTTTGATTTTGATAAATTTAACTTCCATTTGAATGAAAATATTGAATGACATTGCATGCACCTTGAAATATTGCACCTTGAAATATTTTCAAATTGAATTGAATTGAAATACATCGATTGGAATTTGAATTGAATTCCGATTGAATTCAATTCAATTCAACAATTGGATTAAGATTCAATTGAATTGGATTCAAAAGAAAAAATTATTGTTTATTGAAAATAATTAACATAACATTTTCCATGAAACCAAAAGTTTGCATTATGCTTGCCAAAAGTTTTTCCACAACTTTAGGTTTTTTCATTTGTAGGGACTAGTTTTTGTGGCCTATTCAAACATTTTTATAAACATTTTCTTAGATGGAAGAGGCCCAATTTTTGTGTTATTATTGTTCTTTCTTTTTTAACCAATGACGAGTCCTAACATAATTCTAATGCAAATTGTTGATTTAAAAATTAGTTGTGTTTTGGAACAAGCCTTGAAAAAACCTATTGCCACTAATGGAACAATGGTTCACGCTGCCAAACTTGTTGTGTTCCTAGGTGGAATAGGTCCCATTAGGCCCATTATATATATATATATATATATATATATATATATAGTTTAAAAGTGCCACACAAAATGATTAATGGTTGCATTATAAACATAAGGAAAGATCAAATGGTGGTAGATTATTAAGATGAATTATGATAATTTTTGAAATCGAAGAAAATATCATTGAAGGTGAAAAGTGTGCAAATATCAAAATGGATATATTGAATGAAAATCAAATTATTAGTTTAGTGATATTATAATAGGTTGTTTTCCAAACAATGATTTTAAACTTTTTAAATAATAAAATTTATTCTTAAAATCACCTTAACTTTGGCATGTATTTGTCATTTCATGTTGAGTTTTGAGTTATCATTAAAGTCACCCATACAAGAAACCAACATAAACATTGAACATGATATTCACAACAATCTCTCCGATTCCAATAATCTCTTTCATCAACAACAAAACATTTTTAAAAATTAAACACAAAAACACACACACACACACACACACACACACAAACCTTACACATGTTTGAATAATATTGGACCTCAAACAAACACACGCAATATTTATATCAAAATTTCTAGAACTTAAAAATTTCACATAATGATTTTGCCAAACCTTGTTATTTTTCAATTTTTTGCTACAAAATGTATAATCAATTTTTTTGTTACAAATCCTTGTTGAACCTCAAAAGTTTCACACAAGAATTTTGTTGGACTTGGACCTCAAAATTTTGCTAGAAAACATACACTCCTCCAAAAAGTTTGCACAATAATTATGCCAAACTTTGTTGGACTTCAAAAATTTGTTGCAAAACATAAACTTTTCCAAAAATATTCTCCAAAACACACTCCTTCAATGATCCACAAAAAACTATGCCACATCTTGATAGGACCAAAACTTCGCCACTTTCTATGGTAACCAAACACTTATAATAAAGTTGCCAAACCTTGTCAAGATATTATAAAGCTTCATTTAAATAGTTTGTTGCAAAACACACACATCTTTTGACCGCAAAACAAAGTTTCACCACCACAAGATTGTTTTGCTAAACTTTGTTAAAACCTCAAAACCTCAAAACACACACAACCCACACACAAAATTGCTACAAAACAAAGTTTTCCGAATCTCTATCCTCAAGTGAAATGTTTATGCTCTTTGAAAAGAGGAAGAAAAACATGAAAACTTATTATGTATTTGTGCTCCTTGAAAAGAAAGAAAGAAAAGGGAAATGAAAAGAGAAAACCTAGCACCTTGCCAAAAACCTCTTCATGTAAAGTTCAAGAAATGGTGTGCACAAGTTCAAGTCAATCCAAATTAATTTGAGCCCAATTTATGGCAAAAGAACAAGTTTGAATACCCATTGGATTTGTGCATAAAATTTTCATGTTGACTTGAACACTCCATCCTATGTTTTGATGAAACACATGGTTTCAATGCCCAATCTAAAATATTTTATGGATAATTTAACATTTGATTGGAAAATGATATAATTTTTATATGCATTTGAGAATGGGCTATCAACATCACATTTAATAAAATCAACCACAAGAGTTGAACATGCCTCCCAATTCAATTGTTGGGAAAGTTGAATTGATTATTCTTATTTTTAACACATTATGGAATCAACAAAAAATTATTCATTAATATTATAACCTTTTTTTTCATCTCATGAATGAATTGTTTCCCATTCATTTTATATATGTCGCATGACTATCATAAGCACAAAAACAATCAAAACTACAATTTTAACTAAAACAAAAAAAAAGGTAAACCTAATTCCAAATCCAAATCATGAAACAAAAAAAACAAGAACAATAACACAACAAGTGAAAACAAAAATCCAACAAGATTTTATTCCAAAGCATAAACAAATAAGGTTTGACAAAAAAACATACCCAAAACTAATGTTGAACAAACTAAAGGTAATGGGGAATTCTACTTCTATTTATACCCCTTGGGCACCTAACATAAGGAAGTTTATCAAAAAACTTCCAATCTACATGTGGCCCATGTTCATCCACATGTGCCAATGTGCACCCATGTGTGAACTATGAGTGAACTAAGATTCAATTGAAAATGAGTTAACTAGAAGTGAACTAAAAATGAATTAGAAATGAATTAGGACTAAATTAAAAATAAACTAATAATGAACTGGAAGTGAATTATAAATCAAATGGAAGTGAACTAAAACCTAACTAGAAACTAATTAAAAGTTGACTAAGACTAAATTTAAAATTATAGAAAAGTTTACAAGTCATGGATGAACATTCAAATGAATGAACTTTATGGCATTAGCATCTATGACAATGATTAAATGATTTTACATTAGTAGGCCATTAATAATTTATTGATCTTAAGGTTATTACTTAATCCCTTCATTCCTTCCTTTCCTTAACCATTATTTTTACGTTTCATTTCTTTTCATTCCCTTTCACTCTTTTATTCTTTCAAACTATCCACACTCTTTCATATTATTCTTGTTTTACTTTTAGATCTAGCAAATATTAGTTAATAATCATTTCCATAAGGGTTAGATTCCTACGCTAAAGGTTTGAATAAGAAAGTTCAATATGAAGAGGTAGAAGTTAATCACTAAGGAGTCAAAATATTAGAAATAAATGGGAAAATAAAGGATATTGAAGCTACTAACCATAGTAGGGAAGTTATTGAATTTCAAATATCTTATGCATCCATTGAAAGGTTTAACATTTCTATGCATGAATTTAATCACCTTTGAAATAGTATGAAATATTTAGTCTAGGCCTTTAAGATGACAAATTTATTGTAAAAACAAAACATTTGGAAAAATATATTTAAATTTTTTTTTACTACTTCATCACAATAACAAAATTAGAAATTAGAAAAAAACTCTAAATGTAATACATTTTTCTATCAAAGATTAAACCATTGCTTTCATTAATGATGCGCTCCCAAGTTCCTAGTTAGATCCCAAATGGGTTTAAGTTACTCAAACAATAAAATTATGAAGAACTCAGGGCACGCTCCCAACTTTCAACACTAAAAAAGGTAGAGGGGCCGTGCTGAAGCTCTGGGATGGGACTAGGAAGAGTGACAAGCTTTAGTTACCTATTCGAACTTGCACCAAACCAACTAACAAGTTGGTTAGTTCACTTTCCGAAGCACCTTTAATGCTAGGACAAGTCACGGGCAACTCTGGACTCACAAAACTCACCACGGCCCGAATTCAGGGGAAGCCACCACCTTCCCCCATATAGTATTCTTTGCACTTCTCCACGGCATCCACATCCGAATGGCTTTTTGTCCCGGGACATCCCAAAATTGTTTTGGTTTAGATTTCTAAAACTTTGTGAAGTCATAACTATTTGCTCAAACCTCCGATTGGGATGAGGTTTAAAGCAAACTTGTAGCTCTCCTTGAGAGCTTTCCAACGGTGTATTGCACTCAACCTGCACACATCGAGGTTGGCTCGATTCCTGACTTTTAGTGGTTGGGAGTCAAACTGGCAATTTAACTCCCGACCCTTCTTTTTACCATAACGTGTGCTACAAATGTCCAAATGGCCCATGTGAGCTCATTTTTGACATCTACACTTCAATTTCTAATGATATAAAGAACACCCAAATGCGAGGTGTTTTGACCCCTACAATCAAACTCTGAAATTTTGGGAGTTCCAGAAAATTCGCAAGTCCCCTTTTCAGGAATGTGAGTTTCATCTTCACATTCTCTCAAAGTAGGGTTGCGACAATTAGGAAATTAAAGGATAATATTTTGAAACATTATGAAAGTAAATCAAGGTCCAAAAAATATTTATTGTTGAAAGAAGATGAAAACACAAGCATGGATGAATATTTTAAAAGCATAAGAGAACATTTTGATTAACTAAAAGAAATAAAAATATTTAGGCAAGTCTATGATAAAACAACCCACATTCAACTCCTTTTCCAAAAGTGCAATAATTAGGTGTTGATATCGGAACATGACATGGCATGCAATCATTGCACAAAATTTATGTTTGAATTTTTTTAATGTTTTTTTAAATTTAATGTATTTTTACATTTATCCGAGGATTATGGGAAGGAAACACATAGATTATGATTTTTATAATTTATTTTTATACAAATCCAACCAATGATCCTAAACCATTTTAAATGTAATGCTTATTCAAATTTCATTAATATGAAAATTTCCCAGAAAAATGGGATCAAATTTTTTTTTAAATATTTAACTTCTTCATGACATTGGAAGTGGTTACTTTCAAATTAATCTTCTAATTCACCTTCAAATGTTGATAGAGAATATTTATACTTTTATATGTCATTTTTGAATGTATATTAAATCATAATATGTTGGTTATATGAAAAATATTGAATCTTAAGTTGAATTGAAAATTTACAAGGGTGTTGTTAAAGAGTGGTAACACATGTAGTCGGTCATTTTATTGGACCTACGCATATATTCATGATGACTTGATCACTATCCTAATCTTTAATTCATTTTCATGTCAATATAACATGTTTGTGAAAATTGCAATAAACAAGGATGTGACTCGTTACAAGGTAAGGTGGATAATTTCTTGAGTCATATTGTAGTTTTTGCAAAATATCATGCATTAACTTGCCCTTAACATGTCATACAATCATCATTATGCCAAATTTGCAATTGGATTAAGATTATTGACTTAAATAAGAAGACAACTATATTAAAAACTAAAATACATATACATCAAATATGAAATTATGTATTTGAAAAATTGAAAAATATAAACTAATATTCTATATGTGTTTTTACATAAATACATTTTTTTAATTGATTTTTTGTTTGGGATATACTACGAGGACTTAATATATGATATATTAAAATCCATGCCATGTGGCATGGACTAAGCCTAGGCTAACCTATGTGCCATGTGCCATGGCTTAGGTTTAAGTACATGCCTATGTGCCAAATGGTTTTTATAAATGTCATATGGCCTAGGTCTAGCCCTAGCTATGTGATGTGCACCTAATCCATGTTGTGTGACACCTAGGCATGCACATAGGCCTAGTTTATGTGTTATGTGGCCTAGGGTTAAACTTAGCCTAGGTGCACATAGCCTGAATGTAGGCCTAATTAATTAAGTGCCACATGGCATGTGTTAAATCTAATCTTAAGTGTTATGTGGCCTAGGTTTAAGCCCATGCATAGCCTAGGTGGCACATGGGCTACCTAGCCAAAAATGCACTTAGGTGTCATGTTGCTTCGATCAAGGCCTACCTTAGATGCCACATGGCATAACCTAGGTGCCACATGGCCTATGCGATATAAGCATAAGTGCCACATGGTTTAAGTGGTATAAGCTTAGGTGCCACATATTTTATGTCTATATTTAACCCTACACCTAATCTAACTATGTGCCGTGTAAACTACCTAGTCATAGGTGTCATGTATGTTACCATGGGCTAGGCATAGATTAGGTGCCATGTCATAGGCTATGTTAATTAATAAGCTAGGTTAGTAGGTTGCCAGTTAAGTTAATAATAATACATTTGGTTAGGTAATAATTGGTAGGTAGTACTTTAAATTAAGCTATGTAGATAACTAAATAAAGAACTATAGGTAGCTAAGTAATTGTTAGAAGGGAGTAATAGTTGTCACTAAGTTTATCCCATATGTGTTGCTTTCCATTTCAATATTGTAAAATACATAAAGATGTGTTTTAAAAACATCAAAAAACACCAAAAAAGACATGAAAATGCAATTCCCTTTTAGGATGATAAAATCAAACATACTCAACCTTAAAGGTTAAACCCAAAATGAATTTTTTTTTCCTAGTAGATGCCACATGACTTAAGTTTAAACCTAACATGGGTGCCACACGGCCTAGGTGTAGCTTAGGTACCACATAGGTTATTGGGGTCTAGGTGCAAGTGAAGTGCCATGTGGCCAAGGTTAGGTTAGGCTACCTAGATTTAAGCCTAGCCTAGATGTCATATAAGTTACCTAGCTTAGCTTTATGCCTCACATAGGTCCCACATAAATTATACTTAACCGTAGGCCTAACTTAATGTCACATAGGTTATACCTTGGCCTAGGCCTAACCTAGTGTCACATAGGTTATATTTTTCCCTAGGCACCATGTAGGTTATGCATAGCCCTAGGTGCCACATATCTTGAATTGCCATGTGTCATGTAATGGATGATTGTTTAGTTGCCACGTGTTAAATTTTTGTTGGTTCACATTATAGTTGCATTATAATCCTAACCTAACATATGGATACATGTATATGATGGATGTACATGTAATCCATAACATCAAACTTCATCCATGCTTTGTGATTGGTTGTTAATCACAATTTTTTTGCTACTAAATAATTTTTTATTCATAAATGTTTGCAATCAAAAAGTAGTTGCACAACAATTGCAAATGACAACTTCTTTTTTGGTAAACCAAAGTAACTACATAAGCAACAACAAACTTGGAGGGTTCCATAATACAAAGGAAAAGGACATTTGAAATGCGAATACAAATTTCAAAATTAAGTGAGGTCAAAATTAGAAAACTAAACAAGAAGTTTCTTGATTTGTCAAATAAACATGTAATAGACAACAAACACATTATATGGTGCCTAAACTTTAATTTGAAAATGAAGCAAAAAAAAATTATTAAAAAAATAGAAAACCCTAATTACTTTACAAAAGTGTTGGTAAATACTTCATGGTATTTTGATTTTGGAGCCATTAACATGTGACCAAAAAAAATAGTGACCTTGACAAAATTTATGCATAAAAATTTATAACCATAACACAAGGAGAAAGATGAAATAGCATGCAAAATAAACCATATTTACAAAATTCTTCTATTACCAACATTCACAATCCTTTAAATGTTGTTGTTAGGTTCTTGCCTTCCAACATCCATCAAAATACTAAATACCCAATGGCAAAGGTGAAATTATTTGGTGTTATACATCCACATCCACACAAACATCTTACCTACAATGTATCTTCATGTTACAAACAAGTAACTTCTTGCAGTAACTCACATTTTCACAATACATACACCATAGCTTCCTTATAAAATGATTTTTCCTATTAATAATAAGTCCTTCATATAAAGTGATTCACCTATTGTATATTAGTTATTCTTAAAATTCGCGAACCCCTAATAATTTTTCTTTTCCCCTTTTACATTATTTTCATACATTGCAAAACATAACTTTTAATAGGTATAGTAATTATATTTTATTAGTAACCTCATTAATAGTTTGGTTTGTTGCTTCAAGGCTTTAAACAACATGGTTCGACCAATTCACCTTGTCCACATTTAGTTTGCGCATACTATGTACAAATCGACATATTGATTAGTTGATTTGTCCCTAATTGGCTTGCACATTATATGTACAAGTTAATTAATTGGCTTGTGTTAACTAGGTTGATTTAGACTTTTACAAGTTCATACCTTAATTGTTAGGAAAAAAATTATGTTTCACATTATCCCCCTTTTAAAGTTGCATGTCCCCACATAGTTCAGTATTTTCGCAATTGCATTTGATAGCACAACCCTTCTTGGGCTTGTTGACTTGTTTGAATCATGGTGTGTTTTGTGAGTTGAATTTCTCATAAAATTATTTGTGCATTAATTTGGTTCCAATTTGCTTTAATCATTTTTTAAAAAATTTAACACTACTTTGATTTTTTTTTGTTGAGTTCATTCTACCATCATCTTGAAGCTCCCATCTCCTATGTGGGTGTTAAGGTTCATTTTCCATTTCATACATTGACATAAGTTCCCAATAATAGCGTGGAAAGTTGAACTAAACTAAAAGGCGTTTTTAAGACCATGACTTCCATTGGCATTCAAATTGAGCACATAGAAGTGAAGTTGGCTACACCTATTGGCATATCCATAGAAGTGTAAACCAACATTGCACATGTGAGCGTGTTAGTGTAGGCTCAAATCAATTTTACACATGTTGGCATTTTGTAGTGGAAACACAAACTAAGTTAAATATGCAAACAAAGATGCTTCAAATTATAATAAAAATTACAAAACCACACAATCAAAGGAGACACCTATAATACACAAAGATATATTGGACTTGGGTAAAACAATAATTGAAAAAAATAAAAATGATGTAGTCACATAAAAAGAATAAAGAAGAAATGAATATGCAAAAAGGTTGAATTAAAAGCGAAACTACAACCTATAGAATAAAACCGGTAGGTAATCTCAACATGGTTAGGGTATAAGTACCATATTTTATATAAATCAAAGGGTTGAAATTTTCTAGTTTTAATGACACCATCTTCATCCTATATTTTACAAAAATCAAAGGGTTGAAATTTGCTAGTTTTAATGACACCATCTTCATCCTAATGGCATTAGAGTACATGGTATTCATTTTTTTCATTTTGAAAATTAATATGCCATGTTCTGTTTACAAACCTACATGAGGGTGGGAATAACTACACTAATGATCAAAGCTAAGCTCCCAAAACACAAGTTTTTCACCATGTGGCATGTCAATGATCTAAAATTTTAAAAATACTTCCTTAATAGTCTAATTTGCAATTACTTCATTTTAGACCCTTAAGCATATGGACATCTTGAGTTTGAAACATGATGCACAAAGATATATGTTATGCATTATTACTATGAGTTGGTAATTATTTATCATGAGTATAGCATTCAATGGTAAACCATCAAACTTGAAACTCCAACCTTTACTATGGAATAGCCAACAAGATAAACAAAGATAATTATAGATTACGCAAATAAACAATTAAACTAATGGAAAACCAATGTAATGTATTGTGAAAAGCTATTTATTCAACTAGGGAAAGTTGGGCAAAACTGTCACAAAATACTTCATGGAAAGAATTGCACAAAGTGGGGTCAATAAATCACATTTGGGTAAGGAACCCTTAACTATTGATGTAATAATAGAACAAACAAACTAATGGATGGGAAAATTGCAAAAAAATCCTCAAATTACTAAACAAGTGCACTATTTGATGTGTTAAATACCACATCCAATTGAATAAAAAACAAAGAAAAATGAAACAATAAACAAAAAGGGAAGAAGAAATAAACATAAGATCTACCAATTACCCAAAGAACTTATGAAATGTAAACATAATTGACCTTTACACTATCATCACAACGACCTATTACATTGTGAACAAATCATGGTAGTACGCCATTCTTTTCCTTATAGTATGTTTTGTGATTGGTTGTGTAGTTGCCCCAAAATGAAAAAAGTTCAAGGATTCATTTTCTCAAAAAATCATATATTTGTCAAGTTATGAAGCTTAAATAACTTTGTGGCCTTATAATTTTCACATATTAACTTCAATTGCAAATCTTTTACAATCAAAATTATAATCCTTGTAAATGCATTTTTCAAATCAAATCACATGTTTAATTTGAAAATCATTTGAACATTTTTTTTTAGGTTTAAATGTTTGGAAGTCAATCTGTTAATTTGACTTTTGACCCTTTTTTGGTGCATAATTTGAACTTCAAATCTTTAAATGAAAAATGAAAAATTATTTTTTATATTTACATTTTAAGAGCTTTCCAAAGTAAAAAAAAATTCAATTTGGACATCATTTGTTATTTTTATTTTTGTTTTAAAGATTTGAAACATTATGGGGCTCTAACATTCAAAATGGGAAAATTATTTGGGAGTGTTGGGATTCACTCTTCCATATGTTTGAATTTCATCACATTCAATTACTTGTTTCCTTTTTGTGACTTAACTTTGATTATGACAAAACTAATCATTAATATTGTAAATTTTCAAAGGTGGAAGATGCACAATATGGGTATAAAGACAACCTTTTTAAAAAGAAAATAATAAGGAATAATATTAATTAAAATAATCATTAAATGTTTTTTCAAAAACAAAAATAACAACATGTGCAAACATAACACAACATTGTTTGATTTCAAACAAACATCAAAGGCTTGGTTTTAAATGATAAATTTTTATTTTAAGGTGAAAGCACACTAAAGGTGAACCACTTTTGTTCAAAAAAGGTGATGTATAACAAATATTATAATACATAGTAAGTTAAAATTTTGATGACATCCTTTGTCTAACCTATGCACAAGCAAAAAACTTTAGACTTTGCACAATAACATCTTGAAACTCAAAATTCATTTTGAATCAAAATTAATTTTGATCCAATGGTTAGATGAAGAGGATTGAATAAAATCAATGTACACACAATATATAACTTATAGTTTTTCAATGACCATAGGGCCTCATGTTTGTGATTCGTGAAACATTACCAAACAAAAGGAAATTGAAAAAATAATGTAATGTCCATTTGTAAAATCTCCTTTTCTTTATATGGTAGTGGTTTTTTCCTAAAAAGAATATATTGTTATGCATTCATTACTAAAAAAATGCAAAAAAACACATTTTTTGAATGGAATTTCATCCAAAAGTTTTAAATTTTTAAATTGTTCTAAATTTAATTGATGTACATCAATATCATACACCATAAAAAAATTCATCCAAAAATTCCATCAACAACCCTGCTTTTTAAGTACGTATTCAAAATTTCAAACTATGTGATGGGTATTATTTGGTCACAAATATACTCCATACATTCAAATTCTTCAGTGTTTGTTGGAATTTTCAAAATAATTGATTATATTTATTCTAAAGCTAATTAAATATACTTAAAACAAGTAAAAAAATCCTAGATGTGATGTCCATACATTACCAAAAGTTTTAATTGTAAAAAAAAAAACATGTGACTACAATTTTTGGGGGGCTTAATGTGCTTTCACCCTTTTTAAATTTAAGGTTGATAAAAAACATATAAAATGAAAATTTTTTAAACCTTTAAAGAGGAAAGGCAAACCTTTTCAATAATATTTTACATAGATGATCAATTTATGACAAGAAACAACAAGGTAAGAATAAAATGGATTAAGATTAAACTACATAATCAATTCCAAATGATAAATTTATGAAAAAAACAAAATACATGGGTTTTGGGTTTAAACAACAATCAATAAGTACATTACTTCATCAAAATATTTACATAATGAACTTGCTCAAGGATATTGGAATGGAGGATTGCAATCCATGCATACATTTTAAAAGTCTAAAACTTCAATAAAACACAAAAATTCCAAAAAATACCCAACCTACTATCAAAGTTTGGTAATTTTTTTTTTTCATGAACACTTAATAAACGTATCTTTCATAGTGAACTTGATAAACCTATACAAGTAAAAATTGAAAAAAACACACATAACCAATGTTTTTTTTCGTGGCCAAATTTCGCATTTGTTTGCAATTTCAAATCTTCACCAACAACATTTATAAAGGGGTTTAGGATCATGATTTCACCATAAACCAACTGGGAGACCATTTCTTTTTGTTGGACAATCCACCAATGCCTAAGATCTATCACCAAACACACCGACAATAGAAATGTGATATGTTGCTGGCTATGGTACCTTTTTGAGGAAATGTTTCCTAGTTAGGATCATGTTGTCAAACAAGTTCGCCAACTTCTTACACTTCCTTTTCATTATGCATCGCCATTCTTGCTTCTACTAGTTATGAGTAAAACACCACTTGAATTATGAATAGATAATAGAACACCATCCATGTTTTATGAGTTATGAATAGAGCGCCACCAAGCATGGGTTGAATAGATGGGTTTTATAAAAGTATCTTGGGATTTGTGGGCGGGTCGTAACAAATTCAATTACATTATGAAGATTGAGATCTTGCAATCGTAAAATGGGATATGTGGGTGCAACAACAACACTAACAGATCAATAGAAGGTCAATAACCAATGAAAGATTATCATCTTTAGGGTACTTAAGGAGCTTGCTACAAACATTGAATGCATCCGACTTTGCTTTTCGTTCCAGATTAAGCGCATTGGAAATAATGAGTGAATCTGACTTTACTTTCCATTATCATTTGAACTCTTTTGATTAAACCTATTTGTTTCCAAGTTTCATCTAGTGGTTTTTGGGGTTCAATTGTGTGTTTCCAAGTTTGATTAGACATTTATAAGGTTTAGCAGAAGTTTTTCTTTTGTTCATATTTTCAACCAGTGTGTTTCCAAGTTCTTCGGTCGCACATTTTGTTACTGGTTAGGGTTCAGCAGAAGCTTTTCTTTTGTTCTTGTCTTCAACCACTATGTTTCCAAGTTCTTACATTGTGGATTTTATTGTTGGTTAGGGTTTAGTATAAGTTTTTCTTTTCTTCTTGTCTTCAACCATTGTGTTTCCAAGTTCTTCCATCACACATTTTTGTTGTTGGTTAAACTTCAGCAAAAGTTTTTCTTTTGTTTTTGTCTTCAACTAGTGTGTTTCCAAGTTCTTACATTGAGCATTTATTGTTGGTTAGGTTTTAATATAAGCTTTTATTTTCTTGTTTTCAACCAGCGTGTTTCCAAATTCTTCCAAACATTTTGTTATTGGTTAAGGTTCAACATAAGCTTTTATTTATTTTTGCCTTCAACTAGTTTGTTTCCAAGTTTTTTAATTACACATTTTGTTGCTAGTAATTAAGGTTTGGCAAAAAAAAATTGTTCATCGTCAACCAATGTGTTTCCAAGTTCTTCTAGTGTACATTTTGTACAATGTGCACAATGACGCCCTTGAAATTATTTCGGAACTTTAAGTACAAATATTTTTTTAGTGCTTCCATCCCACACTTTACAAACTTTGATTTGCACCTCTGAGTTCATGTCCCCTTATCTTTTCTGAATCTAACAAAGGCAAAGCTCATGTTGTTGTTGATGGTGATCCTATTACATTTGCTAGTGGGGCTTCTACCTCATTTAACCCTAACACTTATAAGATTGATCATGTTGACCTCATTATTGATGAGAGAGGTGAGAAAGTGTAGTTACAAAAAATAAACAAAAGGCTGAATGGGAGTTGAATCAAACCTTCCAAGATACATGGGCAACAAAGTTTCCTTGGGGCGAACTAGTTGTTGGGCTAGATGGCAAGGTGAAAATGGTTCAATGCAAAGTTTGCTCAACAATTGAACAAAGGGAAAAAATACTTGTCCCCAAACTTGATGGGTTGAAAAAACATAGTGGTATGCGGATGTGTAAGGTAGCTCACCTTATTAGGGTGCTTGGGAAATTTTACATCAGTTTGGATAGCCAGCATGTTCGGAATGAGAAGATTTATGCCATAACTGGACATGATGGCATTCAACTTCAAGTTGAAAAGCATATAAGGTTGAAAAGAAAAAGAAAAAACAATTTGTTACCCTTTTCCATTTTTGAAGTTGGGGAGACCCAACACTGACTTTGAGAACATGCATGGGTTCTTATAGTTTTTGAAGGTGGAGAACATTCCTAACAAGCATTGGACGGACATTAGGGGTTGGGGCATGGCAAAATGCATGAACAATGTGGTTTTGATAGCTACAAAATAACCATCCAAACAACAAATTACATTTTTGTAAGTTGTGATGAAATGACTAGTATAGATAACTAGTCATGGATTTCAGTTCATGCTTATGTTGTTGAAGACTTCAAAAGGACATTAATCTTAGTGAATTTAGAACATGTCACAGAAGGTTGCATAACATACAACCTCACAAACATGATTTGAAACTTGGTGAAAGGTTTTGGGGGATTGTCTGACCGTGACTTGGCTACTAAGGTTGTATGCTTCGGTGTAGATGGTGCTACCACCTTCCAAGGCATCAAAACTGGGGTTGCAACCCAACTAAAAGAGTAGTCCTCACCTTTTTGTATTATTGTGCATTGCATAGTTCACAAAACCAATTTGGCAGCCTTCACCCTTTCAAATCTACCCATAGTTGTGAAGATTGAAGCATTATTGGTAGGTGTGTACACATACTTTAATCATAGTCCAAAGAGGAATTTGGAAAGATCAAAATTGGATGAAGTTATGGAGGCAAAGGGTCTCAAAATTTTTGCGTAACATCAAAATCAGATGGATTAACGTGGTTGTTCCGAACAAGGTGGTCCTTGAAGAATTTAAGACTCTTTTGGTGAAAATGGCAGAAGATGCTACTACTAATGAGTTTGTAATTGTTAATTATGAACTATTGTGTGACATTGAAACTATTTTGGGGCTTACATGTTTGCCGCCTATGTTGGAAGCTTTGCAAGGTTTGAGCAAGTATGTTCAAAATAGAAAGGCTTTCATTTGTGACTTTGTGGGTAGTGTGAAGCTATGTCAAGTTGACTTGCACAACATGTATTGCAATGAAAAAAAGAAGTACAATTATAGTGACTTCCCACAATTTCAGAATTTCATTGACCACATTTCTAATCCTTTGCACACTATTTGGTGGAACAATTTGATTATTGGAGTACAACAAATAACATTTTCTTATTATGGTAGATTGTACATCGTTCACAAAACATGCAAGTTGACTGGTCTCCGTAACATGGTCAAAAAGCTTGGGCATAATTTGTGTAAGAGGTGAAGACACAATGCACTCAAGCTACTGTAACCGAACATGGGGTGACCGGACAACATTGCTGTTCTGATCCAGATCCTAATTTTGTTTGCACCAGCACTTGACTGGCGGCGCCATCACTTCTCATCACTGAGGCAATGCATGGTGGCTGCTTTGCTTTGATCATGGAAACTCACCACTTGAGGAGAACGGCACGGGATCACGGCACAGAGGTACTGGCCTTTATGGTTTGAGGCGGCATGACGGCGCCGGAATGGGCATTCATGATGGAGGTGAGTGGCAATTGAAGGTAAGATCCTGGGAGTTGGAGATAGGCAGGAGGGTACTTTGGAAGGAAGGAGGAGAAGAAAAGAAGCAAGGGGATTTTTGGCGGGGGAGAATTCTGGAGAGAGGAATTTTTGGCAGAGGAGCTCAGAGCTCTGTGGCTAGTTTTCACTGATTTTCTTCCGCTGCGTTAGTGACTAGGAAAGAGCTAGCTCCTGAGTTTGGGAAGAATCGGATCGAGTAAGGAATGAGGTGGTAGAACAGAGCAGTTTGGGAAGAAGTGCAGGAGATCAACAGATTGGAGTGGTCTGTTTCCGGAGGAGAGCGTGATAGTAGACAGATAGATGTCAGACCTTTGTTCGATGTTCTAGGTTGGATGCTTGTGTTGGCGGAGACTTTTTGTGCAAATCTGAATTGTGAAATTCCATCCTGGAAGCCATGTGCAGGGGTTGTGTTTTGCAGGAGGCTCAGATGAGTCTGGGTCGGTGAAGGTTGTTGTGCATGCTCTGTTGATGTGTGAATGCTCAATGCTAGATCAGCCACAAGCAATGCAGTAGAGTCAGAGGGGTCTGGTTGTTGTTTGGTCCCTCTCTTTTTGGTGACACTACGCTACAACTAATTAATGAACTTGACAAGAAATTCCCTTCACAAATTGGTCTTGAATGCTATGGGAATAATCTACCCATAGTATTGATTACAAGCCAATGCCCAAGACATTTCTTGGGCACCTTGCCTTGCTCAAAACACAATATTGTCACCCACGAATAGCTAATGATGATGGTGTGATGTGTCCAACTTTGTTGGCTAATTGGAAATTGGATTAGTAGGCATCTTTTTTTGTTGTCACAATGAAAAGTAATTGTAATTCTGCCATGCTGCCACCATTTAATTGTAATTCAACATCTCGGTTGTGGCAGAGGTTGGGATGTAGTGGCATTCAAAAGTAGAGATTTTTAGAGTTTTTGAAGCTTGTTGAAATATCCATTGTGATCACACCAGGTTCGATATAGGACGAACGGACCTTCTCAACTTTAACTTACATAAAAAAACAAGTTTAAAAATTGTCTCATAGTTCACTTGGATATGGTCATTAGGATGTGCTCAGAAATTCTATTCTCTAGGCACATTTCCATTCTACACTACCATTTGAGGTTGGCTAACCAACAAACATCAATATTGTGTGGATTTATAATGCATTATAGGGGCACATGCCTAGGTATGTTCTTCATGTAATGGAGGTTTATATTTGTAATGATGTTGAACTCATTAGCCTTTGGGCTTATATGAATGCATTTTAGTGAAAACTTTTCTTTTAATTGATTTCATCATGTAACAACTTTCCAATTTTGTGTGCTTTTGTGCAAGTCAATTTTTCAACTTCAATTCGATAGAATTGAAGCATAAAATTGTAGTCTTTTGAATGTGTTTGCCTCTTGTGGTTGTGTGTTTATGTGGCATATTGATTTTTTTATCTTATGTGTGGTTGTAGCATGTAGGAGACTTTCAACTATAGTTGGGCAAAATCCATTATTAGATTGGGGTTCAACCACCCTTGAAAGTATTTTGTTGTATAACTTTGACTAGGCATCAACAACCCATCAAACAAGGTTGGGTTCTTCATCACCATCATCTAGTAACTCTCATGTTAATCACCTCCTCGTACATAATATTAGGATTATGTTCAATTACCTCATGGCAACATTGCAAGAACAAACACTATGATGGTGGTAGTGCCATTCCTTGCTTTGAAAGTTTTCAACTTCTAGAAGATTTTGATCATAATGTTGACAAGCTAGGTGCACATATGAAGCCCATGTTTGGTCCTACTTGGAGGGAGCTTCTCTATGAAGAAGTTAGGGAGGTGATCTTGGCAACCTTATTATACTAGTCTTCTGTAGCTTTGCAATTCATTATGTTGGGCTTCTTAGGTGAGGCATTTTCTCATTACCTTCAAATTGTTGTCATGGAGATTTCTTTGCAATCTCATTGGTATATGAACTTCTTCAAGAAATCACATGAACCATAATTTGGTGTGCATAATCTATTCTCCAATTCAGAATGGGACACACTTTGTTTGTACATGTCATTCCTTTTAGGCACCCATCTTTGTGCCTTTGTGCTTATTTGTTTTTAATGTAACATAGTGATGATAGTGCATTTTACAATTGCTTTAAAAGAAGTAAACAAAACTATTTGATAAAGGTAAATTGTGTGGGATGACAAGGGAATGTAGATGTTCACAAACAAATGTAAACCTACCAAGTTGTTTACAAAGCACATTAAGTTGGGGGAGTAAGTGCATTGACATCACTTTGACCAGTCAAAGTTTTCTTGGTTTCTTTCACATTTGTTGCTGAATGGATGGGTGGAAAATGCAACAATATATTGTTAGAATTCAACATTTTGTATTGATACCTAAAATTTGTGCACAAATTGATGTGAGTGATTTACTTCTTGTGTATACATGTATCATTGTTGGAAAAAATGTCAATATTGCTACATGAACACCAAACAAGTTTGTACTTTGTTGCCATAATTTCACCTTGAGCAACAATTAGTTGCATCCAACCCACATCCCATGAAAATGATGATAACCACCTTGCATTCACATGCTTCTACATGAAATAACCATAAGATAATGTGGAAAATGTTAAAATAGCCTACCAATCACCTTTACCCATGTGATTGATGCCACCTAGCCTAGGCCTAATACAAGTTGGAAAGGCCTATTAAGCGACATTGAAAAATAAAATAAATCTCTATACAAAACAATGACAAATTGAATTCTTTGATATTTCAAAGGAACCATCAACATTGGACTACATTATAGGAAAAAAAAAACCCTTCAATTAGTCAAATTCAATGATGTTGATTGAAGAGGGGACATAAAAAGCAAAAAATCAATTAGTGGATACATTTTCAAACTAAGATCAACTCCCATCACTTGGAACAACACAAAATAGGGGTGCATAACCTTCTCATCTATAAAATCTAAATACATAACACTCATGAAAGTAATTTAAAAAAAAATGTTTACAAGATTTACAGTCCAAAGTAGGGTTCCAAGTAGCTTTTCAATCTTCATCTTTTGCAACAACAAAAGTTACATAAATTTTAAAAACTTTCACATTTCATCTATTCAACAACAAAAGTTACATAAATTTTAAAAACTTTACACAATTCATCTATTCAACAACTAACAAATATCATAACAGAAGTCCTTGCAAGAATAAACTTCACAAAATGTTGACCACTATTGAAATTGCAAGCATTTAGTGAAAACAAAGACCAAAAATGTTAATGTAATTCCTACCCATCAAGGAGATCAACACTTGAGGTTATGCTCTTCCTCTTTTGTAAGATTATCCAGCCACGACTCATAGGCCTTTTATTCCTCTCTTTAGTCATTGTGCTCTTCAAAGACCTTATATTAGGTCTCAATTGGATTCACCTCATTCCCCTTCTTGCAAACCCATTTGAGGTCTCCCAAGTCTTTTTATTGGTACCCACTATCCAAGAGCTTTGGCTATGGATGTTACCTCGTCAACATGTTTAGAAATTTAAGAAAAAAACACAACATAAAACTCTTCCATCACATTAGATATAGGAAAGCAATAAAACAAGAATTAACATCAACATTAGATATAGGAAAACAATAAAGCAAGTATTAACATTAATGATAAGAACATTATGTTAAAAAGGTGCCAAAAAAAAAGGGTGACACAAAAGGGTTGTCATCCTCTATTAGATTACTTTTCATGAGGAGGTTAGGTTATTTATTTTCATTTAAGGTTTTAAAGAAGGGGGATAAATCTTTTAAATCTCCATAGGGATTGGATTCTTACAATTAATGCATAGTTATAAGCCCATCCCTTCACATTACCATCTTTGATGACTGATTTTGACTCTCCATCAAGCAACTATGGCAATGACATGGAAATAAAAGCTTCTTTTTAAAACTATGAACTATCATTCAAATGACATGTGACAAGTTGAAGAGCACTATAATTATGTAGCCTACTAAGCCTTTCATCATGAACAAGAAAATGGCGTAACTGTTCACTATAGATGTTATTAATATACTTAAAAGCCACATTTCTCGATGATTTATTCGATGGTAATATTTCACAAATTTTCAACTTCAAAAGTTAAAAAAAGCTTGTTCTATCACAAATTCCTTGTTTCTTAAGAAGAAAAAATCATCAAAAATTTCAAGAAAAAGAAAATAGAAATAAATGTTACAATACAGTTTTTAGTTTTACCAATTCCTTTTAGTTCAAACTTTTATTTATAAATGTACCATCAATTAATGGTAAATCTATTTTGGGTCAATTGCTTGTGATGCTACATGAGAAAACTGAATTCTTTTTATAAAAAACACTCCTCACATGTATAGAATTATCCAATCAATTTTTAAAAAAAAACTCACTAGTGTGAGGCCTACATACAAACCTCCTTCACCCAAGTTCCCAATGTTCTGTAGCACAGGAACTCAGGCTACCACCTTCATGCGGGCCCTAACCTCACTTAGGAGGTAATTCACACATCACACACCAAATCTTAAAAGTCTGTATCACAGACAAAAGAGGTGTACACTTTAATCCCATCATGTGCTTCTAGACAACTTCCTTGAATTATATTCATACCGACAAGAAGTCATATGGGTCCACATTTTTGTGTATCAGTACACATTTGGAAATTGCATGTATAAAAAAATCTCATATATGTTTCATTAAGCAATCATTCTTACCGGAGAACAATGCTAAACACCATTGTCAAAAGAACACACAAAGGGTTGAAGGCAGTGTGCACCTTATGTGAAGGATTCCATTGATGAGTCAAAGCCCATGTGCACCTTATCTGAGGGACTCCAATAGTTCCACTCTGAAATGAACAATCAACCATTCTCCAAATTGTCAAGAATGCCAGCACGTCCAAGGTACCACATCTCAACTTGAGTTCAAACTGAATACAAAATACAATGGTAAACATTTGGTAAAATATGCATTCAATTATATGCTAATGAAAGTGTGTTCTAAATTGGCCCATGCTGGAAGTCTTGTAATCAGTCTTCAGGCCATTTACCAAGCATGTTTGATGGAAGTAAAGTTGCAGTTCAATGGTGACATTAGATGACAACTATCAGGCAATCTACAGTGTTGTCAATTGGAAATCCTTCATCACAGCACTAAGGAAACATGCTGCAACAAATTCATTTACTGCCTTTCACAAATAAGGAAACCCCAATGGACAGAAGGGGAGGTGGTTTTCATGCAGGAGTTTCCACATCAGCTATCATATCTGCACATCAGAGGCCAATGACAACTTACAAAGGTGA
>Ga0116227_10006729_pt1 | contig 23048 bp, 10 predicted proteins | sample S1TSphgellanicum_FD_89693 | JGI IMG/M metagenome (GOLD analysis project Ga0116227, IMG submission 89693) | Host-associated microbial communities from peat moss isolated from Minnesota, USA - S1T2_Fb - Sphagnum magellanicum MG | ecosystem: Host-associated > Plants > Peat moss > Unclassified...
ACCAATGTTAAAAAATTAAAAAGGAAGGAAAAAAAAAAAAAATTATACACATAATGAACAAGAAATTTAACAAAAAAAAAAATATATAAAATAGAAAAAAAAAAAAAAAAAAAAAAAAAAAAAAAAAAAATCATTCACTCACACACCAACTCACCTACTAGCCTAGTGTGTGTCATCATAAGTGATTTTTATTTTTATTTTTATTTTTTTTCAATAATTTAATTTTTTATTCATTATTACAAAATTCTAGAAGGATTGACCTAGGAAATTGCTTTGTAAAAAGAAAAGAGAAAAAATTACCCTTCAAAGTTGGTTGTACATCCTCATGTTACATTACGTAATGAAAAATTCACTTATCAAGTTGACAATAGACGGAAAGTGTGAAATTTTCAATTGTGTAAAAGTACTAGAGCATGGCCGGTGCATTTCCCAAGCTAATATTTGCTCCACGGATACATCATATGGATTATTAGCAAGCAAGCAAAGCAAAAGGACGGCCATTATGTAGCACAAGTACAAAGGAAATATCGGAATCAACAAATGATGGCCAATTCCACCATTTAAAAAAAACAACTTCAAAACTTGTTTATTCAAACATATATGGACATTTTTATGTCGAATCAAAAGATGCCTAACAAGAGCAATCTATGTTGAAAGTTTCGAATTTAGCAATGAATTATTCACCAATGTGGATGGATGGATGATTTATGATTTCGACCTAATGTTTTAGAAATATGGAAACTTCCTTGAGGTAAAAATTAAATGTATAATTGGGTCACGACATATTATCATTCTCATCAATTTTTCATCAAGTGCTACCAATTTCTTGCACTTTCCAAAGTCATAATGCTTGGGAATGTTATGAGCAATATCAATCATGTCTACAAAATTATATATACCAAAAGGTCACTTCATGAAAGGTTTACAAGTGTTTCATGTTGCATGTGAAAACCAAACATGTTATTCAAATATCATTTTCATGTGAACAAAATTGGTCATATAATTGTCTTAAAACAATGGATTAAAATTCTTTAGGTGCTTAATCCACATGCATGCATTTGAACAAGGGGGTCTTAAAAATTCATTTTAATCATCTTCATCGAATATTTAATATTTGATACTCTCATTTTTTGATATTTGATATTTCTAAATAAATTCCTTTTTCTTACAAATGCTATTTCCAAATATGTAAAATCATGTTTAAATATTCTTAATTTAACATATGATAGATACCATAACACCTTAATGGATTTAGAACTAATTAGATCATTTTTAAATTGTCAAAATGTTTTTAAAAATACTTATTGCACAAAATGCCAAAATTTTGAAATCTGGTAATGGCATTTAATTTTAACTTTGATTCATCTTCATATAAGTATGTCATAGAATGCAAACTAAAGAAAAGAAACATTGCCCATTTGGTGAAGTATTTTGATCTTCAAAATCATTGTTTCTTAATTCCTCTAGGGATCAAATGGTTGATCATTGTTGTTATTATCCCCATTTAACCACTAGCTTGAAAGACTTTAGTTGAAATCCATAGTGGGCAATTGTAGCATAACCTTGTTTCTTTTCTATTGCTACAAAAAAAAGTAATTAGCAATGTTTTCTTTGGAATTTTTTTGCAAATTGATGAATCTTTTTCAAAAAATGAAAAAAAATGCATAATTTGTGAATTTTAGGGATTTTTAATTAAATTAATCACATCTCAACCTACTCACTTCTTAGGTCACCACTAGTAATAACACTTTTGTAAAAATGTTACAATGCACCTAAGGCAATTGTCATTTAATGTGAATTAATGTTGGGGGTCCTTGCCAATGGACCTATACAAGGAATTTGAAAAATATATCTTGATAACTAGATGTTGGAAAAAAACCATATTGTTCATAAGGTGGAGATGACTAGCAAATTTGTTATTGCTTTCGTAGATATTAGAGTCATGAGAACAATTATGTCTCAATGACATATTCAACCTTGTTGACAAACAAAAATTAATGTTAATGAGCATGCAACAAAAACTAAGAATGTAGCACTTGAATGGTGTGCATCAAAATAGAAGAAAAATGATTTTCTCTTTCAAAAATGGAAAAAATATAGATAATTTTATAACGAGGAATGAAAAAATTGAAAAATAATATTTAATGTGTCAAAGTGCATTTAAAAAAATTAATTAATTATTCAATGTTGAGATGCCAAATTCATTTAGGGTACTACATGCGATATGTACATTGAGATTTTAAGTTTTAAATTATGTTCAAAATATATCATACTCCTAATTTGACAATAACAAAATGTTTTGTGATTTTTTTTTAAAAGCGATAATTTTGTTGAAATTTTAAAGATATAAATATTTTTCTCTTTCCATGTGTTCTTTTTTTCTTGCATGGGGAGGTCACTTCTGTTTTAATCCAAAACATGAAAAAATATAAGATGCAACTTATAGATATAAAAAAAAAAAATTTGATTTATTTAAATCTAAATAGGTTACTTATAATTCATTATGAAAATATATGTAGAATATACGTAATGTATTTTATATTATAATTAAAATACACAAATAATGACCTCCTTAGGTTTTTTTAATTCAATAGGTCTTGTATACTACTTCACAAAAAAAAAAAAAACATTTTTTAATATGTGCACATGAGAAAGTTGACATCTTGATAAAAGAGAGTAATAATGATTATTTCATTGTTTTAAAATAAATTACTCAAATTTCTTTAACTTCAGGAAAATGCAATTGATGCTAGTTTTTAGTTAATTAATATTCAACCTTGTATAATATATTTCAGCCTTGTATTATTATTATTCAAGCCTAATAATCTTAATGCACAAAAACTAGTACAAAGGCCAATTATTCAAAACACTAAAAATCACACATAGGATAGACGAATAATGATTCCTATTAATAAAAAATATTCAACAAAAATCAAACTATCACGAATGAAGAGTGTTACATCATCCATGTATGTAAAATTTCACTAAGTCCCATGAGCTTGCAAAAATGTCAAGTCTTGTTAGCAATGAGAGGTTTGGCCAATTATCCCCAAATTGTTAGATAGTTAATCATGTAATGAATGTGTCTTCATAAAAGGAGGTCATCACCCCTTGTTGTTAGCAACTTGACAAACCAAAAAACATGTTTTATTTAAGGTTGGGAATAAAATGAACCTTTGCAATGATAACATTCTTAGTGGCTCCATCGATTTTTATCAAGATGAATATTTCACCAATGCCCTCAACCTAATGCCCTAAGTCATTGGCAATCACCATTGGCTATTCTTAACCAAAATTGGAACAAAGTTGGTCATCCATTCCTTCCTATCCAACATGTGCTTCATACAATGTTGGAAAACTATTTTCAAAGTATGATAACTTATACTCGCATGTCTACCAAAATAAATGTATTTCTTAATAATTATGACCTTTAAAATTGCAAAGTGACAAAATTATCTTGATTTTGGGAAAAGAACTTGGGAATTTTTTTTGAAAAATCCATTCTAAGATGACTAACCTTTCATGAACTACAAAAGTATTATTGAAAAATGTCATTGGTACATAATGTCCTTGATGAATTACATAATATATTATGAAAGTAATGCATACTAGTTGATGCCATGGCGAGCCCATGATGATTTTGTTACCCAAATTTGTTTCCAAGTTGTATTAACCATTCACTTTGTTTATTTACGTAGTTGAGGTGATTTAGAAATGCTTGTGTCATCCTTGTTATCCCAAAATTTTCACACCATGATTTTAATTGCAAAATATTTCTAAAGGCATGCCCCATTATTATAAAATATCATTGTTAAATAATCAAAATCTACCACCAATGCCACAAATGACAAACCAAGAATGCACCATGGAAAAAATAATGCATCACATTCATCTTATGTGATGATCAAAGTTCCTATGATCCACTTTACAAAATCTAAATCATTAATGAAAATGAATCCATTAAACTTTCATCTCATTCAATATTTGGGCCAAGTCATTCACCATTAAAGTTCAAGACTTTAGCTTTTTACACTTTTGGTGGTCCAAGGACCTTAGTTCTTATATTTTATTTTATACATTTTTTAATGGACATTTCATAGCCCAAAAGATGTTGCAATTTACATTTTTCTTCAAATCTTTAACCTCATTGTTGTTTCATTTAAAAATTATGTTTATATGCATACAAGGGTTATAATATTTGTGTATTAATATACAAAGGGTGTTGAATAAAGTTATGTACAGCTATCCAAATTTTTTGTTATGGCCCATGAGATTGTTGGATTTGGTGATCTATTCTTTTTTTAGTTATCTTGAATGAACTATAATTAAATGTGTAATAAGATTTGGTAAATTTGTGAGAATTTTAGAGGACCAATGGAATTGCTAGATTTTGTAATTTGAATTTTATTTTCTTAGTTATCTTGAATCAACTAATTAACAGTCCAATGTTTAATAACTATTTACAAATAAGGTTTTAGCACATCATTTGTGCACTTTGTTTAATTTATTTATCTTTCCCTTTCCCATCTATTATCTTCCCATATGATTAAATAAAATTAAACCTTACTAACATTTGCCATATGGCTTTCAAAATACATTTTGCACAAATTCCATATTGCTTCATTAAAATCAAATCACCACAATTTGACTAGTTTGATCATTTGATGAGAAAGTATCCTATGCGTATGACACAACATTATAATGCAATGGTAGAATATGCAAAAACTTAGATTCCATACTTACAATTCATGTTTCACAAATCTTTTCAAAATATTTTTTTTGGGAAAAAAAGGTTTAATGGCCTCAAGTTGAACACTTCAAAATTTTAACAATAGTTGGTGGGTGAAAACACGATAAAATGTACAATTAAAAGTGCTTGCTAGTCTACTTGTCAAGTGAACAAAAAAGTAGGACCAAAACCCATCACAAAATTGTTATACATTCAATCTTTTTAACTGAATGATAAATAACACAATTTCTTCATTATTATGCATTAATTTTTAAATTTTTCATTGTAAAAGTAGGTTTCAAGTAAACTTTTCTAAATGCAAGTACCTTCTAAAACTTATTTTTTGCAGTGTAACATTTGATTCAAGTGTGTGTCAAGTATATTCTACCAAAAAGAAAATAAATTTGCTTTTTAGTCAGGCCCTTGAATATACAATGATATTTATGTTATAATTCATACATGTATATTTCATTAAAATTTTTAATTGAAAAGTAGGTTTGAACACCATATTGATCAGTCAATTTTAAACCTATTTATTCCCTACTTTTATTATTCCAAATTTTTTGAAAATTTGTAGTTGATTTACAATAAACCCAATTGAGGGCTCAATCGTTTCAAAATGAAATTTAAGTAAAATTTGAATCTACTTTCTTGTGTTTTCATGAAAAACAACCTTTTTTTTAACTTGATATTTTTCGGCAAATTTTTATGTATACCTCACCATGTTTTCACCATGCTAAATATGTTAAGTTCATTTATAAGTTTTGAAGTTATGTTGGTGTTCTAATGTTTATATATTTTTTATCATATTAAGTAAATATTGGATATATATTTATATATTAAATGAGTTAATTTTCACAAAATTTCATTAGTTTCTTCCCTTTTTTTGGTTGGCCCATTAAGAATTAATTAATGTTAAGCATGACTCATAAATATGGTAATATGCATAGGATTCTGGGTCACATTCATTAAATTCATTTAATTTTCAAACCCTGTTTTGTATTTTGGGTATGTATAAATATCACCACAACACATTGTGTCCTTTTCAACCAGACCCAAAAACAATTGTGTTTTTTTTTTATTCCATCTATAATTACTTAATCACATAAATCATTGAGTAATAGCAAAAGGATATTTACATGCCAGTTGGCATCGTGGTTTTGCAACTATAGTTAATATGATAACAATTTAATTTTGGGAGTAAAATATTCCATTATTTTTCAATTTGTGTTCATATATATTTGTAATGTGGCATCAATTAATCAAAAAAAACTAGTGACCTTTCACAACATTAAAACATGTTTTCCATGATTAGGACATTTTCCAATTATGTCTTAATTTAGTCATGTAAGACAATCCTTTTGTTGGATTTGCCGACCCTTTTTTTTTGTCACTAGGTGGCAAAAATTTGCCATTAAAAAAACCCTACTTAAATCATTAAAAATAACAATAATATGTAAATATTTTATTTCAAAGTTAGGTGATTCATTATCTGTATTATTCTATGATTAATCTCATTTTAAAAATATGGTTTTGATAATTAAATGGTTATATTGACTACTTAATTAATGTTTTTTTCTTATGGCCAATTTCTGTAGATTTAAAGGGGTAATAATATTTTTAAAAAATCTTTTTATCAAATTAAAAATATATATTTTCAAAATTTTGTAATAAAATATAACAAATAAACATAATATTGAAAGATTTAAACAACTTTTTAATTACATAACTTGTCTATAACCAAATGTGGCAATTTGTTTTATACATGATTACCATTTTAGCAACATCGTAAAAATAAATTAAAAATTTGTACCCCATCACATTGGGGAAAATAATAACTTGCAATTCCATAAAAATTGGACATATTTTATGTATTAAAAATAAAATTATAAAAGATTCGATAAATGCATTTTTGAATTGACATTGAATTTACGAAGATTCTAGGTCAATCTAAACAAAACGAAATTTGTAGATTTATTCATGACATGTAATTTCAAGTTATTTTTTAAACTATAAATTTAATTTTTGTAAATTGTAATTATTTTTTTGGATACATTATTGATTAAAATATTTCTATATTTTTATTACAAGTCTTAAAGCCCATTGTAGAATTAAAGCATGTAATTTTTAAAAAAAATTAAATTAAAAATATATTTTAAAAATAATAAAAAATCTTTTGTTGATGTTGATGGCCTTTTTATGTTTGCAAAATGGTGGAAATTCACCGCAAATGTTTTTTTTGGTTACATCATTAATATTTATTTTAAATTCTTAAAACCATTAGATAAAGTTTATGATGATTTAAAAGATTGAACTTAAATGTTTTCAAATAAATTTGATGTTGGAATTGTTTATGTGTTTAAAGTTCATATTATTATGATTAGTTTTAAATTTTTATTCATTAAAAGTAATATATATTTTTTCAGATTTTTGATTCAAAATTTTTTACAAGTTTTTTTTAATTTACATTTTTCCTTGAATTTGCACTATTTTTGCCATTTCTTTCCCAATAAGAATTGCCAAGTTAAAAAAAAATTGAAAAAAAAAAATGTTATTACGTAAATGGATTTTTTTATAAATACTTAATAATACACTTTTGTTCTTCAAAACATGCACTTTGAATTCACATTGAATTATAAAGATTTTAGGTCAATTTAAACAAAAAGATATTGGTTAATTTATTCTTGAAATGTTATTTTAAGTTGTCTTTTTTCAACATTGCAAATTTAATTTTGTAAATTATAATAATTATTTTGAATACATTATTCAATAAGCTTCAAGATCATCTTTTCATTTGTAACCTTTGAATATATTTGCAAAAGAAAATGTATGTTAAAGTTTGAATTTTCTAAACAATTTCATGTTAAACATGATGAAATTAAACTTTTTCATCTTTATTCATAAAGTGTTGAAGTGGGTTTGGTGGTTAAAACGTTTGTGAGTTTCCATGAGGTCTTGGGTTCAATCTTTGATGGATACATGCTATATTGTATCTTGTACAAATGCAATTTACATACATATACATCATAGTGAATACACAAGCATGTACATCATGCTTAAATGGTGTCAAAATAAAAATTATCAACAAAATTGAAAAATAAAGACTTGAAATTTTTTCATGGCATGTAAATTTGTCATAACATGTTGTGATGGAAATGTAATCCACGATTCCACGATCTAGGAAAAAAAAAAGTGATGATGTGGTATGTTATTCCATGTCATATCAATTTGGAACCTTGTATATCCATGTCATAATTTTTTAATCAAAAACTAGCTAGTGCAACATGCAACTATCCAAAATGACTAAAAAACATTTCACTAAAAATGTTCCAATCAACTAGTCCTTTTTTACCAAAACCATACAAGTTGCATATTAGTCAATTTTATCCTATTTGACTGAAAACCTAGTGAATTTGGGTAATGAAAAAAAAACAAAATTTCTTCTTGTGCTAAGAAATAAGCACCTACTTTGGCTAAGTGGCTAAACCTACCAAGGTACCTATTAAGTAATAGGTATCTAATAGGTATTTGAGAAATACCTACTAATATTAATATTAAGTACCTACTATTGTTTATCTTAGATACATATTAATTAGGTTAGTACTTATTAATATGTATTTAACCCATTAAGTACCTATTTAATTACTAAATAGCTAGCTATTAGTAGTTACCTAGGTAAATATGTACCTTGGTACCTACCTTTGCTACTAGGTAATAAGTACATACCTACGTAGGGTACATATTATTTACTTACCCACCTTGGTACATATACCTACTTTAGCTTGGTGGTTATATGAACTAAGGTACCTATTAGGTTATTAAGTACCTTATATGTTACTAGGTAGGTACCTTAGTTAGGTAATTAGGGTACTTAAGTAAGTTACAAAATAATTGTTTATGATAATATGGTGACAATTTTTATTGTGTGAAAAAATGTGGTGCAATGGTTAAGGATTTCATTCTTCAATGTAGAAGTGAGGGGTTCAAGTCCTCACAATTACAACCTAGTCTTATAAGGCTAACTAACTTAATTAAGTTAAGTTGCTAGCATAGCTAAGTACCTAGCTTAGCCTAGGTTGTTTGCTAAATAGGTTAGCCTACATTCATAGGTTGGTGAAGACCTACATTTTTTAGCATGTATATAGGCTAGCTTTTTAGCCTAATAAACCTTAGGCTTCCCTAGCCTAATAGCCATGTTTTCATGGCTATAGTTGCAATGCCATAGTCATAAAAGATATGTCCTTCATGACTATAATCATAAAAGACATTTAAAAATACCTTGTGTCCTAATTGACTACATAATCATGTAGTCATGGATGTTCTAAACAACTAGCGACCCATTCATAGATGGAATCATGAAAAACACATTTTGGCCTTGTGTTTGCAGTTACCAACTACTCAATTTCCCACAATCATGAAATGGCATGCCATGTGGCAATAAGATGTTGTGATTATAGTCAACGTCATGATTCATGATTTAATTTTTATAATATATCATTCATTAATTAGTTGAAAGTACCAATGACCTTTGCAACAACTAATAACAATTTAATTTTCCATCATGATGACATGGCATGTGGCAAAATAATGTTGCAACTTTAGTTAACATCATTATTCATTAATGCAATAAAACACAATACATGCAATTATTAAAAGAATGTTTAACTATAGGTCCCTAATTATCAAATGATAGAATGACACATGACATCATAAGAAAAGTTACAAAACCCAAAAATGTGTTATTGTGCCCCATATAATCAAGACAAATGACAACAACAATCAATCCCCAACCCTTTGTATGTAGGTGCTTATATCATTTAGGTAGCCTAAGCTAAGTTGAGTAGATCATTTAAGTAAGTTAGGAAAAATGTTTATTAAATTGTGATTACATTTTATGTTACATAAGAAGATTGATACAATAGCAAAAACTTTGCCCCTCAATGTGAAGGTGAAAGGTTCAAATTTTTATTCTTACAATTTATTTGCCCTAGTTTAGACTAGGTAATTTATAATTACATGGTTAATTTTGGTCAAAATGTGTAAGCTATGCCACCTAGGCTGCTAGTTTAGATCACCTAGTCTAGGTAGGTTAGGTAGGCTAGGCCACCTAGCGTAGGTTACATTACTTTCAATGTGGGTCTTCAATATATTTGATAAAAAAAATGGTGTTCAATAAAATTTTTAAAAAAAAAAGGTAATTATAAAAAATTAGAATACTTATTATGTGATAAAGCTCTTGACATCATTTTATTGCAACAAAACGTTCAATTCAATGCATATGGCAAATATATATATCATTTTAAATACTTGGTTATTGGTTAATTTTGTAAAACCAACAAACTTAAGGTTATGGTTTGAAGGGGGAAAATGCAAGAAAAAGGTTAAATAAAAATTGGTGTGATCAACATTTCAAATGTGCCACTACACATAAAATGACATATCAACAAAAGGTTTTTTAAAATGTTTAAATGATGGGCCTAATGACCATAAAAGAATGTGAGGTCCACTTTCATGGATAAATGCACTAATAATAGTTGCATGTTAAATTATTTAAAAATATGTGTAACCAAAATTTAAGTTTCAATTGATGTGGACATAAGATTAAGTTATTATAATTTTGAACTTTGAATAATAACATTTTGAAACATAGGTCTAGTTATTTTATTTTGTAACTTCCAACTTAGTGGATTAAAATATAATAATATTTGTAATTCATTTTATTACAATGAAATGTTATTGTAATATTTGATTACTAACAATTTACTGTTTGCAAACACTTAAAAATTAGCCCCATGAGTTGAAAACATGTGGTTTCCACAAGTGTTATAAGTTTGGTTTAAATTGTTTTTTATTGGCATGGTGGCACATTTGAACATAAGGAAGAACAAGAGGTAAACTAACCACCATTTATAACTTGATATAGCTCATCATAAAAGAAAAATTACCCCTAATTGTATGGGGTGAATAATATAATATAATATAATATATTTTCAAAAGATAAATTCATTGAAAATAGCTCATTTTTTGTGTTTTAACATTCTATTCTATTTTTTGGGGTCATTTATTCAATTATAACATTATATATATGTAAAAAAAATTGAAGATAAATTTTTTGATAAGTAGTTCATAGACAAGGAATAGGTTTGTAAGCATTTTTAATACAAAATGTGGGAAATGCTTTGGGGGCGGGGGGAGGGAGGGGTTAAGGTCAATAATGCATACCCTTAAGGTTTGAAAGGTAGTTGCAAGCTATAGTGTGTTTAAATTTTCATCATAATATATATATATTTTTAAATTCATGATTAAAACAATTCCCAATATTGTTTGCTTCATAAGATCATAAATTGATATTAATTTTTGTGAAGAATATTGTTAGATTGCTAAATTCAAATTGAATCACAATTATATTGGCCATGTGATGAACTTTTAAAATTTTGGACAATTTTTTCATAGTACATATTTTACATGTAAATGGACTTTGAATTTGCATTTTTTTTATTAATACTCCAAAAAGACTCATTTAAAACTTATTTGAGGGCTTATTAAATAAAATTGTATTTAAAATGCCATTGGCACAACTATTAATACTCAAATGGACTTTTGAATGGCCTTAGAATGACTCAATTTTCAAAAGTCCATTAGGAGAAAGTTTTGAAAATATTTTTTGTGTTTTTTTCATTTTAGGATGCTCCTTTTAATATATAATTTTTGAATGAATTTTTTTCTTAAAATAAATAATATTAGGTGTAATGGAAAGAGGATGGTGTCCATATGACACATGTTTCTATTGTTAAAGTTATCCAAAAATCAATCACCATAGCTTGCAACTACCCTCAAGTGATATTAGTGTACTTTTCAATATTACAACAATGAAAATTTGAAGAACCTATGGAACATTCCTTAAATGTTTGCAATGAAAATAGGAAAATAAGAACTTCAAGTTGGTTAAAACAAATTGATGTGTTTCATAAAAACAACTTTATTGCATTTCAATTACACAAAGCAAGCAAAGAATGCATGCAATGCATGCAATTAAAGTCAAAAGTGGGTTCAAAAATTCATAAGGACCCACAATAGCCCCAAACTCTTTAACCCTTAAATGCTTATATAAAGGCCATATCTAGCTTTCCCTAGAAAATTAAATTTGGGTATGATGGCACCTATTGAAGTGTTTGTTTTAATTTTCTATTATTATTAGATGGATAAGAAAAATAAAATTCTAATGGTGTATTAATTAAACACATCCATGTAAATTTAAGGGGGATTTTGTTAAATAAATCCCATCAAACCATTATCCCACATGTAAAGAGGGATACCCAAGAACAAACCCTACATGTTTAACCTTCCTAACCTAGTGTCCCCCTAGTTTAGTGTAAAAGATGGTGTTTAGTCAATCCCATTTGTTGGATAGTGTAACATGGGTTCGGTGTTGTTAATTGGGCTAGCCATATCTAAATAAAATTTAAACATGGGATAAGAAAGATATAATCTTTTGTTATGAGACTTGATTGCATGGGTCGTGCCTATTTTTTTTCTTGGCATCTCAAAGTTTTGCCATAACTTCAAGCAAGAATTGCCCCCTTTTAGATTGATGCATGTTAGATGCCTGATTTTATCCATATGTTTATCAAACATTTTGAAAATTCTTACAACTTGTTTATGATATTATGCTCTTTCAATCCAATGGTGCATTTCCCCTATTTCATAATATGTGCATATATTCATGAAGAAATACATTTGAGGCTCTTTTGGTAGTGAAAATTACCTCCCAAGGACTTAGGCTTTTAGGGGTTAAAAGGATTGAATTACTCCCCTTATAATTTTTTGTATAGGTCATAGGTTATATGGTGATAACATTTCACTGCCAAATTTTGTTTTGCAATTTGAAATTTTAGATATCCTAATTTGATTTAGAAGTTCAATTGGAAAGAGCAAATCATGTCCAATTGAAAGCTTGTCAAAACATTGAAAAGTTTTCATTGAGAGCTACAACCAAAAAATAATCCGATTTAATTGTTATTTACATCTCCTTTTAAATTTAAAGGGTCCAAAGTCATAGGGCACCAAAGTTTATGAAATTTCAAAATTGTGACTTTAGAATTATGGAATTTTTATCTTTTCAACATAGTGCCCACTAGGAGTTACATAGTTTTTAATAAATGGTGAAGTATTTGTTAGTTTGTGACCCAAATTTGGTTCCAATGCACTCAACATATTCTTTATTTATGTTATACAATTCAAAAGTTATCCATGAAGTGTGTCAATTCATTATAGTCTTTTCAAAGCTTTTGCTACCATAACAAGGTTGTAATAAGGAAGGGAATGTGACTAAGGTTTTTTTTTCTTTTTTTGTGTGATTGGATTTGGTTCACCATTCATGGGTGACCAAATTTGGAATATTCTAATTGATTTCTTTTTAATAAAATTATTTCATGAAATCAAAATTGATTTTGGCTATTGGAGTGCAACCAAATTTTATTTTTAGCCATCAATGGGTGATTGGATTTAATATATATGTTGATTTTTATTTATTTTTGAATGACCAAATTTATTTTTATTTTTGACATAATTGAGAAAGTTTTATTTCAACTATCCATGGGCAATTCGGTCTGGTTAATGGTGTTCTTTAAAAAGTAATAAATATAAATTAATCAATCAATATTTTGTGGGTGACCAGATTTGGTCTTGCTTGGGATCCATTGGTGATGGATGGGCAATTCAATTTGATTTATGCCATTGGTTTTTTTTGTGTGACCAAATTTGATTTTGGCCATCTAAAATGCATTAGACCACACTTCATTCATTTTGGTTGGAATCCAAGTCATTCATGTCAAAGATGAAAATGACCACCTTATTTGAAAGCCCAATTCAATTAATGATATGTCAACAAATTTTTATGATGTGGATGATGGGTAATTATGCATTGGACATATGATTTGGAGTTATAGTTGAACTTTTAACTATAGCCCAATTTTTTGAAAAATGTATGATAATATTCAAAATGGTCTATTAGAATGTTATGTCAATTTCAATGGTAATATGATATAGTTAAACTATCAATTGTCTTGGACATACCAACTTGTTGATGTGGAAGTTTTGGATTTTTTTCAAAATAATAGTTGGAATGTAAATGACATGCATTTGCAAGTTCATTTTGAAAAAAAATGGTAGTTTCATCCTAGTAAGCTCCTCATGACTCATTTGAAAAGATGAATTTGGCAAAGATGTCATCCCATGAATCAATTCAATTTGATGGACCACTTTTCACCTTGGCAATTTGTTCATATAAGTTCTTTGGGAATTGCATTTGTGAATGAATTCATTATTCATTTCATGCATTTAGGATGGTTCATGATATTGGTAGCCTCCTTAGGCTTCACTCCACCCATTAGGATCATCATGGATAACATTTGATGCCCTTACATTCATTTTTTTTTCCAAGTTGTCCACTTTTATTAGATGGATTACCATTCTACCCACACTAGGCATTTCATGTGTATTCATACAAACTATTATCTTGCTACCTATGTTGGTTAAACAATTATTAATTATTGGAATTCCTAGAAATTTTGTAAAATACCTACCATGCCAAAAATTTAAAAGAAATTATCAAGTTCACTAGCTTCATTATTTAGTATAATGCTTAATTTTTAAATATTATATTATATTGTAAAAAATAATAATTATTAAGCACCTTGTTGCCAAACTAGCCTATGTACTATAATATGTTATTAGACAAAATCTTGACTAGCTTATTGTGTCATTATATTAGTGCATTATTCCAATTTGTGATATCCATTCCCAACACTAATTGTAGTCCATAGGTAATTAAGATATGATGAGGTCCATTGTGCCTTTCCAACTCTCAAATTGAAGGGGCACATTTTTGGCCTGGACTATGAAATTTTGCTCCAGAATTCAAATTATGTGAAGACATTATTGAATTTGGGAATTTGTCTTGGTCTTTTTAATCATAGTGGGACTTTTTTCAAGCAAATTTTTGTTGAGCATACCAATCATCATGAAACATGTCCACCATTGGCCAAATGGCATTTCTTTAAGGTTCATGTCACTCCCATAATGCTTTTGAATTACATAATAAGGGTTTACACCAATGAGATTTTATATCATATATTGTATGAGTGTGATTGTGCATTTATTGATTGTCTTTGCATAGTTTATTAAGATTATCATATTGATGAAAAAAAAATTGAATTTTAGAATGATCAATGGATGTAAAGGTGAGTGGGCTATGGTTATTTACTAATCAAATGAATGGTGCCAATTGTTAAATCAATTGATTTCTTTTGAATTTGGACAAATGGAGGGGAAAGGTTTATAGGACTAACCTTCACTTGATAATTTACCTTGTTAAATCATTTGCACCCAATTGTCTTTCTTTTGGGTTCATAGGTTACAACAAAGGTTTCTTTGTAAACTTCATTTGAATTCAAATTGCTTTTGCTTTTGCTTTTTCTTGATTTTCTACTCTTGTTGATTCAAAGATCATCAAATTTTTAACAAGTGAAGTTTTATCATGTTGTGTGTAATGGCCATATTATTCATCGACAAGTTGTAGTTGTTTGATTACTTGTTTTCATTTACAAATATTTGTTTTCATTAATTTAATATATGGCAAAGAATTGTGGATTTTTTAAAAAGTGTTTTCTTTTTTTAAAATTAATAATAATTATTGTAACTAGATTTCACATAAAATCCAATAATCACATTAATTGTTGTGGAATTGTTTTCAAACGTGAGATCAAAGTATCTACCTGTTAAAGATGATGGATTTCAATTTGACCATGTTTCCAACTAATGATGGTATGGTAAATATGAAGGGCTAGAATTAGATGGTATCAATGAGGAAGGTCCCAATCTCCTTCATACCAATTTGTAATTCAACAAGATGCCAATTAATGCCAATATTATTCAAGGTGTTAAGCAATGTTTCGTCACTACAAGAATGTGAAAAAATTGCAATATGATTTTTGAAAATTGTATCCAACAATTAATTGAATTTTTTTCATTTTTATATATGCATCATGTTGCTATAGGGATGGTTATTTAGGAACCCCATATTGCTCCAACCATCCATGATAGAAGGTACAACCTTGACAATTTTAGGAATGATAATTCCTCCTTTTTTCATAAAAAAGAGACCTATATTGTGCATGGGGTGTACCTATGCATTGGTTGTCAACTACACATCATTTGCAAGCTCCTACAAATAGTAGGGCATGTCTAACAAATATACATTAAGCTAAACTCATCATGCAATTTATTGTATGCATTAAGTTGTAACTTTTTTCCTAATTTGATTCTTTAGGCTTATTCACAATTGGGGTTCCAAAAAAAGATTAAGGATTTTAGGATTATTTTAGGGTTACTATTTACAAATCATTCACATGGAACAAATTTGAATTAGGAAAATTCAATAATTCAAGATAAGAAAATTCATATGGTGGTGGTGATTTTTCCATGCATACATATTTGTGCATCAATATTTTGTTTACAAGTAAAAACACAACAAACACCAAAATGAGCTTTTATGGACAACCAAATATGTTTTTTGGCGTAATTATTTCCTACACAATGTGTGACTAGCACATGAAGCTAGAAATTTTTATTTTAATGAATATAAAAAACTAGCCAAATGGTAAAAGAAAAGTCCTTTTCATTGTAGCCTTTTGGTCCGAATTTTCAAACCTTTGAAATTTTGGTAGCAATTTTTTCCCATCAAATTTTCCGAATGAGCTTGTACTTGCATAGAAGAAAACATGTTTTTTTTGTAAGAAAATTCAAATTGATTGCATGGTTTTATACATTATTTTTTATTAATTTAATAAAAAATGTGGTTAAAAAAACTAATATATTTAGGTTAAAGAATTAAAAAAATTATTCAATTTATTTTAAAATATTTTTATTAATTTAACAAGATATGATTTTATTTATTTGCATAAAAAAATCCATTACAAGTTTAATAATTTAAATATGACAAAAATCCATGTTTGGTTGCAATCATAATACAATGAGCCAAAATGGGTGTCAAACTATAAAGAAAAACAATCAAAATTGGATAAATATTTATGTTTTGCAATTTAAAACCATGGAAATCATGGCAAATTATTATTATTTGATTCATGTGAATGTTAAAGAATTCAAACCAAAAATCCATTTGATGAAATTTAAAATTTAAATTTTGATTTAAAACTTTTAAAAGTGCACACAACACATCATGCATGACTTAATTTTGCAAAGGACTATTGAAAGAACTCATATAATAAAACACATTTGATGGGAAAAAAATTAAAATGATATAGACCTATTAACCACATTAAAAAAAATACTCATACCTTAAAGTATGTGGAATTTTAAGAATTTAAAAATTCAAAAAACTCTCCAAAATTGATCTAGAATTTTAAATTTATGGGTTTAAATGTACATGATGTGTTAAGAATTTTTTTAGTTTATTATACAAGAAAACATATAAATGTAAAAAAAAAAAAAATTGGTTATGATTTGAAATTATTATCATTTTAAAAAAGGAAACATTAAATTTACAAGGAATTAGGACACTTTCAGAAATTCATATTTATTAAAAAACGACAAAGAAAAAAAAAATCATTTACTTAGATAACTATAAACATTTATTATTACAAGTTGCAAAAAAATTGTTCCAAAATTCATTCATATGAAAAAGTTTTTTTGGGGAAGAAGGACATGTAGTCTATTTTTTCAATAAACATGTTGGTTTATTATATCCCGTTCGCACCCATTTGGACTTTGGAATTAAAAAATAAATACCTTCCTTTTTAGACCCCAATTGTGAATAAATCCCACTTTCTTCCTCAAAATATCCTAAATTTTAACATTGTAGAATATTGTGATTTAGGTTGAATTGCAATTTCACAACATGGGTTCATCAATAAGAAGATGTTATGGTACAAGCAAGGTCGTTATTATAGGTGTTTTGATGGATGTCCAAAGAAGAATATGGAGTTGTCAAGTCATCCCAATCTGGACATCTTGGTAAAAAAATGTTCAAAGTGGCATGCTATGGGTAAAAGACATTCTGCTTTAGTTTGTAAAACATCAAGAAGTGTTGAGCAACACTCTAAGAGCATTAACCACCATGTTGGGAGCATTAGATAGATGATTAAGACTTGTGGGGATTTACAAAATGCTAATGGGCCTTTTAACATTTTTAGCTTGTTGGATAAAATGTTAAAAACATCACCAAATTTTGAGAGTGACAAAGGTTTAAAAAATGAGAAAAAAAAAACCATTAACATGTGAAGGATAATGTTGAAAATGATGCTAAACAACACCTCAACACACCAAGGACAATGTCAACAACATTGGCCAAGGTAAATTTGAAGTAGAAAGGTGAAAAAGGTAAGTTTTTTTAATGTGATTGTGAATGTCCTTTGGATGTCCTTAGGGTGCAAGATGTCCTTCTTGGCAACCATGCATACAAGTTATGGTTCTTTGGGGTTCTTTGATTTACCCACTACCACCAAAGTCCAATCTCCTCCCTCAACATACTCAAATGTGAATATAATCTTTGATTAACAATCTTATATAAGCTTTGATATGATGAAAGTGATGCACCCAAGGATTGTCAAATGTAAAACATAGTCCCTAATCTTCGGTTTGTGAGCATAAATAAAAACCAAGAAGGTAGTTGCAAGTTAAGGTGTTTCACTTTTTGTGACACATTGGATTTTTTCCAAAATGTACTTTATTCAATTGCCACAAACATATGGTAAAATCATAAATAATTTTTTTTTTAATGGATTAAGATTGCAACCATGAATAAAAATATATACATAATGATGAAATTCAATATATATATATATATATAGACACCAAATATATAATAATGAATTTTTGGTGGAATCATAGATTATGGTTTCAAATTTGCATGAATATTCAAATGCACTTTTCAATATCATTCCATTTCAAAATGTCTTACAAGGATTCAATATGTGATGCATGTTAGAAAAAAAAGATGAATTATTTGTTAAAATTACAAAGATTTGAACCAATGAACAATTGTGTACTTTTGAATAACCAAATTTGAACCTTATTTTAATAATTTTTTATTGGATTGATGTTTTGTAAAATGTCATACATTTATATGCTATTAATATGCATAAAATCAATATTATGCCAAATTTGTGGCTAGATTTACATTGTCAATTTGAATAAAAAGACACATGTTGTAATTAGAGCCAATTTTGGTTCATGGTTTCACATGAATTCACAAGGTTTGTTTTGGTTGAACTTGGGAAAAGGCACCCTCTTACTCCTTATATTATATTTTATAATTCTTCATGGCCAAAATAAAATATTTTTTTATTATCACATTTATTTAATGCATCTTTAAATTTTTCCCAAGGCTTAAGGAATGAACCTATAAATGGCAATAGTGAAAAAAATAGAGAGAATAATAATTCAAAACATATTATTTAATTTCTTGCACTAGGGAAAAAGAAGGTGTGAAGGAGATTTCATATAAGGACTAAGACAATGTGAAAAGTTCCCAAACATCTCATGGACAAATCATTTATTTAAGCCAAACCATTTGGGTAGTTAGGAAACAGATCCAACTTTGGGTCATAGATTTGCTTTGGATTATTCATTACACTCATGTGACCCAAATTTCTGAGGAAACCACCACCTTCCGCTTATAATATATTCTTGATCTTTCCATGGGCATTATATTGAAACAATTTTTTTGTTTTGGAATTTTGAAATGGGATTATTGAAATTTCAATTTATGAGTTTTGCAAATTTATAAGTTCATAACTTCTTCATATGAATTTTAATTGAGCAACTTATGATTACAAAGTTGTAGCTCTTGATGATACCTTTCCATGGCCATGTTGCAAGCTTCCATCAAAGGTTGTTTCATCCATGTTTCTTGTGTTTTAATGGTTGAGAGTCAAATTGTCAATTTGATTTTTTCCTTTATTTTTGTTACAATACCTAGTTCTTAGTTTCAAATGGAGAGTGTGAGTTCATTTTTGATGTTTATGTTTTAAAAATTTCCAATGGAATAAAAGAATTCCAATTTGCACAAGGTTTACACCTTATATTTTAATCCCAAAAAATTCCAAACATTTTGAGACTTTCAACTTCCAAAGTGGGATTTCATATTGGGAATCTTGAAAATGTTTTCTTTTCACTTCCCTATTGGGTTTAGGACTATTTCTTGCTTTAACTTGTTCTTTGTTTATTTATTTATACTTTGGCCTAACCTTGGTTATAAACCCAAGGGTAAGGTCATGAAACTAAATGGCCATAATTTTTGGACATTAAATTTGTTTTAATTATGTAAAGGAACCAAATTTTTAAAAAATTAATGATTTAAAAATAATTTGAAAAAAAAAGATTTGGTCTTCAATACCTTGCTCCAAAGGTCTTCAAATTACATTAAAATCTTGATTTTCAAGTGATGGACCTTTAAGTTTATTAAATGGTATTAGGGGTAAAAAACTTCATCAAAATTTGATTTTATAACAAAATGTAAACCGAAGGTGCAGTTTTAAACTCTCAAAAAAACATAAGGTATGGGAGTTCCATGATGGGACTAGGATAAATTCTTCAAATTGAATTCACAAACATGTTAAATTCCACAAATGAAAAAAGGTTGAATAATGTAGTTTGAAGTCAAAATGGTGCATGAATGAACCAAGGGCAACTCACATAACTTGATTCACCATGCTTAGACTTTGTTATACAATATTTTATAGATGGTGATGGGGATTACATTGAAGTGGCACACCTTCTTGGCATTCCCAAATTTTCCAAATTATGAATTTCATTATTTTGTGAGTGAATAAGTTTTTCAATGGATTTCAATTTATGAGCTTTTAGAGTGAACTTGTATATTTTGAAAAGAAATTTCCAATGTTGTATTTCACTATTAACGGTGATTTGACCTTTTTGTTGAACGTTTTAATGGTGAAGATCAGTTGAATTGTCAATTATATTCCTAACTATTCAATAGACCATAACGTGTGTTTTAAAATTTCAAATTGGGAATGTGACCCCACTTCAAATATTTAATTTTCAAAACATTTCCAATGAGAAAAAAAAAGCCCTATTTGGATAAGGTTTCATCTTTCAAGTTATTTTCCAAAGTTGCAAAACACCCCAAAATTCCAAATTCCCAAAAGTGGAAATGTAGTTTGGTGCCTTGGCATTGCTTGCATTCTCACACCAACTTTTCTCACAATGGCAATGTGTTTAGAGGTTTTTCTTTCCTTAGTTGCTTACCAACTTGTTTCTCCTTTCTTTTTGTTTGAACCTTGGTTGCAAGCTTAAAGATAGGGTTGTGACACTATGCATGACTCTCAAATCGGGTATCTCCCAAAGAGTCATAGGAGTTCTTCCCTTGCATTTTCATACATTGTCATATTCGTTTTGAAAATGTGTTGGAACCATGCCATGCTTGGGTTTCATTCTTGACTTGTTTATTTTGTTTTATCCTAACAATTTTCATGAACTTGTGACCCAAGGTTAGGGTCATCACACAATAAGAAAATGATTGATCTTCAAAGAAGTAAAAATGATGTTCATTTCGGCTTGTTGTGATTGTTTCACAAGCTTAAGCTTTTGATGTAACCTTACGCTTTTAGATGTGTAGTTGTAAAGCTTATGAAAATTTCATAAAAATCCCCCATTTATTCAAAGATCTCATTCATTTCAGTATAGGTTGATGATTAAATTCAATAATTGCATGCAAATGTGCCACCATGGACACAACACTTCAACATTTCAACATTCAATAACAAACCTTCCTTGTAGTATCAAAAAATGCCATAACTAGAAAAGTCTTGCCCCCAATAGCATTTGTTATAAATAATTTATCAAAAGAAATTTCTTAAAAAAATTAAAACATATATTTAAAAGCTTCTAAAAAAACCTAGTTGGTATAAGTTTATAAAATGTTTAATTGATGGAAGTTTTTATAAGCTTAATTAACGAATTAAAAAATAATTTAATGGATGAATTTTTTTAGAAGGTTGATGAATTTTTAAAAAATTACATGAGATAATATAAATATATGTCTTGATGACACCACCTCTCAATCCCATTGACACAAGTTTATATTTTATGTAATTCATATCCATTTTTAAATTTCTCATGTGCATTTAATCAAACAATGTTTTTAATTTGACAAACATTTTTAATCCATTAGGACCTTTTATATCCACAAAACTTCTTAGTGTTTTTTCTCTTAATCAATGGTAATATTTTTTTTACATAAGTACTCAATCTTTACGCCGTGTAAAGCCCTTTGAGTAGGACCATGTAGAAATACTAGACATGCCTTCAATTTTTACCTCAAGGCATGGGTCACTCATTTTCATGCAACCATGTTCCTTGAGCTTTACCCTACACTTGTCAACCATAGGGTACCCTTTTATCTTGAAGTCCAAAGATTCTCGCCCAACCATACCCTTAAACCCTAAACCCTAAACCATCGGCTTTCTCCATGTAGGAGCTTGAGGGCTTGGTTCTCTAGGTCATGAACTAGGGTTGTCAACCAATCACACAAAAGGCATGAAGTCTAGTTCTTGAAGGGTTGTGTGTTCAAATCCCAAACTTGACATACTAACCTAACTCTTGATATCATAATCTCTTACAAACCATGCAACAACCATAGTAATTAAAAAAGAATTAAAATAAATTAAATGTAAATGTTTACACACATACACACATACACATGAATATTGTGTACATATGACATATATAATATTTTGAAAATTTTGTGGCTTTTTTTTGGAGTGAAATTCCTTTCACCTACATAAAAGAAAAATTTGAAATCTAGCTATGAAGTTAGCTCTTTTGTTTGCCAACTACCAATTTATTTATGCTTATAAATATGTTGATTTTGCAAGAAATTATTATTACTTATTAAAGTATTATTTCTTCAATTTCATGAGATGTGTCTTCATATTATTAGAACACATGTCTACCAATTAATTAATTAATTTTGAAGATTCCATTTTGGAAAAATAAAACATCCCTAAATATTTGGAAAGATTCTTCATTTTCCTTCACAATTTTTTTTTTTTTGAAAAAATTAAAAATTAAAAATTTCAGAATTTCTAAAAATAATATAAAAGCCACTTTGTTTAATCCTAGGAATTACAAGTCCCACAATGAAACACTTTGATGGCCCTCCCACCACAACCAAAAAAAAAAAAAAAAAAAAAAGGAAAAAGAAAAAAAAAAAACCAACCAAGCAAATAATTCAAAAAAGAGCCACTAAATATTTTTTCCCAACGGTTTCCTTTATTAC
>Ga0116227_10006730_pt1 | contig 23048 bp, 17 predicted proteins | sample S1TSphgellanicum_FD_89693 | JGI IMG/M metagenome (GOLD analysis project Ga0116227, IMG submission 89693) | Host-associated microbial communities from peat moss isolated from Minnesota, USA - S1T2_Fb - Sphagnum magellanicum MG | ecosystem: Host-associated > Plants > Peat moss > Unclassified...
CCGGTGACCTCACAGTTCTGGATCACGTCGACGCCGAGCGCGTCGGCGGCGCGGGCATAGCCCCAGGCCACGGCGTCATGCCGAGCCGTCCCGCCACGTGGCTGGATCAGGGCGCCATGAATGGGAAACCGCGCCCCGGGCGACATGTCGAGAAGAGGAACCAGACGGGCCACCTGCTCGCGGCTGAGCAGCTTCGCGTCGATGCCGTTCGTGAGAAGAGAATCCCCCAACTCGGCCAGGCGGATCATATCGGAGTCGGAATGGCCGAGCAGAAGCGCGCCACGCTGGCTGAACATCAGGTTATAATTGAGGTCCTCGCTCAGGCCTTCCCAGAGTTTGAGGGACATCTCCAGAAAGGTCTGCATCTGAGGCAGGCGATAGTTGGAGCGCACGATGGTGGTGTTTCGACCCGTATTGCCCCCGCCGATCCAGTTCTTTTCCAGCACGGCGACCCACCGAACGCCGTGGACCTTGGCCAGATAGTAGGCGGTGGCGAGACCATGGCCGCCGCCGCCAATGATCACCACATCGTAGAAAGCCTTGGGCTCTGGCGCGCGCCAGGCGCGGGGCCAGGATTTGTGGCCGTTGAACCCGCCCTTAAGCAGCCCGAAGGTGGAATAACCCTTCATGGCGCCGAGCATAGCCGCGCCGAAACGCCGGTTGTTGGCATTGAGAGGCTTTCGAAAGATACAGCTCTGGCGACGTTCAGGATGCGGTCAAAGTTTTGAAGCGCCCTTGCGTCGCGCGCCAGCGGCAAAAAGAGATCGCACGCTCAGGAAATTAGATTCGCCAAATCGGACCCTCATGCCCTGTTGGGGTCCGCCCAACCTGGAGGCCCAAACCGGGAGACCATAGCGTGAAATCGGCCGGACCTCATTTCATCCTCATTCTCAAATGCCCCGACCGCAAGGGCGTTGTGGCGGCGGTGTCGGGCTATCTGGCTGACCATGACGCCTCGATTACCGAGTCCCATCAGTTCCACGATCCTATGACCGGCGAATTCTACATGCGCACGGTCTTCCGCCCCGATGGCCCGGCCATGCCACCGCTCGAAGCTCTTCGTGAGGGATTTGGGCCCATCGCCGCGCGCTACGCCATGTCCTGGGCCCTGCATGACGGCGAGGCGAAACCCCGGGTTCTGATCGCCGTCTCCAAGTTCGGACATTGTCTCTATGACCTGATGCATCGCTGGCGCAGCGGCGCCTTGCCGGTGGAGATCGTCGGCGTCATGTCCAATCATGAGGACATGCGGTCATTCGTGGAATGGAGCGGTATTCCCTTTCATCACCTGCCCATCACCAAGACGACAAAGCCGCAACAGGAGGCGAGGTTTCTTGAGCTGATCGCTGAGCTCAATGCCGATCTGGTGGTGCTCGCGCGGTACATGCAGATCCTGTCACCCGACCTCTGCGCGGCCCTGAGCGGGCGATGCATCAACATCCACCATTCGTTCCTGCCGAGCTTCAAGGGCGCCAAGCCCTATCACCAGGCCTTCGAGCGGGGGGTGAAGATCATTGGCGCCACGGCCCACTATGTGACCACCGACCTCGACGAAGGTCCGATCATCGAGCAGGGCTCCCAACGAGTCGATCACAGTCAGATGCCCGACGATCTGGTGCAGATCGGCCGGGATGTGGAATGCCAGGTTCTCGCCCGCGCGGTCCTCTGGCACGTGGAGAGGCGCGTGCTGATCAACGGCCACAAGACCGTGGTGTTTTCTTAAGGACGGGCGCCGGAGACAGCTTTGGTCGCTCGGACGCCAGCCAAGAGCCCTGATCACGCCGCGCTTCTCGCGAAGGCACGCGACATGCTGGGCTCCGAGCCCGGCTTAGCGGCGGCCATGGCGCGGGACGCTCTGGCCCTGGCGCCCGCGAGACCCGAGGCATGGCTAATTCTCGCCGCGGCCCTGAGGCGCTCTGGCGATCCAGCTGGCGCTGTCGCTGCCCTGACGCCCATCATCCCCCAAGCCCCTCGCGCCTGGGGCATCCAGTTCGAGTTGGGCGCCGCCTTCGCGGCACTCGGCGAGACAGAGAAGGCGATCGGCCACCTTGGCCGCGCCGCCGCGCTCAACCCGCAATCCTCTTTGGCCCTTCATGCCCTGGGCGATCAGCTTTCCATCCAGGGCGATCAAAAGGCGGCGGACGAGGTCCAGGGCCGCGCCACGCCCGGCTCCTTGAGTGACGTCCTGTTGCGGCAGGGTGTGAACGCCTTGATCACCGGAGATCAAGCGGGGGCCGACACCATTCTGAGGGGTCGCTTTGATCTGCACCCCACAGACCCGACCGCTGCCTGCTTGCTGGCGCAAGCGGCGATCGCCCTTGGGGCAATGGGCGCGGCGGAGGCGTTGCTCAGTCCCCTTTTGGACAGCGCGCCGGATTTCATGGCCGCGCGTCAGGCCTATGCGCGGTTGCAACTTCTTCAGAACCGGCCCCACCAGGCCCTGATCCATGCCGAGCGCCTGCTGGCCCAGGCGCCGCGGACGGCTCTGTTTCTCGGCCTTCGGGCCGAGGCGCGCCGCCGGACGGGCGACCAGGAGGGAGCCAGGCGCGATTTCGCCGCCGCCCTGGAGCGCAACCCTGATCAGCCCCGGCTATGGCTCGGCCAGGGCCATGTCCTGCGCGCCCTGGGGGACCACGCCGGCGCCGTTGCCGCCTATCGCGAAAGCCTGGCGTGGGCTCCGACGCTCGGCGAGGCCTATTGGTGCCTGGCCGATCTGAAGGTCTTTCACTTTTCAGCCGCCGATCGCGCCGCCATGGAAGCTGCCCTTGTCGCGCCGGACGCCAATGACGACGACCGCGCTCACCTTCACTTCGCCCTCGGCAAGGCCTTGGAGGACGAGGGCGATCACGCCGTCGCGTTCGACCATTACGCGAAGGCCAACCGCCTGCGCCGGGCGGTGGCGCCCTACGACTGGCAAGCCAACCGCGCCTTCGTGGGTCGATCCATCCAGACCTTCACCCCCGCGTTCCTTGCCGCCCGCGCGCGTTTCGGTGACCCCTCACCCGACCCCATATTCGTCCTGGGCCTTCCGCGATCCGGCTCAACCCTCATCGAGCAGATCCTGGCCAGTCACTCGCAGGTCGAGGGCCTATCCGAGCTTCCTGATCTGATGGCCGTCGCTGCCGCACTCACCGACAGCGAGGACGCGGTGGCGCGCGCCGGCTACCCGGCCATGCTGGGGGATTTGTCGCCCAAGACCCTCGCCGAGTTGGGCGCTGATTACCTGCGCCGAACCCGAGCGTCTCGCCGCACAAACCGCCCGTTCTTCGTGGACAAAGCGCCCAACAACGTCATGCAACTCGGCCTAATCTGCCTCATTCTGCCGAACGCCAAGATCATCGACGCTCGGCGCGATCCCATGGCGTGCGGCTTTTCCATCTTCAAACAGAACTTCGCCCGGGGCGCCGCCTATGGGTTCGATCTGGGGGACATCGGCCGCTATTATCATGACTACCTGACCCTGATGGACCATTTCGACACCGTGGCGCCCGGTCGGGTTCACCGGGTGACACATGAAGATCTGGTGGGTGGTCCAGAGCGCGTCGTGGAGCGGCTGCTGGCCTATTGCGGCCTGGACTTTGAACCGGCCTGCTTGAGATTCCATGAGACCACGCGAGCTGTGCCCACCGCCAGCTCCGAGCAGGTGCGAAGGCCGCTTAACGCGGATGGCGTCCATCATTGGCGGAAGTTTCAGAGGTGGCTGGGGCCCTTGCGGGCGGAGGTTATGGGCGGAGCTTGAGTGAGGGCCCTAAGAGACCACACGTATCCCATTGTATAGCTCCATCTCCTCATCCGTGGGCGGGTCCCAAAATGCCTCGGTGAAGTCGAACATTTCGCGGGTGACGGCGAAGGAAAGCTGTGCGTGCGGCCCAACCTCTTCATTGCGCCCTTGCACCCGCTTCCAGCGCTCTTCCAGCGGCGCGTCCAGCAGGTGAAACTGCACCGCCAAGTCCGCGGTCTCCGCCAGGGAGGCATATGTCGCGCGGCGCTCGCGGCTGCCAAAGCCAAGCTCAAGCATACAGGGCGCGCCAAGCCTCGCGACTTGGACGGCCGTCTCCCATATCTGTTCCGAGCACCGCCGAACCCGTTCTATTGACCAGGCGGGCTCCACGGGTTGCGGGGAGTCCATCCAAAACAGGGAGGACATCCACTCGTCGATGGAAAACCGGACAGCGCCCGCCTCCCGGCAAAAGCGAAGGGCATAGGTGGTCTTGCCGGCGCCGGTGGGCCCGACGAGGAAATGGAGGGGAGCGGACTTCGACATCGGATCGTCTTAGCCGGGAGCCCCACCCGTGTCAGCGATGAGCCGTCTTTAGTCAGGCGCGCGGACTTCCTGCTGAATCCAGCGGCGCGGCCAGCGCCAACCGAGGGGGCGTACCTCCCCAGCCTTGAGCGCCAGGATGTGGGTTGTCTTGGGTGGGATCTCGCTGACCACGTGGACCGGCTCCAGGCCGCCGACCGGACTTGAAGCCACCTTGCCGATGAGAAGCGCGCTGTCTATCGCCCGCCACTCCGCCTTGGCGCGATCCTCGAAGCCAACGGCGAAGAAATGGCGCACCGGGGCAGGTTCGCCCGCCACCTCCACCAGCACCCCGATCAGCCAGCCGCTTGCCATGAACGGCGTCTAATCCTCCTTGGCCATCAACCCGCCTAGGGCCCGCGCGGCGCTCTGGCTGGAGAACCGGCCGATCATCCAGTTGCGGAAAAGCACAATAACCGGATCGGCGAGGTCTTCGGCATGGAACTTGAGATAATAGCCATAGCCTTCCTCGAACACTGCGTCGTAGGGCGCGACGAGGCGTCCCGCGGCGATGTCGGCGGCGAACATGTCCACATCGGCCAGGACCACGCCATCGCCCGACATGGCGTAGTGAATGGCGGAAATCGCCGTGTCGAAGGCGAGGCCCCGGTCGGTGTCGAGGGTGAGCGCGCATTGGCGCGCGAAGGTCGCCCAGAGGACGTCGCGAGGCTGGTTCTCCAGCTTCACATGCAAAAGCTCATTGCTGGCGAGGAAGTCCTCCAGGGATTTTCCCGCCTCACGTTCAGCAAGCTCCGGCGAACAGACCGGCGTGACGCGCACGGACCAGAGGAGGTCGGTGACGCGGTCATCCACGGTCGGGCGGTCATAGACCACGGCCGCGTCCAGATCATGGGCCGGCAGGCCGGTGACATGGGTGCTTGAAATATCGATCCGCACATCGGGAAATTCGCGCCGAAAATCGCGCAGGATGGGCAGGGCGAGATGCTGCAGGAGTGAGGGGGGCATGTGCATGCGAAGCACACGGGCGCTGCGCCGGCCCTGCTGAATCTGATTGAGGGTCTGCTCAATCCGATCAAAGGCCTTCGTGACGGCGGGCAGAAGAACGGCGCCGGCTTCAGTTAAGGTGACGCCGTGGGTGCGGCGCTCGAGCAGCGGCGTGCCGAGGAGGTCCTCCAGACTGATGACGTGGCGGCTGAGCGCTGATTGGGAGACATGCAGAGCCCGGGCGCCGACCGTGAAACTCAGGTTTCGACCCACCGCCTCGTAAGCGCGAAGGGCGTTCAGCGGCAGCCACCGGCGGTTGATCACAGGCTGCTCCAGCGAGGTTTCATAGGTTCATCCGCCCACCAATTCCGTTGAACGGCCACGGGAAAGTTAGCAGGAGGCTTGAGAAATCCACAATCGCTTCCAGCGTGGCCTGCGCCGATGGCGCTCGCTTAATCACGGCATGCGAAATGCGATAGCGATATCAGGAAATGCGATTGTCTATCCTCTCGGAGGACATGCGATATTCCTGTCTTGGAGGAGAGGCGATGATCGATCTGGCGAAAATGGACGCGCTTCTCAAGGCGCGGAAAGCCGGGCACAGCCTCCCCCAAGCCCTCTACAATGATCCGGACGTATTCGATTTCGATCTGGAATACATTTTTAGGCGCTCCTGGTTACAGGTCGGTTTTGAGTGTGAGCTGCCGAAGCCCGGGAGCTATCTCGCGGTAACCCTGGGCCTGTGGCCGATCCTGGTCGTCCGCGACAGGTCTGGAACGCTCCGCGCCTACCACAACAGCTGCCGCCACCGTGGGTCGCAGATCTGCGCGGATGGCGCGGGGGCCTCGGCGCGTCTGGTTTGCCCCTATCATCGCTGGACCTATGAGCTCACGGGTGAGCTCGTCCACGCGGCGCGCATGCCCGAGGGTTTCGACAAGAGCGCTCACAGCCTGAGTCCCATTCATGTGACTTCGGTGGGCGGGGTGGTCTTCGTCTGCCTGGGCGAAAGCGCGCCACCCATTGGCGCCTTCCGCGACGCGTTCGTCCCGTTGCTGGCTCCCCACAATATTGGCGAGGCCAAAGTCGCCTTCGAGAGCACGCTTTTGGAAAAGGCCAATTGGAAGATTGTCATGGATAATGCCCGGGAGTGCTATCACTGCCCCGGCGCCCACCCCGAACTTTCGGCCAGTTTCCCCATCGCCGCGTCGGGACATTTTGACTATGGCGACGACCCCACCCTGGATAAGTTCAATGCACGGATGGCCAAGCTGGGTCTTGGTGTCGGCCCTGTTGAGGGGGATTGGTGGCAGGCGATGCGCTTCGCCCTCAATGACGGCTATGTCTCCATGACCGATGACGGTAAGCCCGCGGTCGCGAAACCCATGTGCGCGATAGGCGAGGGCGATATCGGCTCCCTGCGTTGGTCCACCGAGCCGCACAGCTTCTCCCACGCCTTCAGCGACTATCTCTTCATGTTCAGCGCCTTGCCGATCAGCCCGGGCGAGACTCTGGTCACGGCCAAATGGCTCGTCCGCAAGGACGCGGTGGAGGGTGTGGATTATGACCTTGATCGCCTGACCCATGTCTGGACCCAGACCAATTTGCAGGATCGCGACTTGGTGGAGGTCAATCAGCGGGGCGTGAACGCCGCGGGCTATCGGCCGGGTCCCTATTCGCCGGACGCCGAGGCCTTGGCCTTGAGGTTCACCGATTGGTACTGCGCCGCGGTGGGCGCGGAGCTTGCCGGCGCCCCTGTGGATCAGGCCGCGTGAGGCCCAAGACGCCCTCCCATGACTGAGCCCGTGCGCGACCCGCACGCCATTGATGGCAAGTTTCCGGCGCCGGAAAGCATGGCCCAGATTGTTGTCATCGGGGCGGGGCCGGCGGGCCTCGCCGCCGCGCTGGACTGCGCGCGGGCCGGCGCCCAGGTATTGCTGGTGGACGAAAACCCGGTATCCGCGAGCCTGATGGCGGATGACGCGCCTCTCTATTTCGGCCAGCGGATGACCGGGGCGGTCCAGACCAAGGCGCGTATGATCGAACAGGTCTTCGCCGCCAATCCGGGGCTCGAGGAGGCCTTTGAACTCGGGATCGATGTGGCTCTGGGCGCCTATGCCTGGGGCGGTTTTTTGAACGGCGAGGGGGTTCGCGCTCTGCCCGGCCCCGTCGTTGGTCTCGCGGACGAGGATCACTCCTGGATGGTGGGCTTCGAGCGCTTGATCGTCGCCTCCGGGGCCCGGGACCTAGCCCTTGGCTTTCCGGGCTGGGATCAACCGGGCGTCATGGGGGCAAACGGTTTGCACGCCCTCCTGACCACTTATGACGCCTTCGCCGGTCGGCGGATCGTGATCTTGGGGTCCGGAGACTTGGCCCTTTCTACGGCGCTCCTCGCTCTGGCGCGGGGTCTGGAGGTTGGGGCCATCGTCGAAACTCGGGATGCGCCGCAAGGCTCCGCTGACTTGACGGCGCAGGCGGCGGCCGCGGGTTTGGAGATCCTCACGGGTCACGTGATTGCGCGCGCCGAGGGCGGGATCAATGGCGTGGAGCGCGTCTGGCTGGCGCCGGTCGCGGGTGGGGCGGATCGTGTCATCGACTGCGACACGGTGTGTCTCGCCATTGGCCTTGTGCCCGCGATCGAGCTTCTTGATGTCCTGGGCGCTAAGCTCGCCTTGGACCGCGGTCGGGGCGGACATGTTCCCGTGCTCACCGAGGAGGTGCGCACATCTCGGCCTGAAGTGTTTGTGGCCGGGGATGTCGCCGGGTTGGGTCTTAGCGTCGATGCCGCCAAGGCGCAGGGTCGGATGGCCGCCCGCGCGGCCCTTGAGTCTTTGGGGATCGCGGCGACCCCGGCAACCCCGTCAAATACGACGGTTCCCGCGCCCGCGGACGCCCTGGCCTATCAGACCGATTGGGTCCGCGCCCTGCTCCGCCAAGGGGACGGCTCGGTGATCGTCTGTCAGTGTGAGGAGGTGACGCGCGAGGCCCTGCTCGCCGTGCGTCAGCCCGCCTATCTGGGGCCGCCGTCCAACAGCATGGGCGTCCGGGATTTGAGGAGCCTGGCCATCGACGGGCCCATCAACCAGGACCAGATCAAGCGTCTGACCCGGGCCTGCATGGGGGTGTGCCAGGCCCGCCGGTGCCGCGAGCAGGTGGCCCTGACCCTGGCCGTCGCGGCCGACGTTCCGGTGGAAACCATCCCCTTGGCCGGATATCGCGCGCCGGTCCGGCCTCTGCCCCTCAAGGTACTGGCGGCCTGGGACGAGGCGGCGGCCATGAGCTCGGGCTGGGACGTCTGGTTCGGCATCCCGACTCAATGGACGCCTTATGCCGATATCGGCACCGACCGCGAAGGGCGCCATGCCGAGATTCTCGGTGGCGACATGCACCTGTGACCGGATCTTCCAAAAATGGCGCCTCCGTGGTGGTTGTGGGCGGCGGGGTGACGGGACTTAGCGCCGCCTGGTGGCTGGCGAGGTCCGGCGTGGATGTGCTGGTGCTGGACAAGGGGGTGGTGGGTTGGGAGGCCTCGGGCCGCAATGGGGGTGGCGCCTCCCACTATCAAAGTCCGCTCTTTCACGAGGAGCAGCGCCTGTGGCCGCAGATGGACGAACTCCTGGGCTATTCCACGGAGTATCGTCGCGAGCGCCTGATCGTCGCCATTACCCCGACCCAGCTTCGCCACTACCAATATATGGCCGACATGCATGGGGAGCTCGGCTATCGCGTCGACAAGCTGGACGCCTGCCAGATCCGCGAGGCCGTGCCGCTGGCCGGCGAGAATGCGCTCGGCGGCATTCACGTGTTTTTTGGCGGCCATGCCAATCCCCAGCGGACGGTCCAGGCCTATGCCTGGGCCCTGCAGGACCTCGGCGGTCGCATCCTGCAGCACGCCCCGGCGACCCGATTGGTGAGCGAGGGCGGCAAGGTGCGGGCCGTGGAGACGCCACGCGGGACGTTCTCTTGTGACGCCCTTGTGGTGGCCGCCGGACCCCAGAGCGGTCAGCTTCTTGAGCCGCTTGGCGTGCGCCTGCCCCTCGCGCCGGCCCGCGCGGAGATGATCGTCACCGAGCCCGCGCCGCTGATGGCCGTGGGGGGCGTGGACGGGAATGGCCTCTATGGTCGCCAAACTCTAAGGGGCAACCTGGCCTATGGCGGGGGCCCGCATGAATGGATGGATGTGGGTCCCACCGGTCCCGTGGCGCGTCCATCCACGCCGCTGCTTCGCAACCTGGCCAAACGCGTGGCCGAGCTCCTGCCCAAGGCCGCCCATCTGCGCGTCATCCGGAGCTGGGCCGGGGTTGTGGAGAATACCCCCGATGGCCGGCCTGTCATTGACCGCCTGACGAGCCCGGAAAATGTCACCGTGGCCACCATGTCCGGCGTGGGTTTCGGCCTCTCCCCGGCCACCGGCCATGCCATCCGCGACTTGGTGCTCGATGGGGTTTGCTCCTTCGCCGACCTGGCCAAGCTGAGCCTGGCGAGGTTCGCTGATCTCCCCCAGAACTGGCGCGACGCGCGAGGCTGGACTCCCGCCTCCTGAACGCTATTCCAGAGTCGCGTAACGGGGAGTTTCGAATATGAGTCGCGCGGGTGTGGCGGCGGTGTTTGGCGTCGCGTTGAGTTTCCTGGCGTCGATCGCCATGGCGGGGACAACGGTCAGCGTGAGCTATCCGGTCGCCAGCGCCAAGGGGCCTATCGATGGGCGGGTCATTCTGCTTCTTAGCTCCGATCTCTCCCGCGAGCCGCGCACCCATGTGAGTTCCGGCGAGCCATTGGATTCGCCCTTCATTTTCGGCGCCAATGTGGACGGCTTCGCCCCCGGCCAGACCAAGCTCCTGGACGATAGCGCCTTTGGTTGGCCGGCCCGGCGCCTCTCCGACCTGCCCGCGGGGGATTATCTCGTTCAGGCGGTGCTCAACCGATACGAGACTTTTCACCTGGCCGACGGACGCACGCTGAAACTTCCGCCCGATGAAGGCGAGGGACAGCAGTGGCAGAGCAAGCCCGGCAACCTCTATTCGGCGCCCATCAAGGTACACATCGACCCTGCGCACCCCGAGACCATCGCTCTTTCGCTCGATAAGACCATGGGGCCGATCACGGAAAAGCCCGATACGCTCTACGTGCGGAACATTAAGATCAAGAGTGCGCTGCTGTCGAAATTCTGGGGTCGCGACGTCTATCTCACCGCCCATGTTCTGGTGCCATGGGGATTTGATCAGCACCCCGAGGCGCACTACCCCCTCATGGTCTTTCACGGGCATTTTCCGGACGACATTTCCGAATTCCGCACAACGCCGCCTGACCTGGCCCAAAAGCCGGTCTATTCAGACCGCTTCCATCTGGCCGGCTACAACATCATTCAGGAACGGGAGGCTTACGCCTTCTATCAGAAGTGGATTTCGCCCGGCTTCCCCCGCTACCTCGTGGTGGAGATCGAGCACGCCAATCCCTATTACGATGACAGCTACGCGGTGAATTCAGCCAATCTCGGTCCCTATGGGGACGCCATTAATCACGAGCTCATTCCCGCCATCGAGAAAAAATTTCGGGGCCTGGGGCAAGGCTGGGCGCGCTTCACCTATGGCGGGTCCACCGGCGGCTGGGAGGCTTTGGCCACGCAGGTCTTCTACCCCGACATGTATAACGGAACGTTCGCCGCCTGCCCCGATCCCATCGACTTCCGTGGCTATACGGTCATCAATCTCTACGCGGACAAGAACGCCTATGTGAACGCGGGCGAAGCGCTGAAAGTGGAGCGTCCGGGGGAGCGGAACTATCTGGGCGAGATCGCCGCCACCCAGAGGGACCTGAACTATCAGGAACTCGCCCAGGGCGATCTTGGCAGGTCCGGCGGCCAATATGACATCTGGGCGGCGGTTTTCGGACCCGTGGGGCCGGGCGGCTATCCCGCCCCGATCTTCGACAAAGTCACCGGCGAGATCGATCCCGCCATCGCCGCCTATTGGCGGTACCACTACGATCTCTCCTACATCATCGCGCGGGACTGGAAGACACTGGCGCCGAAGCTGCAGGGCAAGATCCACATCTATGTGGGCAGCGCCGATACCTATTACCTCACCGACGCGGTCTATTTCGCGCAGGAGAGGTTGGAAAAGCTGGACCCGCCCTATCAAGGCGAGATCGCCTATGGAGACCGCGCCGAGCATTGCTGGAACGGTGATCCGTCATTGCCGAACGCCTATTCCCGCCTGCACTACGATTTTCAGTATCTGCCGAAGATCATGGACCGGATCAAATCCACGGCGCCGGCGGGGGCTGATCTGACCAGCTGGAGGTACTAGGTCGTTGCGCCCTGCGCGGCGAGGATCCGGCTCGCGTCTGGCGGTCGGTTGGGCGGCTTTATCCTTGGCGTGGTCGACAGTCGCGTTCGCCGCGCCGGGGCCGGTTCGGGATACGCCTCAAAAGTCCGAGGAGGCGTTCATGAAGGCGGCTGAAACCGCCGCCCAGGCGGGCGATATGAACTCAGCCAGCGCCTTCTATCAGCGCGCGGCGCAACTGGCGCCCAAGGATCCCAAGCCTCTCGCCGATCTGGGCGCAGCCATGGCCAAGGCCGGCAATCTCACCGGGGCCGTCGAGGCCTATCGCGGGGCCCTGGCGCGCGCGCCCTCGGATTGGCGCATCGACTTGGAGTTGGGACGCCTGGCCTTGCGCATGGACCGGCCACAGGATGCCTTCAGCTATTTTGAGACGGTCAAAGGCGTCCATCCCCTGGCCGCGGCCTTTAACGGGCTGGGTGTCGCCGAGGACCTGCTTGGCGACCATGCGGCGGCCCAGAACGCCTACGCGCAAGGCCTCAAGGAAACGCCGGAAGATCCGACTCTTCGAAATAATCTCGGCCTGTCACAGGCCCTGGCTGGCGACTATGCCGCCGCCGTCGCCACCCTATCCGCCCTGACCGCCTCGCCTCAGACCACGGCGCGCTACCGCCTCAACTTGGCGCTGGTTTATGGACTGGCTGGGCAGGACGACGCCGCTGCGGCCGCCGCCCGCGACGATCTGGGCGAGGCGGATATCGCCAGCAACCGTAGCTATTATCAGACCCTGCGCGGCCTGGGCGATCACGCGCGCGCCGCGGCCATTTTGGGTGTCGGAGCCCCTCCGGAGACCCCTGGCCCGCGTCGGTGACAGGCCAGTATCCCTATATCGCCCCCGCCGCCGAAGTCATGGCATGTCCACCGCGGATCGCGGCGCGGGATATCCGGCGGATAGGCGGCGGCGGCCGTACCCTCCACATCCCGGTCGAACATCCAGAGAATATCGGTCCCCGGCGCCGCGGCTCTGGCGAGGAGGAGCGAATTGGGGTCGGCACCCTTCGCCGAAGTGACCGCGTCGACGGGAATGGCGTGACCGGTGCGTTTGAAGAAGAATTCGCCCACGCCTGACAGCTGTTGCGGGTCGCCGCCTTGGGACACCGGATTGTCCCAGAAAAACACCAGGCGCCGCGGGTTGTCGTTGATCAGAGCCTTGGCCGCGGGTTCAAAACTGAATGCCGCCACCGCGGGCTGGGGCGCCAGGCGTGCATGCGAGATGAGGCCCACGACGACGCCCACCGCGCTAGCCATGATCAGGCCAGGAAGCACAGGCCATGCCCTTGAGAAGCGTCCCGCCAGGAGCGCGACACCGAGCATCAGCCCTGGAACTTCTGGGGCGAGATAGCGGGCGGTCAGAATGGGAAATAGAAAGCCGAGGCCGACGCTCACCACGGCGGCCAGCGTCGCCACCAAGGCAGGAATAGCCATCGGCTCGACCCCCGAGGATCGGCCAGGCGTCTCTGACGCGCGATTCCGACGAATGTATAGGAATCCGCCCGCGGCGAGCGCGCAGCCGATGAAACCCGCCAAGAGAGGCGATCCCGCCAGGAACGCCACCAGACCAGGCAGGTCATCAATGCTCAGGCGGTCAATCCAGGCCACCCCCGGCTTGGCGAAGTGGAACAGTATGCGCGTCTTGAGCGCCAAATCGGACATCACCGGGATGAAGATCAAGGCGGCCGGCCAGGTGCGCACGGCGTCGCCCCTACGCGCGGCCAGATAGGCAATCCCCTGGCACCCAATGAGTATGAGCGCGAAATAGTGATCGAGAATCAGGAGGGCGCTGAGCGAGGACCAGACCACCGCCGCGCCAAGTCGGGGTCGTGACAGCAGACGCGCATAGGCGACCGTATTGGCTGTCGCCAGAAGGATCGTGAGGGCGTAGCAGCGCGCCAACTGAGCGAAGGCGAATTCGGGCAGCCAACATGCCAGCAGGACAGCCCAGGTGACGCGCGCGGCGGACGGCATGAGTCGGCGGGGCGCCAGGGCCACGAATGGCGTTGCGCAGACGAACAAAGTGGAGGGCAAGCGCAGGCCAGCATTGGAAAGACCGCCCAAGGGCGCCCAGAGCCATGCGAGGACATAGGTCAAAGGGCCATTCACCTCGATCTCGCACTGGCGGATCAATCCCGCGAAAGAGCTCTGTCCGGCGATCATGCCGGTCCAGACCTCGTCCACCCCCAGCGGTTGGCCGGCATAAATCGTGAAGTCCAGGATCGTCGTGCAAAGAAGCAAGGCGCCCACGGCGAGGGTGGTGGTGTCGATCCTGACACGCCCAAGCGTGAGCGCGGCGCCAGCCTTGCCAGAAATCGCCATGAACTTCTTCCCCTCGGTCGACAGTCATATCGGTGCGCCGGGCGATCAAGTCGCTTGCCGGGCGTCCGGCTCAACGCGGTGTGGATGATCCCGGACAAGGCTATGGCGCGGCCATGTCAGGCGACGGCGCCACTATTGTTATCACCCCGCCTTGGCGGATCGAACAGCCGTGTAGTGGGACGGTCCGAGATCATTCCGCACGCGGCGAACCCCCTCTAAGGTCATTAGACGCGAATCGGTTCTGGACGCGGGTTCGGGGGCAATGACGGCGTGAGTGACCGAGCGGCCGCGGACATGGACCCGGGACGCCAAGACGGCTGGCGATCCATCACCCTATCCGTGGCCCTTACGGCGCTCTTCTGTCTCTGCATTCTCTGCGACTTCGCCCTCGTACGCGCGACCCCTCCGAACGCCGACTCGGTCCAGAACTTCAATGAATTGAGCGCCGTTTTCACCGGGAACCCCCTGCTTGCGCGCTGGGTGCTGGCCTCTGACAGCTTTTACTTCACGGATCTTCCGTTTTTCGCTGTCGGGCGGCTCCTGCTGGGAGAACGTGTCGCGCTGATCTATCTCGCCCCGTTCGCCATTTATTGTCTCATCCTGGCGGCCGGAATGGTTCTGGTCTGGCGAGGCTCACCATGGGATCGCCGGGTTTCTGGGCTCCTCCTGCTCATTCTGATTGGCGTGCCGTTCGCGCCAGGGCAGTCCATGCTGCGGATCGCCGCCTTCCACACGGCGAGCGTCCTCTTCAGCCTTGTCGCCCTGGCCGCTGTGGCGCCGGTTCTGGAGGGGCGCGGGGTAAGGGCGCCCCGCTGGGCCATTTTCGCGGCGACGCTCTTCATCGCCTGCGCCAGCGACCCGATGGCGGCGGTTTTTCTCGCCTTGCCGCTGCTGGTTTTTCTCGTGCTGGACGTCTTGCGACAAGGCGCCGCGCCGCGACCCTATTTTGTCTTGGCGTTCATCCTCATCGTGGCGATCTCCGCGGCTGGCCAGTTTCCGGCGCTGATGCACGCCGTTGGCGGGTTTACGACCCGCCCCAGCTTTTCAAATGCCCTGTCGCTGAACCCGCGGAATGTCTTCGGAAACCTGCGCGCCGAGATCGCGGCCTTCGGCGTGCTGTTCGGCGTGACGGACCTTGGCAGCTTTCCCATGGGGCCAGTCGTCTCGATGCTTCGCGCGGCCGCGGCGCTCTGGGTCCTGATCAGCGTCGCCGCCCTGGTTTTCCGGACGAGATGGGCGCCGCGCCTCGGTCTCGCCCGCTTCTTCGTGCTCGCGGCGCTGGCCTTGCTGGCGGCCGATACACTCAGCATCACCTTTACGGCCGCGATCACAGCGGGGCCGGGCTATCCTAACGCGGCCGTCCGTTATGTCGCCCCCGCGTTCCTGTTTCTCTGCATCGCCGCGGCCCTGGAGCCTGCCTTGCCGCCCCCACGGGGTCTGCTCCGGCCGCTATCCGCCGGCGCCGCCGTGGTCTCGGCCATCGTGGTCTTCGTCGCGATAGCCGTACTCAGCACCCAGAGCCTCTTGGCGCCGCCGGGCCTTTACACGCCGCCAGCCTACAAGGTGATGGTCTGGCTACGCGCCCATCGCCTGACCTACGGCGTCGGAGATTATTACACGACCCAGCTGGTGCGGGCCCTGAGTGATGGTCAGGTCATGGCGGATCCGATGGTGGTCGAGAAGGGGCGCCTAGTCCCCGATAGGTTTTGGACCGACACCACGCGTTTCGATATCGCCAAGCGCCCGGAGTTCGTGATCTTCCCGGAGGAAAACTGGTTCGACCTGACTCCGGCCGAAACCATCGCCACCTATGGCCCACCGCTACGAACCGTGTGGGTCGATGGAGTTCGCGTCATGCTTTATGCGCCCAGCGGGCCGCCCTGATGGCAAGCCAGGAATCGGATGTTCCCCGCGCCGAAGTCACGGCACGTCCAGCGGGGATCGCGCCGGCTGATATCCGGCGGATGCGCCAAGGCCAATGTTCCCCCCACATCACGGTCGAACTGCCATAGGATATCGATGCCGGGCGCGTCGGCTTTGGACAGGAGAACCGCGTTGGCGTCGTCGCCGCGAACCCAAGGCACAGCGTCGACGGGGATTGGACGGCCGGCCCTTTTGAAGAAGAAACCGCCCACCTGGGAAAGCTGGTCTAGGTCTTCGCCCTGGGCCGAGGGATTGTCCCGGAAGAAGATAAGACGACGGGGGTTGTCCGCCATCAAGGCCTTGGCGGCCCGTTCAAATCCGAAGGCTGTCGCCGCGGGTTGTCTGATAAACGCGGCATACCAGGACAATGACAGAACCACGCTCACCGCGCTGGCCATCAGCCAGAGAGGCAGGAACGGCCAGGCTGGGGTAAAACGCGCGGTGAGCAGTGCGACCCCCAACAGGACGCCCGGGGCCTCGATGGTGAGGTAGCGAGGGGACAAGATGGGGAAAACAAAGGCCAGCGCGACGGTGATCACCACGCCAAGAGACGCCACGAGGGCGGCGATCATCGGGCCGTCAGCGCCGTCTCCCGCGGACGGCCTATAAAAGGCGCTCGCGCCGCGCCGGTGCAAAAACCAGCCGACGCTGAGACCCACGCCGATGGCGCCGGCGAGGAACGGCGTTCCCGCCAGAAACGCAACCACCTCCGCCAGATCCGCCCAGGTAATTCGCGTGATCCACGACACGCCAGGCTTGGCGAAGTGAGACAACAGGGAAAACTTAAGGGCTATTTCCACGATCACTGGGATAAACAGAAGCGCGGCTGGCCACGTGCGTAGAGCGCGCCCGTGCCTCAGCGCCAGATAGGCCACGCCTTGGCACCCCACGAGGACGACCGAGAAGTAGTGGTCGAGGATGAGCAGGGCGCTGAGGAGCGACCATAATACCGCCGCGCGCAAACTTGGACGCTTCATGAGTTGCGCGAAGGCCACCGTATTGCCCGTGGCGAGAAGGACGACGAGGGCATAACACCGCGCCAGCTGCGCATAATGAAATTCGGGCAGCCAGCAGGCCAGCAGCGCCGCCCAGATCATTCGCGCCCCGCGTGGGATCAGGCGGCTCGGCGCCAGGGCGACGAAGGGCGTGACGCACGCGAATAGCGTCGATGGGAGGCGCAGAGCCGCATCCGAGAGGCCGCCGAGGGGAGCCCACAGCCAAGCAATGACGTAACTGAGCGGCGCATTCACGTCGATCTCGCATTGTCGGATCAGTCCGACCACGGAACTTTGCCCCGCGATCATCCCGGTCCAGACCTCATCAATGCTCAGCCCCTCTCCAGCGAACGCCGTGAAGTTCAGCACCGTCGTTGTGATGAGCAGGACCCCCAGGGCGACGGCGGACGCGTCGAATTTCAGGCGATGGCCCAGGATGACCAAGGCGTCACCTTTGAAGAGAAAAGCCATGGTCCTGCCTTGCCGTCCCTTCAGGATCGAGCAAACCCGTCGCGCCTATGACACGCGACAATGCCAACACTATTGTCGCCGAAGTCCTTACACACCCAGGCTGGCGCGCGCTGGTCGATCATGGGCGGATGCGTGACGCCCAATGTTCCCGAAACGCGCCGGTCATAGATCCACAGGATCGTGTCGCCAGGCGCATGGGCCCTCGACAGAAGCAGACGATTGGGATCGGCGCCCTTAGACCACGTCACAACATCGACAGGAATGGCATGACCGGCCCTCTTGAAAAGGAACCCGCCAACCTCCTCCAATTGGTCGCCGTTGCCGCCCGCGCTGGTTGGATTGTCCCAGAAGAAGACCAGCCGGCGAGGATGATCGGCCATGAGGGCTTGGGCGGCCGGTTCGAAGCTGAATGTCGCGCCGGCGCTGGGCGGGCTGACGAACAGGTTCACCGCGGCGAAGATGACCACAAGCGCGAAGGCTCCAACCCCGAGCGCGGCCGGAGCGCCGCGCCAAACCCGCTTGAAACGGTCCGCCATCAGCGCGAGCCCTAACAGGGCCCCCGGAACAAAGATGGTCATGAACCGGGGGCTGACGATCGGCCGTGCCAGTCCAATGGCAAGGCAAATCCCTGCTGCGACGAGTGCGGTCGTGGCGGTCCATACCAAAGCCCTTAGGCCGTCATCCGCGCTTTCCGAAGTCAGTCCGATGGGCGAGCGCCGCGCGGCCATCAAGCCGACGGTCGCCCACAAAGCGACAAATGGCCACGCGATGGAGCCACCGAAAATCAGTCCCGCGGTGGGGATCAGATCCGACATAGCCATGGGCGGTAAAACGGCCGCTCCGGGCCGCGCATAGCCCATCAGGCTCGCCGCCTGAAACCCCATACAGGCCAGGGCGGGTGCGAAGATCAGGGCCGCCGGCCAGGTTTTGACCGCTTTGCCCCGGTGAATCGCCAGATAGGCGACCCCCTGGCAGGCCACGAGCAGGCCAGCGACATAATGACTGAGAATGAAGATGGCCGAGACAGAGGTCCACACAAATGCGGCGGCGAGGCTTGGGCGACGCAGAAGCCGAGCATAGGTGACCGCATTGGCCGTCGCCAAACAGAGAACCAGCGCGTAGCAGCGCGCCTGTTCCGCGAAAATCAGACCTGGCATCCAACAGGCCAGGAGCACCGCCCAGCTAAAGCGCACGGTGCGGTTCGCCAGCCGATAGGGCGCCAAGGCCAGCAAGGGCGCCGTGCAGGCGAACAGAATCGACGGCGCGCGTAAGGCGCCGTTGGAAAGCCCGCTTATCGGCGCCCAGAGCCAAGCGATGACGTAGGCCAGGGGCCCGTTCACGTCCCGCTGACATTCGCGGATCAACCCCGCCAGGGAACTCTGTCCGGCGATCATACCCGTCCAGATCTCGTCGATGGTCAGGGGCTGGCGGGCAAACGCTGTCAGTTTCAGGATTGTGGTAACGATCAGCAGACCGCCGAGCGCGAGCGTGGCCGCGTCGATCTTTAATTTGGGACCCGTGGTCACCAAAGCGCGAAATGCCGTGGCATGCTTTGCCCCTATCGCCTTCGGCTTGGCGAGAAAAAGGCCCCCGAAAACCAAATGCGCTCTCAATAGACCATCGAGACGTTAGCCAAATCTATACGGATGGTGAAAATAAGCATCGCTAAATTCGCGTTTGCGCTTTTCATCACGGCCTAACGGTATCGCCTCATGACGTCGCGCCAAAATCTTGCCCTCAGCGTCGCCGCGGCCTCTCGCTTCCCCCGCGCATGACCTCGGATCCAACCCCACCACCGCCCGCCTCGCGGCTCTCCAGGGTTTGGTCACAACTCTCCCCGACGCCGGATATCAGCGCCGTTCCACATCGACTGGCCGGCGCCCTGTTCGTGACCCTGCTGGTCGCCGTCGTCCTGGCCATCCGGATGCCGATCCACGCCAGATACGGGGATACCGATGACGCCATGCGTCTGGTCATGGTTCGCGACCTGCTCGCCGGTCGTGGCTGGTATGACCAACTGGTCACGCGTCTGGCCCCCCCACAGGGTGTCTACATGCACTGGTCGCGCCTGGTTGATGGCGCACTGGCGGGCGCCATGGCCGGGGCGCGCCTGATCACACCGCCCGCGACGGCCGAATGGCTCATTCGCCTGATCTGGCCTCTGGCGTGGATTTTTCCCGCGGCCGTCGCGGCTCTGACCATTGCCCGAAATATCGGGGGTCGATCCGCCGTGTTTCTGACCGCCCTGCTGCTCTGCTTTGATCTGGGTCTGTATGAACAGTTCGTTCCCGGCCGCATCGATCACCACAACCTTCAGATCGTCATGGCGCTGATCGCTCTTGCCGGCGCCACGTTGCGGGCCCAGGACGGGCGGGGGGCTATTGTCGCCGGCCTGGCAGGCGCGCTCGGCCTTGGCGTGGGCCTTGAAGCTCTGCTGATTCATGGGCTGATCGGCGCCTATTATGCGTTTCGCCTTGCACGGGACAGGGGCCAGGCATCCGTGACGGGCGCTTATGGCGTGTCACTGGCCATCGCCTGCATTGCCATTTTCCTCTTTCAGACGCCGCCGTGGCGTTGGTCCTTGTCGTTCTGCGACGCCTTAGCCTTGAATTCGGTGGTCGCGGTGACCGTCGCGGGTGCCGGGCTGGCCCTTTCGGCCGCGTTGGCGTCCCGGGTGTCGCCTGTGTTGAGAGTAGGCCTATTGGCGGTGACCGCTACATTGGCGCTCGGGATCTATCTTGGACTCGACCCCCAGTGCCTCCACGGGCCCTTCGCCGAAGTGGGCCCCGTGGCCCGGCGGCTCTGGCTTGACCGGGTCGCCGAGGTGCAACCGGTGACGCGGATCATAAGGTTCAACCGCGCGGCCGCCACGTCCGCCTTCGCCTTCCTGATTGTGTCCGCGGGCGCGAGCCTTTTCTTGGCGCTGACGCGGGAGCGCGCGGTCGCCCGGGGTCTTGTTCTGATCGCACTCGCCGTGGCGACATTGGTGGGTCTCATGGCATGGCGGATGACGTCCTACGCCTTTTGGATCGCCATGCCTGTTCTGGGCGCCGCTTTCGCCGCATTCGCCCAGCGCCAACTGGGCGGCCTTCTCCTGCCCAGCGCCATCATCACCTTTCTTCTAGCCCCAGGACCGCTTGGTCAGGCGGCGATCCTCGCCGAAAACCTTATCCGTCCAGACAAGACGGAGGCTGTCGCGGAAGCTCGTCAGGCCGCGTGTTTCGCACCACGCGCCTTCCAACAGCTTGCGAGCCTACCCGCCGGCCGCGTTCTCGCTGACATCGACCTGGGCTCATTTATTTTGTTGTTCACGCCCCATTCCGCCTTGTCCGCCCCTTATCACCGTGAATGGGCCATGATCCTAAAGGCCCATGACGCGTTCGAAGGCCCCCCTGGCGTCGCCGAAGGGCGCGTGCGGGCTTTGGGCGCCAATTACGTGGTGGATTGTGCGGGTTTGCCCCTGATGGGAGGCGCCTCGGGGTTAGCGGCGCGACTACGCGCCGGAGAGATTCCAGATTGGCTTCGGCAGCTATCGCCCCCCGGCGCGACCTTGCGAATCTACGAGGTCGCCGCACGCTGATCGCCAGCGGCGAAGCGGCTAATGATGAAGGGCGGCGAAAATCTGCACCACCGCCGGGCCGATCAACACGATGAAGAGCGGCGGCAGGATGAAGACCATCATGGGTATGGTCAGGGTCGCCGGCAGGCGCGCCGCTTTGGCCTCGGCCGCCATCAGCCGATCATTGCGAAACTCGTCGGCCAGCACCCGCATGGATTGGGCGAGCGGCGTTCCATAGCGCTCGCTTTGGCCCAAGGTGTTGACGAGACTCCGCATTGATGCCGTGTCGACTCTCTTGGCGAGATTGCCCAGGGCGTCCTGGCGGTTGGGCAGAAATCCCAATTCGATTGTTGTCAGGCCGAGTTCGTCCGCCAGCTCCGGGCCATTGGGGGCGATTTCCCGCGCCACGCGGGAGAAGGTGGCCTCCATGCCGAGGCCCGCCTCGGCGCAGATGACAAACAAGTCGAGGCAGTCGGGGAGTTGTTTCTGAATCGCCTGTTGACGCTTTTTTGCGGCGTTTCCGGCCACGAGGGTCGGACCATAGGCGCCCGCGATCGCACCCACCAAGGCGCCGGCACAGAGAACGAGGGTCGACGGATGGTGCGCCAGGAGCGGCGTCACGAGGAAACCCGCAATGCCCATGATCGGGGGGCCGCACAGGCGAAAACCGAGAAATATTGTCAGGGCGTCGGGCGTTCTCCAGCCGGCCTTGGCCAAGGTTTCGCTGGCCTTTCGCACCTCCTCGCCGCGGGTGAGTTTGAGCCGCTCCAAAAGCCCGCGCATGGCCGTGACGGGGCGACGTTGCGGCATTGGCCGACGCCGCTCCGCGAGCAGGTTTCCCCTGAGTTCCCGCCGCCTTTTGGCGTGTGCTTGGGCGCGAGCATTGACCGCCTCCTTGGGCGAAAACGCCCGCACAAGAATGGCGACCGCCACGATGTTGGCGAGGCCCACGACAATCTCCACGATGAGATTGACCGATACGCCGGTGGGGAGAAGGTTGGCGAGGTTCATATTTCGAAGCTCACCATCTGCGACATGATGAAGATGCCGATCGAGAGCCAGACGGCCGCGCCCGCGACCATCGCTTCGCCTAGCGGTGTGGTGAACAACATCATGATGTAGTCGCGACTGACGAGGAACATGAGCCCGCCCATGGCGAAGGGAAGACAGCCGATAATGCACGCTGTCGCGATGGCTTCGGACGACATGGCCTTGACCTTCAGCTTCATCTGCGAGCGCATCCGAAGCATGTTGTCCAGGTTCTGAAGCGTATCGGCGAGGTTGCCCCCGGTCTCTCGCTGAATGCTGAAGGTGATGACCAGAAAGTTGAATTCTGGCAATTCAAGCCGCTTGGCGACCGCCCACATGGCGTCCTCCAAAGACTGGCCGAGCCGCACCTGATCGGCAACGCGGCGAAACTCCTCGCCCACCGGGCCGCCGCACTCCCGGCCCACCACGATGATGCTTTCGGTGATCGGAAGTCCCGCCCTCAAACCCCGCACCATGAGCCCGATTGCGTCAGGGAAGAGCTTGCCAAACTTCTTACGCCGCGCGGTGATACGCGATCCCAGAAAGAAATGAGGGATACACAAACCCGCGAAGAGACCATTCATCAGCGCCAGGGGCGGGGGCGCCTTGGCGAGCACCATCATCAGAAGCATGGCCGCCATGGCGACGCATCCACAGGCCGCCGCATATCCGCCGATGGAAAGCGACATTCCGCTGGCCTGCAGCCTTTGACGAATTATCGCCGGCTTCGGCAGTATCTTCATCGCCAAGGCGTCGAGCCCGCCCGATGTCTGGCGCGAGAGGCGCGGTCCAGCCTTGACCTGTATGGGCTCGCCCCGCGCGCCGATCCGCTTGGCTCGCTTGGCCAACCGCCGGCTGCCGGCGCCTACCGTCGTGACCATCACCATGCCAGAGAGGCTGATGAGCGCCAGGACCATGATGACCATGAAAACCGGCGACATCAGCCCATGGCCTCCATCAGCAGGCGATCAAGGCCATAATACTCCGCCTTGCTCATGAAATTGGGCCGCAATCCAGAGGACTCGAATTTGCCGCGCAGCATCCCGTCAGCACCCTGGCCCTCGAATTTATAGCTGAAAAGCTCCTGGGTGGTGATCACGTCGCCTTCGGTGCCGACGATCTCGGTGATGCTGGTCACACGCCGCACACCGTCGCGCATCCGGCTGACCTGGAGG
>Ga0116227_10006731_pt1 | contig 23045 bp, 22 predicted proteins | sample S1TSphgellanicum_FD_89693 | JGI IMG/M metagenome (GOLD analysis project Ga0116227, IMG submission 89693) | Host-associated microbial communities from peat moss isolated from Minnesota, USA - S1T2_Fb - Sphagnum magellanicum MG | ecosystem: Host-associated > Plants > Peat moss > Unclassified...
CTAGTTCTAGAGACTTTCTAGCTCTAGATCTCTTTCAACTTCCTCATCAAATAACCTAAGCTCTGATACCATGTTAACAAATAGGAGATCTACTCAAGTGCAAACATAAATCTTTATTGAAAGGAAAGTACAACATAATGTTCACAACACAAAACACAACATCAAAAACTCTCCAAGGTTTTTGTCACAAGAAATACACAAACTTGTGTAATGAAGAAAAGAAAAACAAACCATCAACACCAAGGTATTTAACTACAAGACCAAACCACAAAAAACCAAACTAAAAGAAGTAAATAAAGTAATTCAACCTTGTGAAAGTAACCTAGTTACTTTCCTACTCTAATAACTAATGAAACTTAACTAGTTGAGCTTAAATTCTCAACATTGGATTCAACTCTTCATGTTCAACCATTGCCCCTTCAACATTGTGGGACATAATGAGCTTGAAACAAAAGGATTGCACATCAAGCATATGTGAATCCAAAAGAGGGGGAATCATAACCCCATCAATAGTCTTGTGAACAACACAAAATGTAGATTTGATAACATTTAGATGTAAAAGGAATGATCTTTTTACAATAACATGATTCAATTAGTATTGGGGGTACACGATTCCAAGAACCATCATGACTTCTTGCTTTAAAAACCACTGTTGTAGCTCAGAAATTAAGGTTTAAACTACTTTAATGCAACAATTTTTCACAATAGCAATGACTCTGTTGAAATCCTTTTCATGAACCTTCATCCAAGACCCATCAACTGGGTTCTGAATCTGGACAACAAAGATCTATCCACCAATATTAAAGCTAATAAAAGCTTGGGGTTCAATCAAATTTGAGCGCCACATGACTAACAAAAAATCATTAGACTACGTACTACAATAGTTTGGTGAAAATATCAAACAATGGATCATCAAAACTAAAATATGGATTAGTATAAAGGTGGAAAAGTTTAGCCTTAGTAAAAATTATCACATCTAGAAAGTCCATGATAAACACATCCCAACGTTGGGCATATTCAATAAGAGAATGGACCACCTTTAAGATTGGCATAACACATGGCAAACCTAGGATTAGGTTTAGGTCACCCAACAATTCAAAGTTGTCATGAGCATATTTGCTCTTCACACAATCAAAATGCATCTTCACAACTAAAGACTTGTCTTGGGCCAATACACGTTTCAAAAGGCGCAACATGGAAATCCAATGGGTTTTTGCATTCCTTAACAATTTCAACCCTTTGGTTTCCAAAGTATTTACAAACTTGGTGAACTCCAAGAACTTTTTTAAGTTGTATGCAAAGAATGAGTACAAGAATTGTAGCATGAACTAAATGCAAGACACCAAAGGCAGTTTGGACAAAACAACAACTGTTAAATTGGTTTTGTGTGCCATGCAGTGCACACCAATAAGAAAAGGAACGATATGAGATTTCAATATGTCCTTGGAATACAAAATCTTCATCACAACCAAGGCATACCCACCATGAAACAAGCTCTTCAATTGAAACACCTTAGCCATGCAGTTCAAAAGAATTGAAGTGATGTTATATGTAGTAACACTCATTTCCATACATTCCAAAGTAAGTAAAATTGGAAATTGACCCCAAATTTTCATGACATAGACATGGACATTAATCCATTGCTATTTATCCAATGTAATCACTTCATCTACACTCATAGAAAATAATTAGCAACTTGCACATTAGCCCTAATGGATGTAAAGACAACATCATACATTGCTTTAGCCATTCCCCACCCACTCCCATTTGTCCAATGTTTTTTATGGTTATTTTTTACTTTCAAGTTGGAAAATGACTCCCTGAAAGCTTCATATTCGAACATTGGATGACCATGGCTCAAAATGTGGAAAATTATTGCATACTACATAATTTTATTTATGGATGAAAGATGAACACTAGACTGCATTTGATTTAGAATAATTTTAGTACATTTAAACCTCTCATTTTTTGCAGGTGTAGATTCCTTGTTGTAGTACCAATCCCCAACAACAATTCTAGCTGAAACAACAACAATTTTTTTCCAACTAGCATGTTTATGCAAAGTACCAACTTTAGTGACAAGAATTTGACCTTTCTTCAACAACTGAACATATCATGCATTTCACCAACAATACTTGGGATTCCTCCTTACAAATCGATTTTGCCCAAGAATCTTGGAAAATTCAAGACTTGTCATATAAGACATTTTAGGTTTTTTTGTTGGAGGTTCATGTGCACTAGGATTAGAAGGTATAGTGACAATTGACAATGAGATGTTGATGAACTTACCATGCTAATACTCGACTGATTTTAACCAGAGAAAAAGAGTTTGAATTGAAAATTTGTTGGAAGCTTCAATGGTGCCATTACGACAAGCAACTTGAACAAAGCAAGTAAATTGAAGAGAATCAGAGGCTAGAACACACAAATGAATTAGAAACACACATAATTTTTAAAAAAACTCAAACTAGAACATGAACCAAAAAGAAGAAAGAAGAGATCAAAATTATAATCATTGTGGATTATATAACTTCAAGAATCAAAATTTTGGTTATAGAGCTCAAGTTCATCACCTTGAGGATTGAAAGCTTTGACCTTGATAGATGATCTCAAGAATTATGTAGACTTTGGAAGAGCTACAAAAAGTTTGAAGGAGTTCCTTCACGTTCGTTGATTGCTCCATCCTAGTGAATTGTGAACATTGACTCTTGCAACAACAAGATCTTGTTGCCACTAAGTTTCTTTGTACAAAGCACATCGCACATTCAAAGCAAGCAACAATAATCTCATATCACCACCTCCAACCGTCCATTGTTTAAACTCTTCTCTTCAAAATCTTGATCAATAATAACTAATAGCAACCACATGAGTTTTTTTAGAGGGGCAGTACTAAGCTAACTACTAAACCCTAAAGGCAATCCAGTGAATCCGATGGTTGTAGTTGACAATCTTCAAAAAGGGATGGCCAAGATTTGACAACAGACAAAAAACTTAAAGTGCCCTAAAGGCGAAACTGAAAAACTCTAAAGGTGCGGATGGCGATGGATGCTTGCAACCAAGCAGCTTTTACCAGAGATGGACAGAGATGGGAGATGGACGTTTTGGCGCACAGGATGTTGCAGGGGGTTGTTTAAGGCGATCTCCTTTTTTTCTTTTAAAAAAATTTCCTTCATATCAAATCGCATCTGTGGATTTTGTGTCGCCCTTTGGCGATAAATCGCCAGGAAAAAAAAACCCTGGTTTCGAGTCCTTCGCTAGGGTTTCGAGTTCTTGGGCAAAATTTGAGCAGAATTGTGTTGCGCACTTGGTGTAGGTACTCTGTCCCGAGTGGATGTTGCAATATGCTACAGCAGTAGCCGACGTCAAAACACCCACGCCATTGCAGCAGCGCCACACCCACACCCACACCCAATCAAGAGGGCAAGGCCAGAAAGAACGAGGAGCTTCTCTTTTGAGCTTATAGCTCCAAGACTTGAAGGAAGCGGATAAGGATCATCGGGGATATGGATATCACGCAGATGGATGGGAGGACGCTCACCCTGCTAGGGTCGGGCTTGTGCACCATGGCGTCCGTGCATTTCACTACTCAGCTTGTGTCTCAGCACCTGTTCTACTGGAAGAATCCGGTACAGCAGCGGCTGATCATCGTTATTGTGTGCATGGCCCCTATCTATGCCTTGACCTCCTTCTTTGGATTAGCGGAAATCAAGGGCAGCGAAGTCCTTTTCACTGTTCTGGAATCCATCAAAGAGTGTTACGAGGCCCTTGTGAGTATTCTTATTGCTTTTTTTGGTCCGTTCTCTGTCTTTCCTTTCTTTCTTTCTTTCTGTTCTTCCTTGCTTAGGGTTCCCTGTTGTTTGCTCAAAAGAAATCAATCCACGCCCAATTACTGCAGATTCAGCTGATAGCTGCCCTAGTTGACAATGATGTCTTTTTTTTTTCTTGGATGATTGTTCTGTTTGGGAGGCAGGAAGAATAAATGAATGCATCCAGGAAAAACAAGGGGAGGTGACAAGTCATAATGGTTTTGTGTGTTGGAATTCCTTGGGGGTGTTTCTGGCATTCAATTTGGGAATTTTTGAACTGCTGAGAGAATGCATGCAGCAAGAATGGCTTTTGAAATGGATGTATGTGCAGGTCATAGCATGTTTCCTCAGTTTGTTGTATAGCTACGCGGGTGTATCAACTTCCAAAAAACAAATTCCAGATGGTATCAAGGGCCGCATCATTCATCATAGCTTCCCAGTGACATTATTTGTGGTAATGATTTTATCCATTTGTTCTTGTTCCATCCGTCCCCCTTTCTCTTTTTTCTCTGTGCAAAGACTCTGTATGAATTCTTTACTGAATCACTCACTGCTCAATGGTTTTCCACATTTCTGTCCCAGATGTTCTTGTTTCTCTTTTTTTGCATTGCTTGAACTTGTGAGCAATTTGATGCCCAGTAATGGATGGAATGAATTTCATCTTCCTAAAAAGCTTTTTGATTTGTTTTGTGTTTTGTTTTGTTTTGTTGGGTATCACAGCCAAAGGAAGCAAAACTTGACCAGAAGTCACTAAAACAACTGGAGGATTGGACATGGCAGTTTGTGATTGTTAGACCTGTTGTTTCTATACTGATTGTAATTTTAGAGCTGTTGGGCTGGTATGAAGGCGCCATCACTTGGATCTGCAGCATTATTCTCAACATCTCAGTATCATTGGCCATGTATTCTTTGATTCTAATCTATCATGTGTTCCATAATGAGCTAATTCCTCGAAAGCCTCTTGCAAAGATTCTGTGCATCAAGGGTGTTGTCTTCTTCTCTTTTTGGCAGGTGAATCTCTCTCTCTCTCTCTCGCTGTCTCAGCTCAATGGTTTGTTTCCACTTTGCTAAGTCTGAAGGACATGGGACATTTAGAGAAACGGCTAATGAGAAATTGGCCACAGTCTAAATGCTTTGTCTATGGAGCCTCTGCTTCTCCCATTCATTCGACTCAAAAACAAAACTCCCCCAAGTTATGAGTGGAGCTTTTAGTGCTTGCTTTCCTTCCATTGGCCTTCATCTTGGACAGTTGTTAATCTGTCTTGATTTTGTATTGCCATCTATTATGTATGGTATTGCTACTAAGATGCATTTCTGTTCTGATCTTGGCTGAGAACCTTCCCTGGTCTTGTCCCAGTGGTCATCTGAGGGTGTTTCTTTTCTACTTTATCCATTTTCTTTCTCTGGTTTGCTTCTCTTGGATGCCTTCTTATTAATCTCTCTTTCTGCTAGGATCTGTTGTTCTTTTTCATGCCATTTTCCTGTCCTGGCTAATATCTTTTAAGCATTTTCATGTACCAAATATTTTTCATATCAATCTGTTTAACTAGCAAGCATCTTGCGTCTTTTGGTCTAAGAAGCATGTTTGCTTTACAGGGAGTGGTCCTGCAACTGCTGGCCTCAACAGGTGTGATCACTACCGATCACATATGGCTTGAAATCAATCAAATTGAAGAAGCATATCAAAACCTTTTTGTGTGTGTGGAGATGGTCATGTTTGCTATACTACAGCAGTATGCATTCAGTGCATCTGACTACTCAGGGGAGATTGAAAAGGTGCTGATCGATGCAAAGGAGAAGCGGGAGAAGAAGACTGACTGAAGAGAAAAACAACAGTTGAGGAAATGGCCATTATGTTTGTGTGCCTTTAAAATGTCCAACCTAACAATGTATTGTGTAAATCTGCCTGGCTAGTTCCGAGTTGGTTTAGTCAGGATAGAATCTGAAAGGTTAAATATAAATGATGAAAGCAATGAGTATATCTGTAGTGACATCTTTAAGAGCCATGCTGCACATAAGTTTGAGTTAGAGTTGCCAAGGATGGGGGTCTTTGTTCACTTCAAAATTGAGAAAAGATTGCGAGTGAGGTTTGTGTCCTTAGAGGAATGATGTCCTTGGATGTTGTCAATCCCATAGATGCCAGGATGCGGCCATTTCAAATCAGTCACCCACAGAGAATGAGGTTTTTCTTTTCTTTTTTTAAAATTTTTGATCTGATTGTTAGTTCTCTAATTTACTGCATGGTGGTCAAGTGTCAGATCCCAAAGGTCACTTGGGGATTACTTCAGAGTGAGCACTAACACTACAAGTTTGTCACCAACCAGAAATCGTTGTTGTGCATGGGGCTTGTGCAGATGTTGATGTATAAGTCAATTATTAGGAGAGCAGTTTTCCATGAAACCTGTATGTACAGGGATGCCAATCTTCAGGATGAGGGGATGGTGATCTAAACATGAAGTTCTTTGCTGCATTTGATACACCAGCTGTGAAAAGATATCCCAATGTATTGGGTAAGGTTTCTGTGACTTCCAAGTTCAGGTTACTCAAGCAGTGAATTTTCTTTCTGGTGAAATTGTAAAAGCTAAGAGGCTTTTGGTGGGTTGTAATTGCCAGATTTTGAAAAGTAAATTTTTTGACTGAAACCACCAGATTTCTGCATTAGGTTTGAGCAAGGTAGCCAACAGTATAGGAGGATGCTTTTTTTTTTCACTTTCATATCTCGTTTATAGCCAATCTTCTTTTGGATGCCTCCCCTTTATCACAAAATTGACAAAAAAAGCACTCTACCCAAATAGAGCATGCCCCTTGAACTTGTCTCTATGAAAGCATGTGCCTTGTGGTTGATTGTTGATTCCAACTTGTTTTGAAACTGGTGACAAGTACTTTGAGAGTGAACTTAGAGAGATCTAGTTTTCTCATACCCTTTTCTCTTGGGTCAAGACTCAAGAGTGGAGGTTGGAGACAAGTGTTTTCTTTTTCAGTTTTCTGATGTACAAAAGTGAGAAAAAAAAACCCTGGTAGCCAGGGTCAATACCTAGCATTCTTAAATTTCCTTTTTCCCTGATGTAGCATCATTAGCAAGCATCCCCAGAAAGATTAGTTGATGACAAGTTTCTAGAAAAACTGCTCCAAACTAAACTCTTAGTCGAAATGTGTGTTGAAATGTGGTGAAATGCTCTTTATTTTCTTGAAAAGTATGTTAGTGGTAATAAGTAGATCATACTTGTGGTTGTAGGTTCAAATCCTAGTATGAGTTGCAAGAATATGTAATTTTTTTAATCTATGCAAAACACAAACACTGTGGCTCAAAACATGAACCATGTAAGGCACAAAACACGCTTGATAAGTTTGATGGGGGGATATACTGTCTTGCATCCAGGTTCTTTCTTTTAAAATGACAGAACTACACCACAAGGATCATAACCTTTGCTAAAGATTGCTCTTTCCTCCGCAACATAGAAGTAGACTTTTCATGCATGTGGTTGTTGTATCCAAATGATCTTCTAGTTCCATTATAATTGGTGCAGATCTTCAAACAACCTTCCTTTCCCTCCATGCCATTTGGGCCTCCCATTAGAACCTCCTATACAAAGTACATCAACCAAGTAGGTTGTCCAACAAGAACCTTCATCAAATACTCATCATGCCTATGCTTAACCAATTTTGTAGAAACAAGACATCAAGTATGATGACAATTGCCTAGGATTGTAATCCTTGCATGTGAATGTGGAGCAATTTATCTTGCAACTAGCTCCTTTGCCACTAGTTGTTTGAGTTGTTTCAACTCATTGAGATTTCAAGGGCAATGATTTTATGTATTGTTGAAGATGAAAGATGCCTTTTAACATTAAGCTTCATGAAAGACAAGCTCAGAAACAAGTTGATGACACACTTAGATCTTATAGTGCACATGTACATGTAAATTTTTTAGTATGGAATCATTTCCTTGGTCTACAAGAAACATATATAGGACTAGGAACAATAATCAACATGCAATTAACTCCTCAAGCTATTTACTTCCAAGTCACAAAACAACTTCCTTACACCCTTGACCTTTTATCTACCTTGGTTTTTTCTTTCTTGGATTTCTTGTTGTATGTTTTGCTTGGTTGTATGTTTATGTATTTTTACATGGTGTTTTGCTTGAAAATTGTATGTCCTTGTTGAGAAACTTCATGTATTTTTTGCCAAAATTGTCATATGCTAAAACTGGTAAGGACATTTTTTGACCAAGGTTTAATTCCCAAGATGATTCCATAAGTAGCCAAAGTTTTACCTTGATTGTGATGTTATAGCCAAGAAAAAAATTGTTGATGAGCTTTGGTGACCATTTTTTGACCTCCAATTCATTCAAGCTTGTCACTTACCTTGACATCTTCAATGACCTAGTAGCCACCCAACACCTATAAAACAACTCAATATGTAACCCCTTCGCAACCCCTCCCCCAACACAGCAAGACCCCCACATGCAAGAAATTATTAGTTAGTTGACTCCTCTTTACCTGCCTTCATCAAGTTCACAAAGAAAGAATCAAGGCTAAAATATATAAATGTTTAACACCATTTGTGCATGCATGTCAAGTTGGAACATGATCCTTGGCTATATAAAAAAAATCAAGTGTGTTTAGTACGATTTGTGTGTTAAAGCTATATATTTACTTTCTCCCAACTAATCAATACATAAAAACCTATGTTCATAAGATTAGTGGATTTGTTTCTTGTTCATAGATGTCATAGACCAAATATCACAAACATGGGAAAAAGACATGTCATTTTCTGATTTAAAATTTGATCTTTGCATTTAAATCAAAATAATAAGTTCACATAGCTACCACAAATAGCCCATTTGCAATACCTACCACCCAATGCAAGTCATCAAATGAGTATAATAACATGAGAATTTATCATACCTTGGTCGTCATGTCCTAATAACAATTCACCAAAATGTAATGCCTCCAAAATAATTTGTCCTACAAATATGTCCAATTAGGTCAATGTTGTTTGTTATAATACACACAATTTCATAACATGAATTAATTGTGTTGTTTAATAGACACTAATTTTAAATCCATATCCAAGAACTATGGGAGGAGGTTATACCCCACTAGATTTGTCAACTACACCTAATCTTCAACTTGATTTCTTTTCTCAAATAGAAAGTCAATAATGACATTGACATAGAAGACCCAAAATTGATTGAACCAATGTTCCATTTTCAAGAGATTGTTTATTCATATTGATTTGGTTCATTACCATCATTGGTTATATGTGAGCCAAATTTCAAACAAGTCGAAAAAATGTAAATATGCAAATGAATTTAAATTTATGATCATCTATCTCATTCTAATTACAATTTCTTTAAAAGAAATTATGTTGTTTGCAACTAATCGACTTACAACTCAATGTAATTGGTTGGTGCATGCAATTGCAAAAGGTTATGTGTGCAACTACATTTGAAATCTAAATGATTTTCAATCATCTTTGCAACTATGGTGTGATTAATTATTCCATTTTGTTTCAAAATGAATGATTTTTATGTTTGGTTTTGTGCAAATACACTACCATACATACAAACAATCACACAAGTGACCATAACATTGCAACTTATATGATTTGAATGCCCTATACTGTTGTACCCCATAGGATATGGGCTATAAAGGTGTACAAAAATCAAAATTCATGTATTTGGATTTTTTTGTTAACTATTTGTTAGTGATTTCAATTGATTTTAAATCATATATAATCAAAATTTATTAATGTTTTTCACATTTATGAAATTTAGTTGCCAAATATATTTAAATAAAAAATATATTTTAGAAATTTTTATTTTTCATTTTTTAAAGTTTAAATTGGAAGAAAAATTTACAAGAAATAAAAGAAAATTGGATAAAATCATTTAAAGAAAATTTTGTTTAGATTAATTTGATTAATAGGGTTTAGGTCTAGGTTTAGGTAAGAAAATTAATATTTTTTACTATTTTCATTTTTATCATTATAAGTTAGTAACTATAATAATATATTATTATAATCTTATTACCTATTGTCTATTATTATTTATAATAGGAGTCTAATTAATAGGTCTAGTATGTAGCATTAAATAATAATCAGTGTAATAGTTAGTAGTTATATGCAATAGCTAGGTATAACTAGGGAAACACACCCATCATCAAACATTACCTTATCACCAAACACATATCATTAGAACTTTTTAATTTTTTGTTTTTTTTTTTTTTTTTGGAAAGATTTTTATGGTCATGAGTACCAATGGAAGAAGGTTTACAATGTTTTTTCAAGTCTAAAGACAAAGAATAACAAAGAAGAAGCAAGAAGAGGACTAGCTCATTCAAGGACAAAAAAAACATTGGACCCCCTTCAATTTTAAACTTTATATCTTTCTCATTTCTTATTCATTTTGAACAATTTAAAAAGCTATGAGTGCACCATCTAAAGCTCTTGAAAAGTTCTTAGAAGTGTAAAGACAATGAAATGAGGACCAGTGATCTTGAGCTCCAAAACTCAAATTGTTCTTGTGTGCTTAAATTAAACATTGGCACCTTTCACCTCCAAAAGGCATATCTTGCTCATTTTGAAATCAATTTTAGTGATTCTTGTGGCTTTGGTTGCACTAGGTGGAGATTTACAAATATCTTTGAGTTCAAAAAATAACAAAACAATGTCCAGATTTGTATGAATTTTTATCCACTTCTTTACCTTCGTGGCATCCTATGTTGCAATTACAATGTTTATCCCATATTATTTGTCATAACTTTGAAGTTTATAAACTATTTAGGTCTAGATGCATTAGTTCAATAAGCAAGTGGCAATTAATGGGATGAACCAATGAAAGAGATTCAAACCCAATTTTTTTTTAAACATTATTTATAACCTACCTATTTTGACTAGGCTTACCTACTTACCTAGGCCTATTTATCTACTCAATGCCTATCTAAATGCCATGTGTCGACATCTTATAAGCCCTAAATTGGACAATTTATTAGATTAAAATAATAAATGCCACAGTGAACTTTGAATGTCATGTGTCATCAAATGATCAGCCTTAAAGTGGACACATGTCACAAAAAAATATTACCATTTAATTGCACATAACTACATACATAGGAATATGAATATATGAAAATGTATAAGCATATTGAATATGTGTCATATGTAAAATACATTGCATGTAAGTAGATGTCATGTGCAACCTGTCTTATGCAACTAAAACAAAATTAATTTACAAATAATAGTTGCAAAAGACAAATCTCTTTTATTGTAATGTTTGGATCCCACATAATGTAACTTCTTCAATTCATATCATTCCATGTAACTTATAACAAAACTACACCAATATTATCACAAGTTATCATTTTCAAATTAAAAATTCCATGACTTCTTTTAACCTTGCAAATATGATTGCTTTAATATTCATAAATATCATTACTACATACTTGAAATTGGTGTTCTTTAACTTGGTTGTGAACCATCACTTTGGGATGAAATTTTAGTGAACTTTGCTTTAAATGCACCACAACCATTTAAATAAAATTTGTTCAACCATTTGTTTCATCCATTAAGTTATTTGTGTGGTTGACAAAAATGCATAAAAATTTGACCAAATATATTTGACCTTATACCATAGGAATTGTTTATTTGGTCATTGACTTGTGGGAATGTTGGGTAAAAACATTGAACATGTCTTTCTAGTTATGCTAATGTGTTTTCATTTATTTAATTTCCTTTAAAATGAGTTATAATAATTTGAACTCAACAAATTAAAAATAATAGTTATGCACAATTAAAATTTTCACCGGTTATTTAATGCTTAGAAAAAACATATTGAAATATTATGTGAAAACGAAAAAGAGGAATATATTTACATTAATTTTTTTCAATTTTGAAAGCAATTGAACTACCTTAAACCTATTTTAAGAAAATGCACAACCATTATAATATTTTTTTGCACAAAGAAATAATCATTTTGAAGCATTAGTTAGCCTTTGACAAAATTATGTTTACAAATAATTTATGGTAGGTAAGGCCCATGGACATGGGTGTTACCAAAATAAGGTGCCCATTCAATTTGGTAATTGAAGGCAAACATTGAATTTACCATCCCATTTGAAGGCCTTATTGTGTGTAGTGATTTTTTTGCCTTTGTTTTCCATATCTAACTATCAAAAGTTTACTCATTCTGTTAGAAAAAAAACCAAGCGCTTATGAAGTGTAAAAATTCCTAAAGAAAAGTAAGATGACCTCCAATGTTAAAAAGGAATATTATGGATTTAAACTCCCACCTCTAGGTACATAAGGAAACTTGTGACGAGTTATTATGTAGCACTCCTTTTTTATGGTGTGCCCAAATTATGTACTCCAAATAGTCAAACTTGTTGGAAAAAAATGAATCACACATTTTTTCAAATTTAATTGCAAAATTTTAAAGCAAGCATTAAACATGTGTAATAAGTGGAATGTAATGTTGTTTATGACATAATCTAACAATTGAATTTTTGAATTTCAATGCTTTGTTCCAAACCACCCCATCCTTGTTTAACCACCTCCCTATAAACCAAACTCAATGATTCTCTTAGCTAAATGCACCAGCATAGCTTAACCCCTACACCCCCCATCCCCCAAATATTTTTCCCAACTTGCCCCCCCACCTTGCTTCATGCCTCCCAAACCTTTTTTTAAAAAATCATCTCCCTTTGTTTCTTCAAGGAAACTCACACCCCTAGTGATTTTCATTTCCATGCTAAGGAAGTATTCAACCTTGGGCAAATTGAGTCCTCACCATTAGCATAAAATACTACCCTAAGGGATTATCGAACTCTTCAAAAAACACGTCCAAATTATGAAACATGTTTCCGTCCCCTCCTTTCAATAATACCATCCATTCCTTGAAGCACACATTTTCCCCATTGAAAAGATGTTGTTGTTGCCCCAAAATACCTTCAATACTTTGAAGCACATTTGTTTTCCTCAAGGAAATGCCAATGTTTCTTGGAACTTCCTTCCATTTTTTTAGGGCACACTTGTTCTCCTTGTTGAGGAAACACCATTGCTCTTTGATACTTCCTTCCATTTTTCAAAAACATTCTCATTTTTTTCACTAGGGAAATAATGTCGCTCTTTCAAAATTACCTTCCATATGCCTATTTCAACACAATATTCAATTAACATTATTACAAAGGATGAAATTTCCATCCAAGATTCATCAAGAGGGTTTTCATACCAAACCTTGCCTTCTCAATGGATCTCATCTTCCATGGGATGTATTCCCAACTATTTATTTCCCTTAAAGACACATAGGGTTGATGGCTCAATGCATCAATTTGGGAAGAATTGAAATTGTATTGATAACACAATATTATCATTACGAATGTTCTAAATTTTGACAACATCAAATTGTCTTCTCCTTATTGACAAAGGGAATTCGTGCCTTAGTAGGAACATTCAATCAATTTGAATCCAATCCCACTTTTGTGTATTTGCACATTAATATTTGTTCCTTACTATGCTTTGAATATTACATTTTTCTACCTTGCATTCACGACTTGCACATTTGCATTGAAATTATTGAAGGGAATGGATTTGAATTTAGTGCTAATTTTTTTTGTTCACACATTGATATTTATTCCCTTTCATGTTTTAGGAACATTTAATCAATTTGAATCCAATCCCACTTTTGTCTATTTATAGACTGGTTTGTGTTCCTTTTCGTGCTTCCAAGATTACATTTTTTCTACTATACATTCATGGCTTGCACATTTACATGGCAAGTAGCCAAGGGAATCAATTTAAATTTAATCCCAATTTTGTTTATTCATACATTGATATTTGTTCCTTGTCATGTCTTTAAGATTACATTACACACAATCAAGGGAATTGATTTGAATTTAATCCCACTTTCATTTGTTTACACATTGATTTGTTTATCTTGCATTCATAGCTTACACATTTTCATTGCACAAAACCAAGGGATAATCTTGAATTATTCGTGTTTACTAAAAGTATAACCATGACCAATTGTAAATTTTATCTTACATGTGTGAAATTCATTAAAGGCAACTATTTTGGGTGTAAAATTTTGAATGCATGGGTGCATAGGTGCAAGTGTGTGGGTGCACAAAAATGACATCTGACATTCATTAATGACCCCCTCATCGCATCAACATCCTTATTAACAAATGATGTGGCACATCCATGTTGTTGACATGGCATGATATGGTGGTGACATGGTAGATGGTGATGACATGGCAAATGGTGACATGACACTTTAATGACATGGGTGATATCAGTGATAATGTGGCGTTAATGTGTGCATAACATGGCATGGAGATGATATGACACTCTAATGATGTGGATGATGTTGATGTGGGGTCAATGTGGGCATGATATGGCACCTAGGACATGACATCATGCACCATTACATGGCCTTTTTATCCAACAAATGCCCATGGGGCTTGGGTGCAATGGGAACATTGTCGTGATGTGTAGTGTCATGATGTATGGTGTCGTAAGGGTGTAAATCCATAGTAAACTCTACTAAACAAAAAGACTAAAGCCAGTCAAAGGTATAAACTAATCAACCAAAAAGAGATGCACGCACACACACACATATATATGCAATGCATAAGAGGAGGCTGAGATGAAATTATCATGTATATTGAATTGTAAAGAAGGAATGAACATGTAGTGTATGTAGAAGGTGGCTATGCAATAACCACCGTGAACATCTAGAAATCTAATTTGATTATGGAGGAAACTCTCCTAACAAAGGAATTATAAAAAAACTAAAAAGAAAAGGGAAGGGCTTAACTTTTTATACAACCACCAACAAGTTGAAACCCTAAGCACCTAATAACATATAGTCACTTAAGAACGTACATTTACCCTAAAAGCGTACATTAACCTTAAAAGGCATGATGGGCATGCCCGTAATTGGCCATAATGTATGCAACCATGTACGGGCATGACAACTATCGTGATGTGTAGTGTCGTGACGTATGGTGTCGTAAAGGTGTAAATCCATAGTAAACTCTAATAAATAAAAAGACTAACGCTAGTCACAGGTATAAATTAATTAACCAAAAAGAGATGCACGCACACACACTGACGTGCTCCCAAGTCCCTAGTTAGCCCCAAGTTGGGGCTAAGTTATTCAAGTTGTGGAATTGTGGGGGACTTGGAACACGCTCCCAACACTTAACACTAAAAGGGGTAGAGGGGCGTGCTGAAGCCTTGGGATGGGACTAGGGCGAAGTGACAAGCTATTCACTTACTCGAACCTACATCAAACCAACCAACAAGTTGGTTAGTTCACATTCTGAAACACCCTTGGTGCTAAAACAAGCCACGAACAACTCTGGACTCATTTGATTCACCACGGCCCAGATTCGGGGGAAGCCACCACCTTCCCCCATATAGTATACTATGTGCCTCTCCATGGCACCCACATCCGAATGACTTTTTGTCCTAGGACTCCCAAGGAGGAGTCCCGAAATTATCCCGGTTTGGACTCCCAAGACTTTGAGCGATCATAACTCTTTTTTCAAACCTCCGATTAGGATGAGGCATGAAGCAAAGTTGTAGTTCTCCTTGAGAGCTTTCCAATGGTGTGTTGCACCCTACCTACACGCACCGGGGTTGTGTCGATTCCTGACTTGTAGTGGTCAGGAGTCAAACCACTAGTTTGACTCCTGGCCTTTCTTTTTGCCATAACTTATGATGTAAATGTCCAAATGGCCAATGCGAGGCCATTTTAGACATATACACTTCAATAACTTTCCAATGATATAAAAAACATTGGAATGTGAAGTGTTTTGACCCCTACAATTGAGCTCTGAAGTTCTGGGAGTCCCGGAGGACTCCCAAGTCTTAATTTCGGGAGTGTGAGTTTCATCCTCACACTTCCCTCAAAGTAGGGTTGCGACACACACACACACACATATATACAATGCACAATAGGATGCTGAAATGAAATTATCATGTATCCCCCCCCCCCAGACCTGAGCCGAAAAAAACGTGGCATGGTCTGAATAGAAATCAAGGTGCTGTAGGATAACATGATGAACAATACCAATTGTCAACATGAATTTGAGTGAGTTTCGGCTTGAGGCAAAAGAGATAGTATCCACCATTATAGTTATTGCAAAGTAGCATTTGATCATCATCGTTTGTCTTTTAACATACTTGACATGGATAATCAAATGGAAGAATCCAAGTCGATGTGATGATGGTAGGATCCAAGTTTGGCAGGTGGTAGGGCGCACAATTTTTGGAATGATCTCGAATTGTGTGTTTGTTAACTCTTTGCAACTCCAACACACCTGAAGGCCTGATCACCTTAATCTTCAAAATAGTGTGATCGGAAAAAATGTTTCGAGTATCATTGGGTTGTTGTTGGAGATACACAAAATCACCAACATCAAATTGTTTCACCTTAGGTTTATAATTACCACCTCGTGTGTGTGCATATCGTAAGGTGTTTCAATGTTGTGCAATGGACAGGTTCTGCATGGCCATGGGCATAACCCGTTTGAATAGAACAGCCCTTTCTACAATGACCTTAGCCGAAGTGGTTGGGGAGTCCAAGTCCACAACCTGGTCCATTTGAGCAACAATGGAAAAGGGTGGAATGGGATGTCTCCCAAAAAGTAGATAGTAAGGAGAGAAATGAGACAAAGAGGTGTGTTTGGACATCCTGTAACCCATGGCGATGTAAGGGAGGGCCATGTCCCAATCCTCTTTGTTCTTAGTGAGGCAAATATTTTTAAGTCCCTTCTTGCACGTTTGAACCATCCTTTCTGCAAAGCCATCAGCTTAGGGATGATCTCTTGAAGTCCAATGATGGTCAATGAGAACATGGTCAAGTAGGTCTTGGAATTCTCCCATGAATTTTAATCTTTGATTAGTAAGGCACTCAGCGCAAGCCCCAAACCTACTTAGGACCTATTGTAAGAAAGCCTAGCCGGTGTTGTGTGATGACTTGACCGGTAGCGCAACAAGCTCGAACCACTTTGAAAAATGCTCAATCATAATCATGATGTGGACATTACCCATGGAGGTCTATGGTAACTTTCCAGCTAAATCACATGACCAGCGATAGAACATGCCCTGAATAGGGAGTGGAGAAAACATGAGCTATCAAGTAGAGAAAGAAGTTCTCACCCTATCACATTGTTCACACCTAATAATGATGTCTCGAACTTGAACATACATACCTCTCGAATGGTAATGAGGAGTGAGAAGGTTATAAGTACGCTTAACTCCAAAATGTCCAAGCTCCGAATGTACCTTTTGAATAAAACTAGGTCGTTCATGTGGTGGAGGAACCACTCTATCGCCTTGTGGTAAGCATCAAATGAAATGATTGTCCCTCCATGAGTAACATTTAGACCGTTGTTGTATGCGATCCCGATGACTTGATGTAACTTGGGGAGGGTATTCCCCATGTTGAAGAAACCTCAAAGTGTCCAAGTCCTCCCATATATCCATAATGGGATGCTCAACCAAGTTACATTGTAGTAGTGCAATATAACTAGATGCATCAGATACATGTATTGCTGGAATCTACTCAAAGTTTTCCCGGCTTCTAAGAAATCTTCAGAGGTAGTGAGGGGTCTCTGCGACATGGTATCCATGTTCTGATGTGTAATACCAGGTCGATGAATAACCTTGAATTCATACTCTTGAAGTATAAACGCCCAACGAGCTAACTTACCAATAAGCTTATCGTTGGTCATCAACCACTTGATAGGTTGGTGGTCGGTATACAAAGTGAAATTGGTGGCATAAAGATATGGTTTGAAATGTATGACGGCCCATATAACAACAAGGCATTCTCCTTCATATGAAGAATAGTTGCTTTCAACCTTATTGTTGCTTCGGGATGCATAGGCGATAACATATTCCTTGCCTTCTTCGTCAAGTTGGCCAAGAATAACTCCAATAACAAAAACACTTCAGTTAGTGTGGAGAATGAAAACCTTGTTGAAATTAGGTCTTCTCAGAAAGCTTTTGAAAGCTTTTCCTTGAATGTGTTGAAAGCTTCTTGAGCCTCATCACTCCATGTCCAAACAACATCCTTTTTTAATAATGCATAGAGAGGATGAACAATAGTCCTGAAGTCTTGGACATAAATTTTGTAGTAATTACATAGTCTGATGAAGCTTCTCAATGTGTGAACATCAGTAGGATTGGGCATCTCCAAAATGGCTACTACTTTGGCCCAATGAGCCATAATACCATTTGGCAAAATTCTGTGTCCAAGGTAGATTATTAAAGTGATAGCAAACTCACACTTTTTAGGATGGATTTTCATATTGACTTCGTGGAGCTATTTGAATAACTCCTCAAGATGAGCCAAGTGTTGCATGAGTCCTTTGCTATGCATTAGGGCGTCATCTATGTAACATTTCAAGAAATCTGCCCCTTCAAAAACCTGGTCCATGACTCACTGAAAGAAGACAAGTGCATTCTTCAATCCAAAAGGCATCATAAGCCATTCGCACAACTTATTGCTTCCATGGAATGTCGTTTTCTTGCGTTCCTTCGCAATGAACATAATCTGGTTGAAACCTTGCTTTAGATCCACAATTGTGAAGATGTTTGAGTTTCCAATGCTATCAAATAATTTTTCAAGGATGGGCATGGGGTACTTGTCCTAAGGTGTAACTAGGTTCAAAGGCCTATAATCCCCACACATCCTTTTCTTAGTCCATAATCTAGCAAAATCCTTCTTTGTTGGCATTATTGTAGTAGTTGCGAAATCAGAACTTGATGACTAAATGAGACCAGCTTCATGGAGTTCTTTGCATCTTTCATCTACTAGTTCCCACTCAACTTATGCCTCCTCCGATAGACGGGTGTCTAATCTGGAAGGTCTATAGAGAACTACATGGTCTTACACCTACCTAAGTCTTTCATTGAGAATGCGAACACATTCTCGTACTTAATTAACAAGTATATGACCTGGTCTCTTTCCTTTTTGGTGAGCTAGTTCCCCATAATGAAAGGGTAGTTAGAAACACATGGAATGGAATTGGAAAGTGTGTTTGAAGAACCTGGTGTATTGGGTTCTCCACTATGCAACTGCGCAAATTCGTAGAAGGTTATAATTGTTTCTCTAAAAATTGATGTACCTCCAGGTGTATCAGACACAACTTGAGTCAAATTACATGGTACTTCCTCCCCCCCAACACTAAAAGTGAAATGTAGAGTGTTGAAAATAGGCAAGTGTATTTGGTCGAGGTGCCATGTGATCACATCGTTAGAACTACAAGCTGATTGAATTAGTGTTCGTGTTGTGTACATTTGAAAGAATACACATGTTACCAACAACCGTGTAAGGGAGTTCAAGTCCATGCCTCTCCCCAATAGAGCGTTACGCTTTAATCTAGTCACTTTAGTATGACTAGTAGTGCCAACTTGGAACCCCATAGCCCTTTCTTTTTTTTCTTGGCTTGGTCATCCCAAGTGGTTGAAGCATGATAATACATTGGGCTTAGTCCATCTCCTTGAAAAGCCTGTGCTCCTGGGAAGGAGATAAAGGTGGGCTAAACACCTTTTGGTTTTCCTATTGTGTTTATAGGAAACCAAGGAGGTTTCTCTTGCCTTGTATTGGTTGGCAAGAGCTTTGATCATCCAATATGTGAAAAACCTGCAGGTTGGGGTCTTTGATGGTGTATCTTAGAGCCAGTTGCAGAATTAGGAGTGGTGCCAAGTTGGTCCACTAGTTACATAGCCGATGCGCATAGGAACCGCATTGTGCCACATTGAGTAGGAGGGGCTCTCCAAGGTAATGCTTGACCAACGTGTAGTGCTCCTCGACTTTCTTCTTTTGGTCAAGTTGAGAAGGGGTGTTTTCAATTATATAACCAAACATAGGAGAAATTGATTAAGCCTAGGTGATTAATTGTACCATGTCTGTGAAGAGACCAGATCTTGTGTCACTCAATCCTTTTCCAAATCTAGCCGTTGAAAATCTTTGACACTCCTAACCTGAATTGATGAGGTCCACAAGGCCAAATAATTCCATATGTTTTTTCTGAATTAGTTGTATGTCAGAAGGCAAGAAAGTGAAATTGGCCTTCCATGCAATAGTTGAAAACTATTGTGGAAATCTAACTGTGAGTTCCATCATTCTTAATGCTGCCACTTGTTTTGCAATAGGATTAATGTCTACATAGAAATACCTTCGAACCACCATCCCTGACTATAGTAAGGTTCGAAACCTATACCAATACCACCAAAAAACTCTAGTAATGTAATCCCCTCCTAAGGTGGTGTCAAAGCAATTAACTAACGAAGTACTGGCTTAATTGGTTTACCATGGCTCTCTATGTTCTCAAAACTAGATAGAGCTTTGGCCAAAGGCTCGTGGGTTGTTTTGAACCTCTGTAAAACCTCTGGTCCGTGTTGAATGTTAGTAGGAACCACCCTCAAGTTTTCAGTAGCTTGGGCGTAAACTGTTTCTTCTTCATTTCCTTCTATCGACTTGTGGCTAGCTTGTTGGATGTAAGAAATAGTGTGTGCTTCTTTGAACATACAATGGTGAGCCATAAGACTATGGTTCCCATGTAAATTAAGAGGTATGTATCCCAGGTGGTGGCCAATCAAGTGTCTTTCCAAGGTGTTAGATGGGACCTCTATAGCATGTGGATCAGGGATTGGTAGAGGACCTAATGTAGTGTTCAGGGTATCCTCTAGTACTACAATTATGTCCCTGGTGCTTAACTTCAAATCTTGAAAACTAAACAACGGTGTACTCACTACGCCATTTCACGCAATTGAAGTTAGCATTCCATAAGCTGATCGGTGGAAAATTGTGTGTTTTCCTTATGTACATGTACTCCTGGGACACGAGAATTTGATTCCCTAACAACTTGTGGCGTAGTAGCCTTTTCCCCCCTCGCCAACAAGGTGCGTTCTTCTTCCGTGTTGAGAGGACAAAAAGATTGTGGCATGATGCTCGAACTCCTCTGGCCCTAGTAATAGGACTTGAACCAAATGCGAATCCATTAGTCTGAATTACTTGCCTAGTGGTAGAAACTTTGGGTGTCACACTAGCCTCTTGTGACGTGACATAGGAAGGGCAAAAAAAAGTAGCAAATTATGGTGTGAGACTACAATTGTGTGCACTAGAAAGAACATATTCCCCAACCATGGCATCGTGTGGGAGGCCATAAAACGACCTAGGAGGTCCCTCCCGTGATTTTGAACCTTGTATAAGTTGGGCATGACTAGTTGGTTCGGAAGACTTGCCTTTTAGATTAGCAAGTTGGGCCTTCAATGATTCGAGTTCATTTTGGAAAGTTTAAACTTGAATGGCATGGGCTTGAAGCACCTCCCTCCTATCAGCATTGTGCTCTTTCTTCTTAACATTCTTACTATAATTACCCTTGGTGGGGGAAGTTTGAGTGGAAGGTTGAGGTGCCTTGGCTTTTGGTTGAGGGGTAATGGAAGATGTTGGTAGATTTTGTTGTGGTAATCGGAGTTGCTTCCTTTCTGGGAACTTGGCAAAACAAACAGCTTCCTAATGTCCCTCTTTCCCATAGTAATCACAAAAGAGATCCTCGGAAGGAATGTTACACTCACTTGCTTTGTGGGTAGGATTACCACTGTAGTTGCAAGAAGGTAGGATGGGTGTAGCGGGGTGTACTACTTTAGCCCTTGAAGAAGAATGTGATGATCTGGTTGGCACAGCTGGTGGAGGCTGAGGCCTTGAACGTGAAGGAGGCCTCATAGTATTAGCCTCGTAGTGTGCATGAGCTAGTTCTAGCTTTTTAGAAATGTTGTACACATCCAGCAAAGTGTACGAGTTTCCAAATTCTACAAAAACCCGTTGCAAAACCTACGCATGGAATGTTGGAGTACCTTCTAATGAATGAAGATATCGATGGGCAACTTCCAGGTCTGTGATGCTCTAAGTATCATCTTTAAGCTTGAGAAGCCTCTTATAGAGCATCTTGAGGGTTTCATCCTTATGCCGAGAGAAAGTGGCAAGATGTAGAATGTTTTCAAAATTCTTAACCGGAAATTCCAGTTCAAAAACTCAAAAGAATTCCCCCACTAGATCAGCAAAAGCTTATGCATCGATGGTGGGAAAAATGTTTGTGGTAGCAATAATGAGTTGTTGAGAAGAAATGTTTATTGAAGTAGGTACCGGATTTGGATTATTAGGCATAGTCCCATGATGTGCAATGGCAGCTTATAGTGCAACTTGAGAGGCAATGGCGATGGTTGTGGCATAGGCTGGATTGGGGATTTGGGTGACACCCAAAATCCTTGGAGAATGTTGTTCGTAGACATCCAATGCCTCATAGTGCACATAACTGGCCAGTTATTTGAATGCGAACACCTCAATATAATTAGCGTCATATTTGAGCTCCAATTCATATACCACAGTTGAGAAAGTTGCCTTGAACTTTGTCGAAGAAATAGTACCTGGCCTTTCGTTGAACTTCTTAATTATCCTAGAAAAACTCTTGACCTCCATGGCGTATATGGGTGTAGAGGTAACAGTTTGCAACGCAATATATATGGTGATGGTGTGAAAGCAGGTGCGGCAACAAGCGTACCCCACTAATGAACCTTTGCAAATGGACTCTGATGTACTATTGATGTAGTGTAATCTAAATTTGAATTCCTGGTAGGAGTTGTACTAGATGACAATGGTGTTGTAGATGTTTGATGTCGCAACCCCACTTTGGCCAAGTGTGGGGGTGAAGCCCAACACTTGGAAAAGTTAGAGGTTGGGAGTCTTCCGGGACTCCCGAATGTCAGAGCTCGACAGCAAGGCCCAAAACACCTCGCATTAGGGTGTTCTTGGTGTCATTAGAAAGGTCTTGAAACGTAGATATCGAAAATGGCCTCGCATTGGCAATTCGGACATCTGCAGCTCAAGTTATGGGCAAAAGAAGGGCCGGGAGTCAAACTGGCAGTTTGACTCCCGACCACTAAAAGTCTGGAATCGACCTCTTCCTGACGTTACCTTGAAGAGTGCGACATGGCGTTGGAAAGCTCTCGACGAGAGCTACAACTTTGATTTAGGACTCGTCCCAATCCGAGTTTGGGGCGAGGAGCTATGGCCGTTCAAAGTTCCGGGAGTCCAGTCGGGACACTTTCGGGACTCCATTTCGGGAGTCCCAACAAAATGTGCCATTCGGATGTAGCCTCCGCGACCAGCCGCAGAGAATACTATATGGGGGAAGGTGGTGGCTTCCCCCGAGTCCGGGC
>Ga0116227_10006732_pt1 | contig 23044 bp, 19 predicted proteins | sample S1TSphgellanicum_FD_89693 | JGI IMG/M metagenome (GOLD analysis project Ga0116227, IMG submission 89693) | Host-associated microbial communities from peat moss isolated from Minnesota, USA - S1T2_Fb - Sphagnum magellanicum MG | ecosystem: Host-associated > Plants > Peat moss > Unclassified...
CCTAATAGCGCACAGTCACTTAAGAACGTTCATAACCTTACAACCATACAATAACCCTAAAAGATATGACGGGCATGCCCGTAACCGGCCATCATGCATGAGGCTGTGCATACGGGCATGACAGCAATGGAAAAGGAAAATTTCATTACTACTAAAATTTTGAAGTATTTAGAGTTTTGGAACTTAAATATGTTGAAAGATCCAAAGTACGCTAATATGATGAAACCTTACAATGACTACTGAGAGGCTATTTTAGAAATGTTGGCAAGCCCTCTTCCACAACAAAGTCTAGTGTTATTGGAAGGCTTTTGGCCAACCAAAAATTGGATGGTTAATCATTCACAGCTTGTAGAACCTAGTTCACTTGTTTCTACAAATAAGGAAGACACAATGTTGGAGCCTTTATGTGGCCCTAAAAACATGAAACCAACAATGAAAACAACTTCTTACACACCCTTTATAGATTTACACAATGGAAATTTCAACCTCACACGGCCATTGAACCCTGAGGTTTACCTTGTATGGTTGGGCTAAACAAATAATAATGTTGCCAAGGATGAAGGCAATGAGCATTACAAAATGGTCCATGTTCAATGGTGGGTGCCGTTGAAAAAAGGTGTCATGACCAATGTGGAGTTATATCAAAACTGTTGGAAAGTGGAAATGTAATTTAAATGACCCAATGCAGTGGTTGAACCTCAATTTTGTTGCATTTTCATTTCGTTCAAAGAAAAACATATTCGTAAATAGCACTATTACAAGTAGTGATGTGCATGCCAATTGGGCTAAAACAAACATTGACGAGGCTAATGCACTTAACCATAATTAGAAATAAAGACTTTGATTATTTATGTCTAGTGATTATTTATGTCACATGAATATTTAAACTATGATTTAAACTAAAAATTGCCAAATATTTGTTAAACTCTTTGATTTGGAAGTTAGGTTTGATCATGATAAATAATAATATGTGAACAAATTCATCATAACAATGGGGCTAAATCTTATGTTTGAATTTGGTTAGAATTAAATATTTAATATTTGGTGACCATCCAACAATGTGTCTTGTACATAACTTAAATATTTTGTATCAAATCTTTGATCTTCTAAATGACCCAACATTTTAAAATTTGTTTAAAATTCAAGGGTGACATCAATATTTTAACATCTAATGGCCATTTGATACAAGGGGGATATTAGCATTTTAGCATCTGGTGGCCACTTGATATTAAGTCTTCCCAAGTGAGATGTTTGTCCATAGCATAAGCAAGCAATTCTACCATGAGAGGTTTTGTATTTTATTAAATAATTTTAAGAAACAAATGTTTGGTACTTATTATTGTGGTTGATGTTAGGGGTTGATTAATGAACCACATTCGTTAAGCCTATTTTTCTAAGCCTATACCCATTCATAAGAAGTTCTCACAAGGCTTTTATAAGACATAGCCAATAAATTAGTTTTTATTTTTATGCACCTTGGGTGTTCTTGTTTAAACTATTATTTGTTTTTAATCCCCAAAGTTGGTGAATGTGATTTACATTCATCAAAAGGATGAATAATATTCACATGTTTAATAGTTAGGGTTAGGGTTAAGGTGGCGGCTACTTTAGGGTTAAGGTAAGAATGGCGGCTACATTAGGATTAGGTAGTGAGTAGGGTTTAAAAATGGCGGCTATTTTAGGGTTAGGGAGTAGTATATATAGAAGTTTTTGTGAATGAATTGTTCATTCTCTCCTTTCATGGTTTTGAATGGACAGAAAACCTTCAAGCCTTATTAGTTGTTGCAAGCCATAATTTTGTGATTCTAGCATTTGAAACATAAAACCTTTGTAATTTTTTTGTTAGTTAATACAATTGTTCCATTTCATGAACCTTGAATGTTTCATTTCTTGTTTGTTTTTAGGTTGTTTCCAATAGGTTATGGGCCCACACCAAGCAAAAGAAAGGACATTGTGTTAAAATAAAAAGTGGTGAAGGGTTTAACTTTTATAACATAGAAAAGGATAATCCTTTTGAGGGAAGGCTTTTAGTTTGCAAGGTTGCAAAGTGAGTGGGAGTCTATTTCCAAGTGGTGGCATACAAGGAGATTGCAACATTTCCAAGGAAGTGGGAGGTGTGGAAGAGATTTTTTCAAAATGTTGTAAGTTTTTCAAATGTGAAAAACTTGTTTTTCAAGTTTTTGAAAATATTAAATTGAAAGTTGAAAGTGTGTGGAAGAGAGTTTTTCAAATTGCTAAGAATTTCAACTTTGAAGTTTGAGAAAATGTGTGGAAGAAAGTTTTTCAATTTGTTGAAAGTTTTAACTTTGAAGTTTGAGGTGTGTGGAAGAGAGGTCTTCGAATTGTTGAAAGCATCAAATTTCAAGCGTGTCAAAGAAAGTTCTTCCCATTGTTACAAGTTTCAAGTGAAATTTCAAGGTTGTGCAATAAAAGTTTTTCAAGTGTTCAAAGTTTCTTTTTCAAGTTTATGTGAGATGTCAAAAGATTTCTTCCAAAACTTTCAATTTTTTAGTGTTCAAATGTTTATTTTATCATTTGTGTTCAAAATGTCTTCTTTTCAAATGGAGTCCTTGAAAATCATGGAGAAGTTTGATGGTGGCAACTGTCACCTTTGGAAGTTCAAAATGCACATGATGATTTCTAAACATGGGCTTTGGAAATTTATTAATGGGAGTACCACCTTGCCAAGTGAAGAAGTTATAAGGGTCGATTACACCAAGAAAAAGACAAAGGCTTTTACATTGCTTTGTGAACATCTCATAGATGCCCAACTTGCACACGTTCAATATTGTGACAATGTGAGAAGTGCATGGGAGGCTTTTTGCAATGTGCATGAAACCAAGATAATTGGCAACAAATTATTCTTTCAAAAGAGATTCTTCACCATCAAAATGTAAGAAGGAGATGACATGCTTGTGAACATCAACACTGTGAAAGCCCTTGCGGACCAACTATGTTCCATTGATGTGAACATTATGGATGATGATGTTTACATGGTACTCCTCATGAGCCTTCCTCCATCCTTTGATAACTTAGTTACAAGCTTGAAGTCCATGTCCACAAAAGATGTGGACCTTCAATTCATTGTAGCAAGGTTGCTTCACAAAGTGTCCAAAAGAAAAGAATGTGAAGATTTCGAAACTACCACATTAGTGAACAAAACTCACAAGTGAAGCGAAAAGTTTTGTTTTTATTTTTAAAAACCTGGACATTTTGTGAGAAATTGTTTGAAAAAAAAAATGGATGGAAAAAAAAAACCAATCAAGCTTGTGAAGATTGTGAACAAATGTTTGTTACTGCATTGAGTGCTAATGATCATACCACGTATGATTGGATTGTCAATTATAGTGTAAATGTAACACATGACATTTAAACAAAAATGGTTTACCATGTATGAACGCATTTCCCTAAAGAAGGTGTACATGGGTGATGACACCATTTTGAAGGCCATTGGTAAAAGGAACATCAAAGCCACAATGCAAGTGGGAGGCGAATTGTCTCATGTAACCATCACACAAGTTTTTCATTTTTCAAAAATGAAGAATAATTTCATTTCCATGAGTAAACTCATTTTCGAAGGTTCCAAAGTGGATTTTGATAAGGATGGTTGTAAGGTCAACGATGCCTAAGGAATTGTTATGGTAAAAACATGAAAGGACAAAAACTTATACCTTTTTAATGTGAAGGTGTGTAAAGGCATGGCACACATTGCGAATTCTTCGAATGAAGGTGGGATGCTTTAGCATGAAAAATTTGGCCATTTCAACATGGCAAGTTTTAAAGAGTTGGATGCCATGGTGGGTGGCATGAATTTGAAAGAAGTGTCATTGTGTCACATTTGTGAAGGATGCATCGAAGGTAAACATCAAATAACATCATTTCCCAAGGATGGAATGACAAAAGTTTCACAACTTTCGGAGATTGTCCACATTGATGTGTGTGGGGCAATGAGGATTACATCGCATGGTGGAGCGCAATACTTTTTCACCTTCATTGATAATTTTTTGAAGAAAACCCATGTCTATCTTTTGAAGGCCAAAGGAGAAGCATTTGAAAAATTCAAACAATATAAGGTGTTGGTGGAAAATGAAATGAGTCACAAAATCAAAATGTTATGATTCAAAAATGGAAAAGAATTTGTGTCTAAGAAGTTTAACACATTGTTTGCAGAATATGGAATTCAATGACAAACAAGTGTGCCCTATTCCCCATAACAAAATGGTGTTGCGGAACGTGCCAATAGAACCATCATGGAATGTTCAAAAAACATGATTCTTACATAAAGGTTGGAACTTGAATTTTGGGGCGAAGCGGTGAACATGGCGGTGTATATCAAAAATCGATGTCCAACCAAGGCATTTGATTCCAAGACCCCTCAAGAAACATGGAGTGGTAGGAAACCCGATTTATTTCATTTGAAAATCTTTGGTTGTATAACCTTTGCACATGTTCCCAATGAGAAGAGGACCAAATTAGAGTCCAAGTCCATGCCTTGTGTGTTTTTAAAATATTACGAAGACACAAAAGTGTATTGCTTGATATGTGTAGAAACTAAAAGAGTCATCAAAAGTAAAGATGTCATGTTCATTGAAAGGTCAAAAGAAATAGGTGGTGTGCCCCATTGGAAGAAAGTAAAAAATGTAATTATGCATGAAATTTTGAAGAAAAAAAGCCATTGACCTTTAGTAGGGATACACCTTTAAATGAAGCAATAATGGAAGGTGTGTAAAGTGAATCCATGCCAAATTTTTCATCAAAAAAAAATTTGTTGTTTTGGATGATAACCCATCTAATGAACCTTCACAACATGTGTCAAGGGAAAGACCTCAAAGGCAACAAAATGAATGGCCTTGAGATTGGTGGATTACTAACAAGAAGGTGGAGTGTGCCATTGTTGCATTTTTAAAGGAGCCCCAAAATATTGAAGAAACATTGACATGTGAAAATTCTAAAGAGTGGGAGTGCGCGATGCAAGAAGAATATAATTCCCTCATGGCAAATAACACATGGACTTTGGTGCCATTTTTCGTTGGTAAGAAAATTGTTTCTTGCAAATGGGTGTTAAAAATCAAACAAGGCACGAATGGGGAGGTGGAATGCTACAAGGCCAAATTAGTGGCTAGAAGTTTTACCCAAACCTATAGAATGCATTACAATGAAACTTTTGTGCTCGTCACAAAGTTTACATCTATTCGTTGTATTCTTGCATTGGCGACGTTGGAAAACATGGAAATTCATCAAATGGACATGAAAACTGCATTTCTTAATGGCGAGTTTGAAGAGGAGATTTACATGGAGCAACCTCAATGGTTTGTGCACCAAGGAGGTGAACATCTTGTGTGTAAGCTTCACAAGTCCTTGTATGGTTTGAAACAATCTCCAAGGTTGACGTGCTCCCAAGTCCCCAAGTTAGCCCCAAGTTGGGCTAACTCACTCAAGTTGCGGAATTTTTGGGACTCGGGGCACGCTCCCAGCTTCCAGCATTAAAGGGGGTGAGAGGGTCGTGCTAAAAGCTTTGGGATAGACTAGGAAGAGGGACAAGCTTACTCAATTATGCGGTCCTGCATCCAAATCCAATCAACAAGTTAGTTAGAACTCATTCTGCATTTTTTTGGTGTTGGGACAAGCCGCGGGTTAACTTGGACTCACTTGACTCACCACGGCCTGGATTCGGGGGAAGCCACCACCTTCCCTCATATAATATACTCTGCAGTTCTCTGCCGCACCTACATCCAAATGGTTCTTTTTCCCGAGACTCCCAAAGTGGAATCCCAAAACTGTCCCGGTTTGGACTCCCGGGACTTTGGACGCTCATAACTCCTCACCCCAAACTCGGATCGGGACGAGGTTTAAACCAAAGTTGTAGCCCTTCTCAAGAGCTTTCCAACGGTGTGTCACACTTCACCTGCACGCACTGGAATTGGGTCGAATCCTGACTTTTAGTGGTCGGGAGTCAAACTACCAATTTGACTCCTGGCCCTTCTTTTGACCATAACTTATGCTGCAGATGTCCAAATGGCTCATGTGAGGCCATTTTGGGCATCTACACTTTAAGACCTTTCCAACGGTATAAAAAATGCCTCAATGTGAGGTGTTTTGACTCCTGCAATTGCGCTCTAAGTTTTTAGGAGTCCTGGAGGATTCCCAAGTCCCATTTTCGGGAGTGTGAGTGGCAACCTCACAACTCCCTCAAAGTGGGGTTGCGAGAAAGGTCATGAAATCAAAAGTTGGATGTGTTTTTCAAAAACATTGAATTTATGAAAAGTGAGGTTAATCCTAGTGTGTATGTTGCATAAGTGGGATATGTGAAGTTTTTCATTGTGGTCTATGTGGATGACTTCATTTTGGTGTGCAATAATCAAAACAAACTTTTGTAAATCAAAGAGGAGTTGAGTCAAAAATTTGAAATGAAGGACCTTGGGGAATTGCATTTCTTTTTAGGGATGGAGGTGAAAAGAATTATAATGAACGACTTTTATGCATCAACCAAATCAAATACTTCAAGGAAATATTGAAGCATTTTTGAATGGAAAAATGTAAGCCCATTGGAGTCCCATTCGATCCCAAATTGAAGTTACAAAGAAATGTGAATGGAAATGATGAATTAAAGGGATTTCCATATCAATAAGTAATTGGGTCCTTGATGTATGCCATGTTGTGAACACAACCTGACTTGGCACACCCAATAAATGTGTTGAGTCAACACATGGCCAACCCTAGCATGGAGCATTAGATGGCTGTCAAACGAATCTTTCGATATTTGCAAGGTATGTTGTAAATGGAATTATAATCTGGTGCAACATTGTCCAAGGAAGTGCTTGGATATTATGATGTGGATTAGGGTGGTGATCTTGAAGATAGGAGGTCCACCACAAGGTTTATTTTCACAATTGGAGGTGGAGCCATTTCTTGGAATAGCAAACAACAACCTACAATAGCATTGTCCACCACAAAAGTGGAATACATGGCAAACACACAAGCCACAAAAGAAGCCATATCAATAGCAATAATGGTGATGGATTTAAAATACATGGAGGAGAAGAAAGTGATGGTAATTCAATGCAACAATCAAGGTGCAATATCATTGACCAAGAATCCCACTCACCATGCACAAACAAAACACATTGATGTACAACATCATTTTGTTTGAAGATGAGTTGAAAATGGAGAAGTTCGATTTGAATATTGTCCAACAGAATACATGGTAGCAAATGTCTTTACCAAGGCATTATTCAAATATTGACATCACAAGTTGATAAACATGTTTGGATTAGAAATTTCATAAAGTGTGAATGTTAGAAATATTATCCATTTCTAATCCCCCAAAGTTGGTGAATGTGATTCACATTCATCAAAAGGATGAATAATATTCACATCCTTAATAGTTAGGGTTAAAGTTAAGGTGGCAGTTACTTTAAGGTTAAGGTAAGAATGGCAACTACATTAGGGTTAGGTAGCGGCTAGGATTTGAAGATGGTGGTTATTTTAGTGTTAGGGAGTAGTATATATAAAGGTGTTTGTGAGTGAATTGTTCATTATTTCCTTTCATGGTTCTGAATGCACATAGAACCTTCAAGCCTTATTAGTTGTTGCAAGCCATAATTTTGTGATTATAGCATTTGAAGCATAAAATCTTTGTAATTTTTTTGTTAGTTAATACAATTGTTCCATTTCATGAACCTTGAGTGTTTCATTTCTTGCTTGTTTTCAAGTTGTTTCCAATAGTTCTAGTGTTGCCTAGTTTGAGGCGTCCTTTGACTTTGTGTCTTTTCTTCTTTTTGGTTACCTTGTACTTCTAGTGGATGGGTTTCCATCCCCCTTCTTTTCTATGTAGGGTTTTTATCAGAGCCAATAAATTTTGTTAGTCTCAAAGTGACATACTTTTTTCTTTGCCAATAATTAAATATTAATGGATGGATGGGTTTTCATCCCCATTTTCTTTTACATAGGGTTCAGATTCAGATCTTCATACCGTGAATATTTTTCTATTTTTTTATCTTTAGGTGGCCACCTGATATTATTATAAAAAATTTGGTGATCAATTTTTTTTACTAACCCCACTTAGATCTTTTTAAAAGAAGTTTGAAATTTGACGTGTGTAAACTTCAAATTGTAATATGTAGACTTAAATCATTAACATAGTCACAATGCAAGAAATGTCTATGAACTTTGAATCTATTAACCAACACTTTCTGTAATTGAACTTCTACACTTTGAATAAATGTGTGAAATTCTAATAGAATTGGTGGCCAATAGATACTAATAGTAATAATTACTTCATTTTTATTCTTTTTCATTTAAAGGATTGTAAAAATGAAGAAAATTGATTAAAATTTGTAATAATCTATGAAATGTAATGGTTGTTTATAGCATTTTGTCAGTTCAAAAAGATGAGTTTAGTCCAGAAATAATATTTAAGTCCGGAAATAATTAAATATCTGTTCTCATCTAGATGAGAAGTTCTAGATCCAGTAAGGGAAAGTAGGTATGTAAGTCTCCAACATCCAGACATACATAGTTCTTTTATTTTACAAGTTCATTAAATTTCCGGAACTAGTGCAAATTATGGCTTTTATGGGTTGTTTGAGAAAAGGTGCCTCCTAAGTTTGTGCATGCTCGCACATCCTTTCAAATCAAGTTGAAACCTGTTTTAACAGATATTCTGATCATCATAATTCTAATGAACACTTAATCTAATGTAGAACTTATATATTATAGAACTACAGATGACTTGAAGATAAAATCTGTTTCAATCAACATTCATTCCAATTAGATGAGATAACCAAAGATGTTACGTTGAAAGATGTTTGTATTATTACCACTTATGTCAAGATTACTTAAAACTACTAACGAGTCCACTTCTCTTTGACTTCCATAACCTGGCTAATTCCAATGGTGAACAACTAAATGTTATTATGCTTTTTTTGGGGTTAGAACGGTGTTCTCACTGCATAGAGCAGTAAGATCAATGTTGATTTAGAAAAAGACCTCACTCAGAAATGAACCTAGTTGAAGTCATTTTCAGCCAGACCTTACTTCATGGCCAACCACCTGTCCCCTGGATTTGAGGTTGATAATCTAATTGATGATTCTCAATAGAGATCATCCCAAGTTTGACACCCACTCAATGTTTCCTCTCACCAAGAATCAAAATGTTTTTTAGTTACTACTCACATTTGCTTGGAAACCACCTCATTGAAGCATGTTGGTAAGTCAAGTGAGAACATCTAAGTGTACTGTCATTGGGGATATCATTAAAGGAAGTTGGGAGAAAAACAAACTAGTAAAAACAGAACTATAGTGAAATGGATAAGGTCCATGTTCTCATATAAAGTATTGGTTAGTTTAGACCCATATTCCTAATCACTCTTGTAGCCCACATCATGGATGAAAATTACTCACAGTAGCTAAGGATCCAATGAACAATAACACCATTTCATTATATATCTTACTTTCAGCTGCTTCAGAGTCTATGTTTTGTTTGAATTGCCATGAAAAAGAAGTTGGGGAGTACATTGTTCAGGCAATTAGTTTACATCTGCTATATTACCTGGCGTGTATTAAAAGAAAAGAGCATCCTATGCCTTGCTTTATGCATGCTAAACATTTGATACTTCTCAGTTTCAATTATCCCTTCCACCAAGTCTGATAATCATATAAACTCTCACAAACCCTCAAAAAGGTGGATTGGATTTTGGAGATAATTTTCCATGTCCATATTTATGTACTTATCAATTTTCATCATTCATGGAAAAGTTTTTGCACCAATGACAAAAAAACAAATGAAGGTTATTTGTTCTTTATTAACAAAATGCAAGTTTTATGAGTTTTACTGACTTTCAATTCCACGTTCAATCTAGACATGTAATTTTATTAGTACATTTTGAAACAATGAAAATGAGCTTGCAACTTCTGGACAAAGGGGGTGAAGATGGTATTTGGAGCAATTGCTCAAGCTTTTTATCTGCCATTGTTGTGGGAATGTCCTTCATTCTCCATGTACCATTAGGAAAATACCATTCTACAAACAAGTTTTTGTAGTTCAAGGAAATAACCAACACAAATTGCATTTCAGCTCAAGAAACACCTAAGAAACCCTAAGTATACATACATGTGTGTGTGATCATACATCATGGAAGTGTTAGAGAATGTTTGGTTGGGGGAAGGGGTTTTATGAGCTTGACAACTTGTTGGATTCAAGCTTCAAATCCCATGGGTTGAAATTTTCTCCAACCTGGAATGAACATTTCTAGGTTAGGGCTTCAAATGTTGCAGAATATGAAAATATACATGGCACCCAACTCTGGAAACCGGCAAATTGAATTACAGAAACTTGTTTTAGGGTTCATTTAAAGGAGCATGTTTTCATGGGATTTGCAAAATCAAGAGAGATCATGTATAGTATTGAAAAACATGAGGAAGAAATGAATTCTTCTCACCAGTTAAAACAAAGAAATTTCTTGCTCACTCTAAATGGAAGCAGCAGGATTGAAACATATGACAAATTCATTCAAGTGAGGAAGCAGTTCCAGCAAGAGAGAAGAGAGGATTTTGGAAATGAAGCAGTTCTGGAAAGAATTAATTCCTTTGCAAGAGTGAGAGAAAGGCGTTTGGAAGGATTCCGTGTTGACTGTCAAGAGCAAGCAAGCAAGCAACAGTATTCCGGTGAACAAAATTCCTTTTTCCACAAAAAAATCATAGCTTGCTCAGAAACAACAACTTAGGAGTGAGCAAAGAATTTCGAGAACAAGATTTTTTTGTTCCTTGTTTCTTTTAGAACTTTGAGTAGCTGCAAGGATTGAATGCAGCAGGAGGGACTGGGTTTTCGTTCGTGAACAAATGTAAGAAGCCCTGGGTTTGGAGGAAGGATTTTGAGAAGGAAGGCTCGATTGGGTTTCTTTTTCTTAAGAAGTGTGAGGATTTAACAAGTTTTGAGAAGGATTGAATTCGAAAGAGAGGAAGGAGCGAGCTCAAGATGGCGTTGCCGTTGTTGTCGTCTAGCCGCTTCGTCTGTGATCCTCTACCACAGGTTGGCAGGTTCAGCGAGCATCGCTACCCTCGACCCGCTCGCATTCCGAATCCAAGCTCTACTATTCTATGTACATCACTGCTATTCCGACGGCGAGTTTCAGGTAAAGTTTCGATTTGGTCCTTGATATTCAATTGCAAAGGATGCGTGTTACTGAATTTTCCCGAGAACAGAATTTGGCAACAGGGAGAAGAGAGACAGGCGTTTCTGAAGCATACTAGCGGGATGTACTTCTTTCAGAATCCAGTCTTTTTTGCTTTTATCTCCTCTGACCTAATTGTGAAGATCTCTATGTCTTGCTCATCTGAGCTGCGACAGGGCCGTGGTCAAAAGGACGTTCCAGCATTGGGTTCGCAGTGAGGAGCTCGGTGAATGTGGGAAATGGTGTATGCGTGCAAGATTCTGCAGAAACCCTCGAAAGCTTGCGACAAGCAATCGACCGCGTGGGAGGGAAGTCAGAGGTCAGTTCTCACAACAAATCTGTGTATATTGGAAGTGACTGCACCGGTGATCTGTCATTCCTTTCTTCTCCTCTACGTCCTTGACACACTCTCTCTGGTTTTTGCTTTGGGTTCTGGATGCTTACAATAAAATTTCTGAAGTGTTTTGGAGAGTTTTTGACTAAGTTTTATTTCATGGTTGTTGAAAGGAATTAGATGATGCACTTCTGATGCGGTTTATAAGGGAGCTCTCTTTCAATATTGAAGAAGCTGCCAAAGCAATTGCTAAGCACCAGGAATGGAGGGCATCCTTCTTACCAAATGGCTACATTCTTGAGTCTGAAATATCTGGGGAGCTTAATGCCAAGAAGTCATACCTGCAAGGTCAAGACCGAAAAGGACATCCAATCCTTCTAATACTCGGATGCAAGCATGTTCCCAACAAGGAGGATTTTGAAGAGTTCAAGAGTATGCATATGTATTTCTTTGGAGCACCTTTCCTTTGGAGGCAAAATTTCTGTTGAAATTCACAGAAATGTTGTAGTCCCAAGTCAGTGTCTGTGTATTTATCTAGTGCAATCAAAATGCTATCTTCTTTCTTGTGATTTCCTGTATACAAGAGATGGCCAAAATGTTACTTATGGAATGTTCAACTGTGGCATCCAGGGTTTATTGTGTATGCAATTGAGAAGGCAATCAAAGTGTAAGTCCTGCCTACCTTCCTCTGAAGATAATGAACTTCACATCATATTGCCCCTTTGTGCCACTGCATACTTCCACAATCGCTAGCTTATTTGTTCAGATTTTACACCCTTTTAGTGTTTGTGTATGTATGATGTCCTACAGTGGGCATCATGGATCACAGTCATTTCATAAGCTAGTGAGACATGTACCACAATTGCAGGGCACCAGCTGATGGGAAGCTTGTCGGAATAATCGATCTCAAGGATTATGGATTCAAGAACTTGGACTCTCGAGGATTTATTGCTGGTTTTGATATCCTTCAAGTAAGTGCAGTATCCCCTTCTCCCCAACACTCTTAAGCTTTTGCTTTGTGGGGCTAGGAATTAGAAATATGTCAGAATCTTTTGTTCATCATTCTTTGAAAGCTTTGAAACATGCTGAGGTTCATCACAACATGGGTACTTGACATCTGCACTTCAATGCTTTGCAGTCACATTATCCTCAGCGTGTTGAAAAGCTTTTCATGGTCAATGTGCCCCTTATTTTCAACGGACTATGGAAAGTGGTGTCTCCATTCATCAAAGATGCAGTCCGTGAAAAGGTGACCCAGATATCATATTTCAAATTTGCTCCAAATATGTACCAGAGGCAATGTATGCTGTAAGTTAGTTAATCTCTTGAATAATACCCTGCAGTTCACATGAGCCCAAATGTCAGTGATATGAATGAGCCTTATTGCAGTACTTGATGCGGATTGTGGTTCTGCAGATAGTTTTTGTGGACAACAAGAAGTTGCAGGAGACTCTCCTTGCTGACATTGATGCTGACCAACTACCCTCAGATTATGGAGGTTCAGGAGAGCTCATTCTTTTGCAAGATGCTGCAGTTCCAAATTGGCCACCTGTAACACAATGACTTTTCCTCTTGAAACCTGTTTTTCCCTCTTTGTGCAGGCACCCTTTGCTGCCTCATTACAGAAGCTTCCTAATGGGTGCCAGTGACATCATCACTCCAGCTGCATATACTGGATTACATATTTATTATCAGTCCATAAAGACATTGTAATTAATTCTTTGTTAGTGCATGCTCTCCTGAGAGCTCTAATTTTTACAGAGGAATTCTTATGCACACATTTCTTAACTTTCTAAAACTGTGATTTGGCAATCACAAAGAAGTCATACTTTGCTCTATTGTGCTATGTACAAAGACATGTACCCCATTACTTGCTTCAATTTGCCAATTTTGACACTTGGGTCTGGGAACTCGAAGGTGCTTTAAGCCTAAGGCTGAATTTTGAGCTCTTGACATTGATTATCAACTATCCCATTCATTTGTGTTTTGAATTTCCCTTCTGGCCATACTCTAACTTCAAGGTGCTGGTGTTGGGACTGGCAATGGCCAGCAAAGTGGTCTACCTTCCTTCAAGACACTGGGTGGCTGGGTGGGTGGTGCTGGGACAGCATGGGTGGCACAAGATCAAGAACTGACATATAGGAGGCGCTGTTACTGGTGAGCAGACATCTGTCAAGTCCTAACAAGCAACACTGCTGAACAATAGTCAAAGAGATAAACAATGAAACAAGCATTTGTACCTAGCAGGAAGCCCAGTAATAACACACAGAGTGCACTTTGGATCTGCATGAGCATCAATCAATCCAGTTCTAACATATCTCACAAAAGGAAAAACTCAACTCTTCTACACATGCACGAAGTCCCAAGACAAAGTAAGTACTTGAGAACTTGCACAATCAGAAGAACATATCTATGCAATTACAGAGAAAACTCTGCAACAACACTTTGAAGGTAACTGTTCTGTCAGTTCCAGCAAGCCCAAAACTAACACAGCAAGAATGAGTGTGGTCAAAACCTTATGAGCATCCCTCACAAAGTGTCAACTATCACCATCATCACAAATGGCAGTGAAAACTGCCATGACTCCCTACAGACTCCATCAGCTCCCCCAGTGGGGCTGTAGATAAGACTACAATAATCCAACCCATATTTCAGGCAAACCGTTATACAAACATCTGCATCCTGAAATCCTGTCGAGTTATTCTGGACACAACAGGAAGCCTAGGTTCATTCATGTTGTTGGCTAGCACTCAAGAGGCAGAGCTAAAAGAAATGGTCAATAATATCTTCATTCAAGCTGTAACAAGTTTGTGAGGGTAAAGCATCATTTCATTTTATCTCATCCCTGTATAAGCAAGCATCTAAGCATGAAGCAAAGAGGGTCATACTACAAAGGCCTTAGCTCCACTGTTATGATCTCTAGAACAGCCAGCACTTTGGTGAACTCCGTACTATTAAGTACCTGACAACAAACTCAAGAAAATAATCAGGTTACTTTTGTCACTTGAACTATGGTAGCCCTCTACAGTATCTCAGTGTGCAGTTCACTGGAGAACTGCACTGTTTGATGCTTCCCTGTGGACTTTACACCCTGTTTCTAGGTGGGAAAGAGAAGAAGCCACAAAGCTTTAGTCCACAAGCAAAGCAATCAGACAATTTGATAAAGTAGTATATATACTTCCCACTTCAAGATGCATATATGCTCACACACTATCTTCAAGAACTGTATCTAATTTGAGGACTGCAATAGATTTCCTTTTGCTTGACCTCCTCATTGTGTGCAACCATGATTTCTAGAGATGCTCAGTTCTGAATCTCCACAACCAAAAGTAACCAAAACATGCACAACCCATCACCTTGAGATGAGGGCATCTGCAACCAATAAGAATCTTGTGGAATGTAAGACTGTTGACCCCTACAGAGGTTCGAGGCCTCATACTCCTAAGAGTTATGGTTGAATGACAAACTGGGAACAAAGAGTCAAACCTGTTTGAGCAACTTCCAAAAGATCTCTTCCTGGCTTATTTTTCTCTCTTTCCTGCCCCCTCTATTTCATAGGCTGCATCAGATCTTTCTTTGTGCTTGATGAACCACACCTTTCATGAAGGCTTTTGTCCCAGGAGACAACTTCTTCTTTCATGTTGGATGGGCCTGGATAAAAATACCAATCTATAGATGTCAGCATAAGAAAAAGCTTTCTGCAATCAGAAATTCAAATGATGAGACCTGGAAACAACTGACAGTTTTCAAAGAGTAACAATCCCAATCCAGTAGAATGCATGGATTTCCAAACTAGAATGAGCAAAGCTTGATCATCCTAACAATGCCTCTGTTGCAGCATGTATGATCAATGTTTCAAAGCCCACTATAAGCGGGTTCCAGACGTTCCTGTCTACTACTTTAGGTTGTGTGATCGTCAATTGTCACAGGTAGGAGCAGGAAGATGTAGTGCATGATCTGAGTCATCCTTAATATGTCTGATGTGGGTTTCATAGGAGGTTGGAATGATTGTTAGACACTCAAAATCTGAGCATGAAGATTGAGAAAAATACAGAGGTTAAGATTTATGAGCTGCTGCTGCACCCGTCAGTTCTTTTCTGGAGGTCTGGAAATTATGCAAAACTTGCTGCACCCAGTGAAGAAAGACTTATAAGTTCGTGTAGCTACTGTACTAGTCGATCAATCTGTAGTGAAGGGGCATTAGAAGCCATGCCTGATGAAATTAATGACAAAGATTCATGAAAATTCAAGAACAGTTGTAATCTGAAACAATTTTGAAGTACACACTAGAATCTTTGCTACATAACACACCATGAAAAAAAAGAAATTATAAAGTCTGCATGTTAATAATTCCAACAACAAAATCCTTGCTGAAAAACAAACATGATCACATACTGTCTCTGCACTACACACAAGATGCATCCAACAGCAGCAAAAAAAATTTGCTATTGTCCTGAAGACAGAGAGGCCATCGAACAAAGTAGCCTACTCTGAGACCAGAAAAATCAAGCACCAGAAGCAAATTCAAAATCTGACACTAACTATATGTGCATTGGAACACCTGGGCAAACCAGCACCCACATTGGTACCATGGTAAAATCCCAAAATTCATTTAAATTATTTCTAAATACTAAAAATATCGCATACTTAGACTAAATCAGAGTCTCTCAGTTCAAATCTAACAGTTTTTGGGGCTTTGAGTGGCCACTCAGAGGCCTCACTCAAGAAGTTGAAGGTAACAACACGGGTGCCGGTTCACCATGGCCTGAAAGAACCACCCTGGTTCCTATTGTGTCAATGTACTGACCTTAATAAAGTCAAGTAAATTATCAAGTCACTTAAGGTGTAGTCAAGAATGCCAGGCCCAGTCTAACTCCTTAAAATGACTTCTTAAATTTAAGCTGAGATGTTTTTGATCATCTAGGCCTGGTCTAACTCCATCAAATTGAAAACTTTGATCACAAGGGAACACTAATATACGATCAATACAGGACCTTATGAGTCCCCATCTGGTCTTTTTCACCATCACTCCAATCGACTATGTATGTAATACCATTGGCTCTGCTAGTTTGCCAAGTTCACTTGACCAGTTTCTCATTTCCAATTTGCCAAAACCCTAAGTCAACTTCCCTCTTTGCCAACTCCACTTTGCAAAATTGCTAAGTCCACACATTTGTGAGGTGCTTCCTCTCATCTCAAACAAAATCACAACCAACCCTTTTAAAAGGGTAAAGCACTCCAAGGAATTTCTTAAGTGTATGTTGACGGCACCTCATATCCATGAATTTCCCTCCTAGAAATTGGGAGGGATATTATGCCTACACCTCGAGGGTGAGAGGGAAATTATGTTTATAAGAACCCTCCCAATATTTAGGAGTAGGTGTAAGAACCCTCCCATTCATACCCTCATGATCAAAATGTACATTTGGTTTGTGATAGATTTTGCCTTGTGCTTTACAATAGGTAAAGCCCATGGGTGGGGGACATTCCCAAAATGGGAGGCTGGACTCAGCTATCGCCTTGTCCTAAGCCCCTTATTTTGAGAATGCCCCCACCCTAGGGCTTTACCCTACACAAAATCAGCCTACAGGTTAGTTACACTAGCTAAGGACCTCCAATAGTGTTTTGGGAATTCGGGTCCCGGTTTACTCCCTTCCCACTTTGTGTTTTTTTTTCAATTTTGGAGGGTAGCAACAGTGGCAAGTCTCCCCCCACAAAGATTTTGACTTAATTGGAGATAGTTTTGTATAGGACCATTACAAGTGTACCCTGTAGGCAACATGCACCCCCAAAAGAAATGAAAATGCATGATATTTGGCAAAAACTTTGGGAGAAAGGAAAAATTTCCCAAAAAATTTAGTCAGTGTTGCCTCTTGGCAAATTTTTGCCTAGAAAAAAGACACCTTGCGCTAGGCCATCTTTCCCATAGTGGGCACAAGCCATTCTCCATCCTATACTTATATGATCTTCTTCCTTGTCACTCAAAATATCTACTATGAGTTGTTGCAAAATGTTGTTGAGTTGGGTTACCAATGTTGTGCAGTTCTCACTTTTTGTGGGAATTATCAGTTCCAATTCTTAGGGTAAATTCTAAGAACCAACTTAGTTCCTTTTTTTTTTTTCCAAATTTCAAAGAACTGATCAAGGTATAAGTTATGCAATTTTCGAACTAATGCAATTCTCAGAACCTAGTGATCAAAATTAAAGTTTTTTAACAATCCAACTGAAATTTTCTTTTTAAAAAAATCCTGTTTTCATTCAAAAAATGTACAAAAAGATTAAAAATAATTAGTAGTTGTGCAATGGTTGGGTGCTGCCTTCAGCACTAAAGTTTTCATTGGAAACTGCAGCCTAGAAACCTGGACCTAGACCTTACTAACACTACCTATTACCTGCCCTAAACCCTTACACTCCTAATATTGAGAACCAAATCTGGGTATCTTCATTTAGCTTTCTTGTGCATTAAGGTCAGGAAGGTTGTTCTCAAAGTGACTGTTCTCACTTCCTAGAGAACCATTAGCCAGATATCAAAGCGAGTATCATTGGCCATAGTAACTGCCGTTCTTCATGATGAGAACCAACCTGAAACCCTGGTCGGTTCTCACAATGTTTGTGATACCCACCCAATAGTAGTCTTTACTCTAGGTGCTTACAACAAAAAGAAAATAGTCAAGATGGCTTAGTCCCCAGGAAGGTTGCCTCACCATGAAAATAGAGAATGTGAAATAAAATAAAAATAAAATGTACAACAAGTTCCTTTTGTAATTTTGGGTGTGCAATGTGCATGAATGTTGTCCAGTCCTTGATTTGAAAAGAAACCTTCAATCCCAGTTTTAAATTTAATTTTTTTCTTTGAACCTTCAGTTTGGTCTTGATCAATTCTTTGGATTTCTTAAACCTCCAATTCCCAGTTTTCTTTTACAAGGTTGTACTCATTTACCTCAAGAACATGTACCCCTTTAAGAGGGGAACAGTATCAATAGTTGAGGTTCAAATTCAGTTTTGACAGGTACCTCATTTTGAATTGTTAAAGGTTTCGTTGGCACGATGTTTAGTATGTTCAGAAGATGCATGCTTGGGGCTGGCATGACCCAGCACTCGCAAACATGTCATTCATTTTCGCATTTAGTTCCAAGAGCCTCAATTTTAGAACCTTTAGCACATGTAAAGTATTGTCTCATTTTTTTCCTTAGTATATTTTGATCTTTCACTGCATTGAAAAAATCTTATTTGTCAGCTTCCACACTTCAAAACATACTCTCCAACTTGTTAGAGTAACTTTCACTGGGTGAAGGTTATTCATCAACCTATCCTCCTCACTATCGATGTCACTGCATCACTACCCGTTTATGATGTCACTATCACTAGAACACTTTATGTAGAAGAAAGGTCTACTAAGAGACCTTAGTCCTATACTTTTCAAACCTTTAGCTCCATGAGGTTAGCTAAGGAATAAGAACACAATGAAAAAAAGTATCTTGTCCACACACCATCCATCCTTGGTGCTGCATTCATGGGGAGCTGGTGCACTCAGGCTGGCAGTCAGCTGACCATGTCTAGTAGGCACTTCACACTGCACACAATTTGGGACTTTACAAGTTGAGGAGGAGGCTTTGTGAGATTTCCAGAGCTTCTGGGTGGTGCTCAGCCCACATCAGTCGTCCTTATTTGAGGTCCCAATCAACATCTTCAAACTTGGTTGTGGGAAAATAGAGGGAGCAAATACAGTTTGTTTCTATGGATTTTTCAATGTGTTTGGAGTGTTTGTATGTGTGAGACACACCAATTAGTCTCTCCTTTTATCAAATTTTGTATGAGTTTATTTGTGGGATTAGGGTTTGTGGGACAAACCCACCCTAATGAGTTTTTTGCACCATTAAGTGGTCTCAAGCATCCTCCTCATTGCTGTGGCAGTCCCTTGCTATTGAAGTAGTGGCCTCTGCACAGATCCTAGGTACACAATAAACCAGACACTGTTTTAATGGATCTGTGAGAGTAGGAGCCCATTTTGGCTAACCATGCCCAAGCACTGCACACCATTTGTGGCACTTAAGAACTGGTGACACTCTCTGGAGTCTGGGCAGCATGGTTTTGGACTGCAAAATCTGATTTCATGCCAAGTAAGGCCTTTGCATGGGGCATGACCAAAATAGGGTGTCTGCCCCAGTCAGCAGCCAAGGGCAGGCATCAAATCCTAGTAATGCCCCCACCCCAGGGCCTTACCATGCTTAATCAAATGTCACAGATATTTTTCCATATCTAACAGCCAAGATCCTAGTCATTGCACAAAGAAAAAATTGCTCTTATGAAAATGTAAGAGCTTGCCCAGTAACTTAAGATGGCCTCTTGCATCATCAGGAGGGAATATTATGGATTTAAGGTGCCCTCCAAACATACTGGGCAATTTATGACATGTCATTGTTACCTGTACAAAGGATTTTTCACAAAACAATGGCCAAACTTTGCCAATTTCCAAGATTGTTTTCCAAAATTGTTGGATTTTTTAAATATAGGAGGATCCTCACATTTTTTTAGTTTCATGTCAGGTTTATAGCAAATTTGGATAAGTTTTCTTCTGGATGATCGGCAATTTGGGTACATCACAAAATCAAAAACAAAAAATACTAAACCTGGGCATAAATGAATTTTGTGGTTTGAAAACTTTTGCAATTTTCTTCACATTTTTGGGCCTTCTTTTGAAATTCACACTAGATTTTTTTCTTAATCCCTATTTTTCCTTTTGTTCGAGGGAGTGCCAAAATTCGCGTGAAAACACTATAACCATGGAAGTCTTTGTACAATGGCAGTTTTAGTTAAATCTTGCAATGTGAGCATCACCACACTTGGACAAACATTTTTCACATATAAAACGATTTATATTTAAGATGCCACTAAAGGAAAAAACCTAAATTGTTGTTCCATCTTGTGATATAGATCAAACCATTGATTAAGTTTGATCCATATTTGCAATGACATTAATAAATTATCATTCATTTTATATTGTCTATGGTTTCAAAGTCTGTAAATTTGAAGAAATATGAATCATAGAGAAATAAGATGTTTTTTTTTAAAATTTAATCTTTGAAGTGATGGAATGATTACGTGTTTGGAAATTTTATTCAAGACTTGATATAAAGGTAATTTATTTTCATTGATGTTATATAAATAACTTGTACACATTATGCTGTCAAACTAGTTTCTATTCAAAATTGAGAATATACAGATTATGTTCTTAGAATCATGTGCAATAGCCACAGATGGATCATGAAACATCCATTGACATTTTAACAAAATTTTGCAATTCTTAAATATGAATCATATAATAGATGCTAGTTTATTAAGATCTTACTGTCCTTTTGAAGCCCAATGTGAGGGGATGCAAAAATAGCATTTTGGGATTATGTCTTCACCTAACAACTATGAACCAAAATGGGGTCATTTTCATTGAAACCAATGTGCAAGTATTGCAAAAAACGAAACCATTGCTTTAGCAATATACTTACGTTTGAGTCATAAAAATAGGTGTTGATTTTAGGAATCCCAAGCCATCTTAAATTTGGTGGGTTAAGCCCTAAAGTTGATGTGGGTATTGCATTCTTGAATTGGGTTGTCAACCAATTAACTTCAATTAAGACTAGGTGGTTTTCATGATTTCAAAATCATTCTAAAACACAATACCTACATCCCATGGTAGACCATACAAATCAAAAATAAATCAAATTATAACATTAAATTATGCGTTGATTTTTAAAACTATTGAAATGAAAAATTTGATGAATGAAAACTTAGACCTAGACTTTTAAAGTTAATTAGCCCAAATAAATAAATACATAAAGCCTTAAATAATTCTAATGGTAGATGCTATAAACCCTAACAATTATATAAATGTATTTAAATGCAAAAAAATAATTTTATAACAAGTGGGTGAGTAGGTAGGTAGGAGGGTTAATATATAAGTTTAGACAAAAGATAAAAAGTTATCTAAAAATAAATAATTTTTTTGCCAAAAGATAAAATTTTGAAATATATATATATCTAATTTTCTTGTTAAGAGATAGAGGTTTAACCAAGATTTATTTTTTTTGTTGCTGAGAGAGAAAAAAAAATTCAAAAAAAATGAAGATTTAACTAAAAATTAATGGTTTAAAAAAGATAGAGATTTTGTAGAAAGATAAAGGTTTAGCTAGGAAAAGATAAAGTTAAAAGGGTTGGTTATTAGTTGGTAGGTAGGGCCAAAATGTAGGTCAGTAGGGCAACTAGGCTAGTAGGGTAATTAAGAGGGAGGATGATACATACATCAGGGTTGAAAAAAAATGGCCAAGAAAACAAAGTTCAATGTCATGAGAAAAAAAAGAAAAGTTGATGGATACAATGTTGGTTGACACAGGGTCGGGAGCCGGATGAAAAAACACAGCCCATGCGATGGACAGAACAGCCAACTGGTGCACTGATGGGTGCTAGTTCACTCTAGCCATCTCAACAAATATTTTGCACTGGTTTTCTTGTAGGTGGTTATTGAACTGACCTTTAAAATAATAATGATAATAATAGCCACCTTGGTCCTATTTTGAAAGATCCAATGTTTGCCAAAAACTGAGTCAGCAAATGACCAAGAAGCCACCTATTCCTCCATCAAAAATTACATAAGAAAGCACTTACACATATCAGAGGGCAGTCCTGTTGCCAGTCAGGAACAAAACCAGGGGTGTGTCACTCTGCGGCCTTGCCATTTACATTAAAAAGTATCATACTGCAAAACAAGAATTATGAAAATTCAAATATTTTACCATGCAAAAATATAATCTTCAGAAAACCCCTCTAAAAGAAACCAAATCCTTCACAATATCATAACTCTATAATAACTAGTCTCAAGTTTCAACACAAGCCAAAACATCATCTTTCAGAAATCATCATATAAAAATAGAACTATTATTACCTAGGGGCCAAATTCCCTTAAGCTACTATTATAATGAATCTAAACACAATATTCTTGCCTAGATAGGCAAGGCCAAAAACCGTGTTCTGGCCATCAATCAGGGACCCATGCAATTAATGATGCAGATTGAAAAACTCTAGTCAAACCCAGTGACTGAAAGGAAGGAAACCATTGACCTTGTGCAACATGAAATCATGATATGCAGGATGGTGTGCGCACAGCATTGGCTTGGTTAGCAGCAGAATTTTGTTTTCTAGCGAACTTGTAGTGAACTGGTGCAAAATTGTGCCCAAAGAGGTTTAAAGAAAACTATTCTTTCAAAAATTCTTGAAAATTTGGCCAACTTTGATCATACCCCAGAAAAGAGTTCGCCATAATTAGGCAGGTTCCTAGGGCTGTGTCAGGTTTTCCTGGCAGATTTTGTAAGGTTTTGAGAGTTTCCAACGCCACCAATGCTAAATCCTTCTTGGGATGATGGCAACTATTAGTCACCAAAATGGAAACAAGGGGTGTGTCACACTGTGGCCTTGCCATTTACATTAAAAAGTAATTCAGGGCAAAAGAAGAATTATGGAAACTCAAATATTTCACCATGCAAAAATA
>Ga0116227_10006737_pt1 | contig 23025 bp, 18 predicted proteins | sample S1TSphgellanicum_FD_89693 | JGI IMG/M metagenome (GOLD analysis project Ga0116227, IMG submission 89693) | Host-associated microbial communities from peat moss isolated from Minnesota, USA - S1T2_Fb - Sphagnum magellanicum MG | ecosystem: Host-associated > Plants > Peat moss > Unclassified...
AGGTCCTCGCGCCGCTCCACGTCCTCGTCCTCGGCGTGGCCCCACTTGTCGCGGCCCACCACCTCGGCGCGGGTCAGGTCCGGGCCCTTGCCACGCACCCGCACCATGCCGCAGCGCACGTTGGTGCCGCCGATATCCACCGCCAGCAGCGCATCGTGGTCCTGCAGCAGCGCGGGCGGTGCCACGTGCAGCCAGCCGATCAGGCCGCCTTCGTCGGCATGGTGGTGCAGGGTGCGCACCGACACGCCGGCCTTGTCCTGCGCCAGCAGCTCGGCCGCGCGCAACACCGCGCGCCTGCCCAGCTCGCTCTGCTGGAAGCCGCCGCCCACCACCACGCGCTCCACGCCCTGCCAGGACTTCTGCCGCTGGAAGCGCCGCACCACCTGGGCCAGCTGCAGCGAGTAGTCCTCCGACGCGGCGCGGATCGCGGCGGCGGCGGCGCCGTTCTGCGCCAGCAGCTCGTCGAGGCGGCGCTTGCCGATCTCGTCCGTGGGCCGGACGCCGAAGACGTCCTTGCCGTCCTGCATGGCGGCAAACAGCCGGCGCCAGGCGTCCAGCATCTTGCTGAACGCCGTGCGGCTGGCGCGGTCGCCATAAAAGCCGCCGGTTTCGCCGTCGCGCACCTCCAGGCTGTAGCTCTCGACCGTGACCGCCGGCAGCGCCATGCAGCCGTGGACCGGACTGTCGTCATCAGCCTGGCCATCGGCGGCAGGAGCGGGGGTGGCGGCGCGCGGGGAACGGGACATGGGCGGCAGGGGCGAAGTGGACAATGCCCCATGGTGGCCGCCGCCGCGGCCGCCCGCCATGCGGCGAGTGCCCGGTTTTCCGTAAGCCTGCGCCGCATGCCGCCGCCAAGGCCCACGCGGCACGGGTCTTCCAAAGCTCCTTTTTCCATAGCCAAAAGCCAAGGAAAAATAAGGGCCCCAGGCACTTTTATCAAGAATTTTGCGGCCCCTTGCCAGAACGGCCCTGGCGCATCCGTTCGTCGGGGTGGCAGGCTTCCACCCTGTTCAAACGGCCCCCTACGTCGCATGATGGTGCGACGCAATTTGAAACATTCAGGGGCGGAGGAAGTCTCACCGCGGGAAAGCCCGCAGCTGACCTGCCCTTGCGCGTCGACCCGACGCAGTGCATCCCGTTCCGCCATGCTGCATGGCGGCTGTTCCAGGCAGAAGCAGGCACGCAGGAGGCATCCATGGCCAAAATGACGGCACCTTACTACCCGATCATCTACGTCCGCGGCTATGCGATGACGCAAGGGGAGATCGACGAGACCACAGCCGACCCGTTCTGCGGGTTCAACCTAGGGTCGACCGTGTATCGCGCAGTTCCGGACAAGGCGCGGAAGCCAAGGAAGTATGTTTTCGAGTCTCCAATCGTCCGTCTCATCTCCGAATTCGGCTACTCCGATGTCTACGAGGATGGCTACGACATCCTGGATCCAGAGTGGGAAACCGACGCAGAAGGCAAGCCCACGGGTAACACGTTGGACAGCCGCAGCATCGTTATCCATCGCTACTACGATCCTGCATCCCGACTGCTTGGCGACGGCAAGACGCCGAGAATCGAGACCTTCGCCGAGCAGTTGGGGCAACTCATCCTGCGCGTACGCGACCTGGTTTGCGCCAACCCGGCCAATGCCGTGGTTCCCCAGGATTTCCGTTGCTATCTAGTGGCCCATTCGATGGGCGGGCTGGTGTGTCGGGCATTGCTGCAGAACGAGTCGTTGGACCCTGGCGAGGCGCGCCAGTATGTGGACAAACTCTTCACCTATGCAACGCCGCACAACGGGATCGACATTGCCACAGTGAACGTCCCCAGTTGGCTGTCGGCGGCCGATGCCAACAACTTCGACCGCGACAAGCGCATGCCACAGTACCTGGACCTGCAGGCTGCCGCCCGGGCGCACGGGCGCGTGGACCTGCTTCCGGAGCACTTGTTCTCGTCCCGGCGCGTGTTCTGCATGGTGGGCACTAACCGCATGGACTACGAAGTGCTCTCGGGCCTAGTCCGCACTTTCGTCGGCCATGGCAGCGACGGTCTAGTGCGCATTGAGAATGCCACTCTGCGCGGCCTCAACGCCGACGGATCGATCGGCGCCCACTGCGCCAAGGCCTTCGCCTTCCGTGCCCATTCGGGCTTCTTTGGCATCGTCAACAGCGAGGAAGCCTTCCAAAACCTGACGCGCTTCCTGTTCGGCGATGTGCGCGTCGATCTGTGGCTGGACATCGACGACATCCGGCTGCCCGCCGCAGTACAGAAGCAGGCAGATGCCGGCAGGGCGGTGAACGCGCTGTACCAGATCGAAGTACTGGCTTCGCCGCGCGGCAAGCTCTGGTTCCTTACACGGCGGACTTCCGAGGAAGACTCCGTCGCCTGCGTGGCCCATGCCACGTGGCAGGCCAACCGAACCCAGTACCTCTCCAGCGTGTTCCTGGCAAACCGGGCTCGGGTCAATCCGCGACGCCGCTCGCTCGCCTACAGCGTCACTGTCGGGGTGCGCGTGCCTGACTACGAGATCGATCGCAAGCTATGGATCAACGAGCACTACGAAGGCGGCTACCTGTTCCACAACGCGATCATCCTGGAGATGGTGCCGCCGCGGGACCCCGCCGAGCAGTGGTCGGTCAAATACGCTTGGCAGGGCACAGGCGTCGCTGCGGCGAACCGCGAGGTCACTGACATTGCCCAGGCGCCCGGCGGCCGGATCGAGATCTCCATCCCCTTCGACAGCGAGGTCGATGGCCCCGCGGGCACCAAGCCCGCCCTCCCCGGTATCCGGGGCCGGCTGCGCTTTGTCGTGTCAACCTGGAATGCGTAAGCGCCGCTGGATGACTAAGCGTCCTGCCCCCGCCGCAACGCGCCGGCAGGCGTTGTGCGGCCATGGCACCTGCCGTTCGTTGCGGGCGGTGAAGAACGAGGAGCCCGGCGATGACACCTGACCTGGCCGGGCTGATTGCGAACGAGTCCCCGGACGCGTTGATCCTCATGACGGACCAGGGGCGGGTGCTGCACTGGAGCAAGGCCGCCGAATCCATCTTCGGCTACCGTGGCCAGGAGGCTTTCGGCCAGACCCTGGCGACGCTGGTGGTGCCCCCCGAGCATGCCGAGGAGCAGAGCCTTCGCCTGAGAGAAACCCTGTCGGAAGGCACGGCCACCTACGAGTCGGTGCGGCGGCGCAAGGATGGCTCGCTGCTGTATGTCGATGTCTCCACGCGCCTGCTGGCCGACGGCTCGGCGCCACCCCGGGTGCTGTCGGCCGAGAAGGACGTCACCCACATCAAGGTGCGCAGGGACGCCAAGCTCATGGAGGCGCGCTTCAGGGACCTGCTGGAGTCCACGCCCGACGGCATTGTGATGGCCAATCCGACAGGGCATATCGTCATTGCCAATACCCAGGCCGAGCGGCTGTTCGGCTACGAGGCCGGCGAACTGCTCGGCCGGTCGGTGGACATGCTGCTGCCGCAGCGCTACCGGCATGCGCACGTGGGGCACCGCTCGAACTATTTCCAGCAGCCCCGCAAGCGCTCCATGGGCTCGGGGCTGGACCTCTCGGGCCTGCGCAAGGACGGCAGCGAGTTCCCCATAGAGATCAGCCTGAGCCCGCTGCATACCGAGGAGAGCGCCTTTGTCATGAGCGCCATCCGCGACATCAGCGAACGCAAGCGCTTCGAACATGCCCTGCAGGAGAAGAACCAGGAACTGGCCAACGCCAACCAGGCCAAGGACAGGTTCCTCGCCGGCATGAGCCACGAGCTGCGTACGCCGCTCAACGCCATCATCGGCTTCACCGGCACGCTGCTGATGCAGTTGCCAGGCCCGCTGAACGAAGAGCAACACAAGCAGCTGCGCATGGTGCAGTCCAGCGGCCGCCACCTGCTGGCGCTGATCAACGACCTGCTCGACGTCTCCAAGATCGAGGCCGGCAAGGTGGACCTGCAACTGGAATCGGTGGACTGCAGGCTGGTGCTGGAGGAAGTGGCTGCCACGCTGCAGCCGCAGGCCCACAGCAAGGGACTCACGTTCGAGCTGCAGTTGCCCGAACAGTCCCGGCCCGTGACCAGCGACCGGCGCGCGCTCTGCCAGATCGTGCTGAACCTGGCCAGCAATGCGATCAAGTTCACCGAGACTGGCGGCGTGCTGCTCATGCTGCACCAGGACACGTCGGCGCGGACCACCGAGATACGGGTGCACGACTCGGGCATCGGCATTCCGGAATCCGAGCAGACCAAGCTCTTCGGCGCGTTCACCCGCGTGCAGAGCAGCCGCGCCGGCGCCCCGGAAGGCACCGGCCTGGGCCTGCACCTGAGCCAGAAGCTGGCGGAGCTTCTGGGGGGACGTATCGATTTCCGAAGCGTCCACGGGGAAGGCAGCTGCTTCACCCTCGTGCTCGCGAAGGATTGAGCCATGCCGGCCCGCATACTCGTCGTCGAGGACAACCCGGCCAACCTGGAGCTGGTGTGCTACCTGCTCAGGTTCCATGGCCATACGGTGCTGACCGCGGTGAACGGCGAGGACGGCGTGGCCGCCGCCGAAGCCCACCACCCAGACCTGATCCTGTGCGACCTGCAGATGCCGGTGCTGGACGGCTACCAGGTGCTGGAACGCCTGCGCGGGCGCCGTGGCGGGGCGGCGATCAGGATCGTCGCGCTCACGGCTTTCTCCATGCCCAATGACCGCCTGCGCGTGCTGGACGCAGGCTTCAACGGCTATATGTCCAAGCCCATCGATCCGGAGACGTTCATGGCGCAGGTCGAGGAGCATCTCCCGCCCCCGCTGCGCTCGGCTCCTTCGCAGGCCACCTAGCGTGTTGGCAGACGCATCCCCATGGCCAAAGTCCTCGTAGTCGACGATCAGGCAACCAACCGCGAGCTGGTGGTGACGCTGCTGCGGCACCTCGGGCACGAGCCGCTGGAAGCGGCCGACGGCATGCAGGCGCTGTCGCAGGTACGCCAGCATGCGCCGGGCCTGGTGATCTGCGACCTGGTGATGCCGGGCATGGACGGCTACGAATTCGTGCGCCAGCTGCGCAGCGACAGCAGCATCGCGCAGACCGAGGTCGTCTTCCATACCGCCACGTTCAGGGAGAACGAGGCACGCAGCCTGGCCCGGTCCTGCGGCGTCACGCACGTGCTGGTGAAGCCCTGCGAGCCCGAGCTCTTCATGCAGACCATCCAGGAGGTGCTGGGCCAAGGCTCCGTGCCGCCGCCGGCCGCGCTCGCGCTGGGGGCGGATTTCGACCGCGAGCACACGCGCCTGCTGGCCGACAAGCTGGCGGCCAAGGTGGGCGAACTGGAGGCCGCCAACCTCCGCCTGGCCGCGCTGACGCGGCTGAGCCTGCAGTTGTCCTCGGAGCGCGACCCGCACCAGTTGCTCGACAAGGTATGCCACGGCGCGCGCGAGCTGCTGGGCGGGCGCTACGCCCTGCTCGTGGCAAGCTTCGGAAGCGGCAGCGACGCCCGCTACACCACCAGTGCGGGCCTGCCGCCAGACGCCCTGGCGCAACTGGCGAATACGGACTTGGAAGCCTGGTTCCGCGCCACCTTTCCCAATCCCAATGCCCACAGGCTCGCCAGCACCGCGCACGCGCCGGCCTGCCCGGGGCTTCCGGCCGGCCTGCCGCAAACGGGTTGCGCCGTGGCAGCCGAGCTGGTCTCGACCAACCAGCGCTATGGCTGGCTGCTCGTGGCCGACAGGCTGGACGGGTCGCGTGCCTTCAGCGAGGAGGACGAGCGCCTGCTTCGCATCGTGGCGGCGCAGGCCGGACGCATCTATGAAAGCGGCCACCTCTACCTGGACGTACGCCACAGCGAGGAGCGCCTGCGGCGTGAAGCCGTCGAACGCAAGCGCGCCGTCCAGGCCCTGCGTGAAAGCGAGCGCCGGTTCGCGGACATGCTGGGCAACGTCAAGCTCGCCTCGGTCATGCTCGACCGCGACATGCGCATCACCTACGTGAACGACTTCCTGCTCACCCTGACCGGCTGGAGCCGCCCGGAACTGCTGGGCCGCAACTGGTTCGAGGCCATGGGTGCGGCGCACGACGCCGCGCGGACGCAATCGGTGTTCGAGGCCGTGCTGGAGGGGCGCCCCGAAGGCGCACACCACCGCGACGAAATCGTCACCCGCGCCCGGGAGAGACGGCTGGTGCAGTGGAGCAACTCGGTCCTGCGCACCGCCACCGGTGCCGCGATCGGCGTGGCCAGCATCGGCGAAGACATCACGGAGCGGCACCGCGCCGAAGACCGGATACGCCGGCTCAACCGTATCTACGAAGTGCTCAGCGGCATCAACTCCCTGATCGTCCGGGTATCCAGCCAGGCGGAGCTGTTCCAGGAGTCATGCCGCATCGCGGTCGAGGACGGCCGCTACCAGCGGGCGTGGATCAGTCTGCGCGAAGCGGGCAGCGAGCGGTGCAGCCTGGTCGCGGGACACGGCCAGGCCGACGATCAGGTCGACCGGGTGGTGCACGGCCTGGGCGCTGCGCCCGGCGGCGGCGAACTGCCGGTCCACCGGGCCCTGCGCACCCTGCAGCCGGTGATCAGCAACGACATCGCCGCGGATGCGCAGCTCGCCCCCTTGCACGCCGAGGTGCTCGGCCAGGGGCTGCGCTCGCTGGCCTGCTTCCCGCTGGTCGTCAACGGTGTATCGGTGGGCGTCTTCACGCTCTGCTCCAGTGAGCTGGAGGCATTCGACACGGCCGAGGTACGCCTTCTCGAGGACCTGGCCGGGGACATCTCGTTCGCGTTCGACCACCTGCAGAAGGTGGACCGGCTCCATTACCTGGCCTACTACGACGCGCTCACCGGGCTGGCCAACAGCACCTTGCTCAACGAGCGCCTGGAGCAGGGCATCGTGGCAGCCCGCGCGGAGCAGCAGATGCTGGCCCTGGCCATCATCGACCTGGAGCGCTTCAAGGACGTGAACCACTCCATCGGTCGCCACGCGGGCGACGCACTGCTGCAGCAGGTGGCGCAGCGGCTGACCCGCGGCTCCGGGAGCCGGCACCAGCTGGCCCGCACCGGTTCGGACCACTTCGCCATGCTGCTGCACGACGTGAAGGACATCGCCGAGGTCGGTCGCTTCTTCGCGGACAACTACAACCAATGGTTCGGCAGCTCCTTCCTGGTGGCCGACCAGGAGCTGCGCGTCGCCGCCAGGATCGGCATCGGCGTGTATCCGGGCGATGGCCAGGACGCCGAGACCCTGTTCCGCAACGCCGAGGCAGCGGCGAAGAAGGCCAAGGCCAGCTCGCAGCGCTGGCTTTTCTACGACGCCCGCATGACCCTGGCCACCTCCGAACGGCTGGCCCTCGAGAACCAGTTGCGGCAGGCCGTCGAGCGCGAGGAATTCCTGCTGCACTACCAGCCCAAGGTCGCCGTGGACTCACGCCGGCTCGAAGGACTGGAGGCCCTGCTGCGCTGGAACAGTCCGACGCAGGGCCTGGTCGCGCCCAACCGGTTCATTCCGCTGCTGGAGGAGACCGGCCTGATCCTGGAGGTCGGCCTGTGGGTGGTGCGCCGCGCAGCGCTGGACAGCGCCGCCTGGCGCAGCCGGGGCCTGGCGCCGCCGCGCATCGCCGTCAACGTCTCCGCCGTGCAGCTGCAGGAGGCTGATTTCGCCACGGCGCTGGACCATGCGGCCCGCGGCGCAGAGGCCACGCACAACATCGACATCGAGCTCACCGAAAGCCTGGTCATGGAGGACGTCGAGGCCAACACCCACAAGCTGCAGGCCCTGCGCGACCTGGGCTTCCAGCTGGCGATCGACGACTTCGGCACCGGATACTCGTCGCTGGCCTATCTGTCGAAGCTGCCGGCCGAGGTCCTGAAGATCGACCGCGCCTTCATTGCCAGCATGCTGGAGGACCCGGACAACCTGACGCTGGTGGCCACGATGATCTCGCTGGCCCATTCACTGCGCCTGAAGGTCGTGGCCGAGGGGGTCGAGACCGAGGAGCAGGCCAAGATGCTGCGCCTGCTGCGCTGCGACCAGATGCAAGGCTACCTGACCGGAGCGCCGGTCGCCTTCGACCGCATGACCGAGCTGCTGCGGTCATCGCTGCCCGCTGCAGCCTGAGCCTTGCCGGATCGGCCCGGTGGCTGCTCCGCCTGCAGCCGGCACGCTTTCCGGCCAGAATCGCCTGCCAGACACCCCATTTGCAACCCCCTCCGTACACCATGACCGCATCCAGCCAGACCACCGTGGCCAGCAAGTGGCCCGCCCAGCACCCCGACCGCCTGCAGCTCTACTCGCTGCCCACGCCCAATGGCGTGAAGGTGTCGATCATGCTGGAGGAGACCGGCCTGCCCTATGAGCCGCACCTGGTGAACTTCGCCACCAACGACCAGACCTCGCCCGAATTCCTGTCGCTCAACCCGAACAACAAGATCCCGGCCATCGTCGATCCGCACGGGCCGGGCGGCAAGCCGCTGGCGCTGTTCGAATCCGGCGCCATCCTGGTCTACCTGGCGGGCAAGACCGGCCGCTTCATGCCGGCCGACGACGCCGGGCGCTACGAGACGCTGCAGTGGCTCATGTGGCAGATGGGCGGCATCGGCCCGATGTTCGGCCAGCTGGGCTTCTTCCACAAGTTCGCCGGCAAGGACTACGAGGACAAGCGCCCGCGCGACCGCTACGTGGCCGAGTCCAGGCGCCTGCTGGGCGTGCTGGAGCAGCGCCTGCAGGGCCGCGACTGGATCATGGGCAGCGAGTACACGATCGCCGACATCGCCGTGTTCCCCTGGGTGCGCAACCTGGTCGGCTTCTACGAGGCGCGCGAGCTGGTGGGCTTTGATGCTTTCCCGAACGTGCAACGCGCGCTGGCGGCCTTCGTGGCCCGGCCGGCGGTGGTGCGCGGGCTGGCGATCCCGAAGCGGGACTGAGACGCCTGGCCGCGCCCGGCCGGCCGCTTCGTTACAGTAGCCGCCCACACGCGCGCACGGCCAGCGAAGAGCCGGGCGCGCAGCACCATCACCACACAAGGGCGGCAACATGACCAAAGACCTGGCTCGGCAGAGCGAATTGAAGAAGATGGAGCTGTGCGCATCCTGCGCCGGCATCCAGCGCAACTGGCGCCGCGCGCCGGGGCATGCGGAGCTGGTCCAGGGCGGCAACCGCAAGGAAGAGCGCGACCACGGGCTGGTCACCATCACCTCGTACCGCTGCGACCGCTGCGGCACGGCCTGGGAATACGAGAACGACAAGACCAACCTGCACGCGGGCTGGTCGGTGGTGGGCCGCTAGAACGTTGCTTCGTATTTGATAGCTGAAAGCCAATTTCCAGCCTGAGCTTGAAGCACTTTTCACCCCAAAAGCACAAGCAACCGCGGAACGGGCCAGGCCAGGACATCCGCGTAGCGGTCTCCGCCAGGCCTCAGTCCATCTTCACGTGCGGCGACACCGCCAGGTCCGGCCGCACCTGCAGGATGCGCAGGGTCTGCTGCACCACGTGGCTGAAGACCGGCGCGGCCACCAGGCCACCGAAGTACTTGCCCGCGCTGGGTTCGTCGATCATCACGGCGACGATGATGCGCGGCGTGTCGATGGGCGACATGCCGGTGTACCAGGCGCGGTACTTGTTGCTGGCGTAGCCCTTGCCGACCTGCTTGTGGGCGGTGCCGGTCTTGCCGCCGACCGAGTAGCCCTCGGTCTGCGCCAGCGGCGCCGTGCCGCCGGGGCCGGCGGCCAGGTGCATCATGGCGCGCACCTCGCTCGCCACCTTGGACGAGAACACGCGCACGCCGTCCGGCGCTTGGTCGGTCTTGAGCATGCCGATGGGCAGGACCTCGCCGTCATGCGCAAACGCGGTGTAGGCGTGCGCGATCTGGAACAGCGAGGCCGACAGCCCGTAGCCATAGGACATGGTGGCCTGCTCGATCGGGCGCCAGCTCTTCCAGGGCCGCAGCCGGCCGGTAACCGCGCCGGGGAAGAGCGTCTGCGGCTTCTGCCCGAAGCCGACGGCGCTGAAGCTGCTCCACATCTCCTGCGGCGTCATGCGCTGCGAGATCCTGGTGGCGCCGACATTGCTGGACTTCTGGATCACGCCCTCGACCGTGAGCACGCCGAAGTTGGCATCGTCATGGATGGTGGCGCCGGTGACGTTGATGTAGCCCGGGTTGGTGTCGATGATGGTCTGCGGCTGCACCCGACCCAGTTGCAGCGCGGTGGCGACGGTGATCGGCTTCATGGTCGAGCCGGGCTCGAACACGTCGGTCATGGCGCGGTTGCGCAGCTGGTCGCCGGTCAGCGCGCGCCGGTTGTTGGGGTCGAAGCTGGGGTAGTTGGCCATGGCCAGCAGCTCGCCGTCCCGGGCGTCCACCACCACCACGCTGCCGGCCTTGGCCTTGTTGGCCTGCACCGCGTCGCGCAGCTGCTGGTAGGCGACGAACTGCACGCGCTCGTCGATGCTGAGCGTGACGTCATGGCCGTCGACCGGCAGCACCTGCTCGCCCACGTCCTCGACGATGCGGCCGAGCCGGTCCTTGATCACGCGGCGCGAGCCGGCCTGGCCGCCCAGGTCCTTGTTGAAGGCCAGCTCCATGCCCTCCTGGCCAAGGTCTTCCACGTTGGTGAAGCCCACCAGGTGCGCGGCGGATTCGCCCTCGGGGTACTGGCGCTTGTATTCCTTGCGCTGGTAGATGCCGGGAATGTCCAGCGCGGCGATCTGCTTGCCCAGGTCCCAGTCGAGCTGGCGCTTGATCCAGACGAAGCTCTTGTCCTCGTCGGACAGCCTGGCGAGCAGGTCGGCCTCGGGCATGTCCAGCAGGCGGGCCAGCTGCCGGAGCTTGGCGCGCACGCCGGGCGCGTCCTGGTCCACGTCCTCGGGGATGGCCCAGATGCTGGCGGCCGGCACGCTGGAGGCCAGGATCTGCCCGTTGCGGTCGAGGATGCGGCCGCGGCTGGCCGGCAGGTCGATGGTGCGGGCAAAGCGGACTTCGCCCTGGTGCAGGAAGAACTGGTTGTTGAGCACCTGCACGTAGAAGGCGCGGCCGGCCAGCAGCACGAAGCCCAGCGCCAGGCTGACCACCACGAACTTGCTGCGCCAGAGGGGGGCCTTGCTGGCCAGCAGCGGGCTGCTGCTGTAGGGAATGCTCTTTCGGTAGTGGCTCATGGGGTCCCTCCGCGACGGATGGACAGCCATCGCACCCGGACAAGACTCGTGTTGCATGCCAATAGTTCAGTCGGGTGGCAGCCGGGTGGCTCCGGGGGCTGGCGTACCATCGTGGAAAACCTCGACACACTCCATGACGCTCCCTCTCTCCAGCCGATCAGAGTCGGCCCGCCTGGCCGAACTCAAGCGCCTGGCCATCCTGGACTCCCCGGAGGAGCAGGCCTACGACGACATCACGCGCATGGCGGCCGACCTGTGCGGCACGCCGATCGCCCTGATCTCGCTGATCGACGGCAAGCGGCAGTGGTTCAAGTCGCGCATCGGCCTGCAGGTGCGCGAAACCCCGCGCGAGATGGCCTTCTGCGCCCACGCGATCGAGGCGCCGGACCAGCCGCTGGTGGTGAACGACGCCACGCAGGACCCGCGCTTCCAGGCCAACCCGCTGGTGACCGGCGACCCCGGCATCCGCTTCTACGCAGGTGCGCCGCTGGTGACCTCCTCCGGCCAGCCGCTGGGCACCCTGTGCGTGATCGACCGCCTGCCGCGCGAGATCAGCCCCGCCGCGCTGGAGCAGCTGCAGTTCCTGGCGCGGCAGGTGATACAGGTGCTGGAGGAGCGCGCTGCGCCGGCCGCCGATTGAAAACCCGGCGGCCGGGCCCACCTTCGTCTTTTGAAAGGCCTTGCCGTGTCGGACGCATCCAGCCCCATCCTCAAGATCCAGCCCCTGGGCTTTCCGTGGGAAACCGCGGACCCGTTCCTGTTCTGCGTCTACCACGACGATGCCTACCCGCGCGCCAACGCGCAGATGGGCCCGCAGGCCTCCCTGGCCGGCCGCGCGCTGGGCCAGGACTTCAGCCGCAAGGACGGCTGGAGCATGTACCACGGGCAGACGGTGCCGGGCTTCCCCGCCCACCCGCACCGCGGCTTCGAGACCGTGACCATCGTGCGCAAGGGGCTGATCGACCACTCCGACTCGCTGGGCGCCACGGCGCGCTTTGGCCGTGGCGACGTGCAGTGGCTCACCGCCGGACAGGGCGTGGTGCATTCAGAGATGTTCCCGCTGCTGGAGCAGGAGCGCGACAACCCGCTGGAGCTGTTCCAGATCTGGCTCAACCTGCCGGCCGCCTCCAAGATGGCAGCGCCGCACTTCACCATGCTGTGGTCGCCCGACATCCCGCGCATCGTCGCCAGCGACGAGCAAGGCCGCAGCACAGAAGTGGCCGTGATCGCCGGCCGCCTGCAATCCGCGGCCGAGCCTCTGCCACCGCCGCCCGACTCCTGGGCCGCGCAGGCCAAGGCGGATGTGGCCATCTGGACCCTGCGCATGGCCCCCGGCGCGCGCTGGACGCTGCCCGCCGCCCATGCAGACAGCAACCGCCGGCTCTACTTCTTCAAGGGTGATGGCGTATCGGTGGCCGGCCAGGCCGTGGCCGCGCATGCCGCCATCGCGCTGCGCGCAGACGCGGCGGTGGAGCTGCACAACACCGGCACGCAGGAGGCGGAATTCCTGCTGCTGCAGGGCCGCCCCATAGGCGAGCCCGTGGTGCAGTACGGCCCCTTCGTGATGAACACACAGGCCGAAATCCGCCAGACCATGGACGACTACCGCCGCACCCAGTTCGGCGGCTGGCCCTTCGCCGGAGACGCGCCGGTGCACGGCCGCGACCCGGCGCGCTTTGCGCGGCACCCGGACGGTCGCGAGGAACGCCCGCAGGAAGTCGCCGCCGGCGGCTGAGCGTGGCCCTGGCGGGGCCGGGCGGCCTGTGCGCCGCCCCTGCGTCGCGACGTCCGGCTCAGCGCTGCCCGTCGTGCACCGCGACGTTCTCCTTGAGCAGCCCGCCCAGGCGCGAATGCACGCGCCCACCGGTGCCCATGACCAGCGCAAACAGGATCTCCCGGGGCCGCGGCGCGTCCTGGATGCCGATCTCGATGCTGTTGAAGTGGCTGCGCACGTAGGAGGCGTGGATGTAGTGCACCGGCACCATCATGCGGTAGCCGGCCACGGCCACGGCCTTGTTGGCCGGGACCATGGCCTTGGGCTCGCCCAGCACCGTGCGCATGGCCCAGCCACCGGCCTCGTGCCACACCGCGCCGTGCTCCATCTCGCCCTCCAGGCCGACGATGGCGGCCTTGCTGTAGACCTCGATCCGGTCCTTGCCGCCCAGCGCATCGACCAGCTCGGTGGCCAGCGTGGTGCCCAGCGTGCGCAGCTCGGCCATGAAGGGCAGCAGGTCGGGCTCGTAGCGCCCGGCGTAGGGGTTGCGGATGACGGCGCAGGCGGCGGCCAGCTTCAGCGGCGTGGCCGGGGCCGGGCCGCCCTCGTGGTAGGTGGTCTCGATGGTGAGGCTGCGCTTGCGGATCTCGATGAGGGACATGGCGGTCTTCCGTGGTGCTTCATTCGGGCTGGATGCCCACTTCCTTGACGATGCCGGCCCACTTGGCGATTTCGCTCTTCACGAAGTCGCCAAAGGGCGCGGGCTTCTGCAACTTGACCGACAGGCCCTGCGCCGCGAAGCGCTTGACCAGCTCGTCGGTCGCCAGCGCCTTGTCCAGCGAGGCGGACAGGCGCTGCGTGGTCTCCGGCGGCAGGCCGGCCGGAGCCATCAGCCCGAACCATACCGTGAGATCGAAACCCGGCGCGCCGCTTTCCTGCAGCGTGGGCAGGTCGGTGGCCAGCGCGAAGCGCTCGCGCGTGCTCACGCCATAGACCTTGACGCGGCCGGCCTTGGCCTGCTGCAGGCCGTTGGCGAAGTCGGTGAAGGTCAGGTTGACCTGGTTGCTCATGACGTCGGTCAGGGCCTGCGGGCCGCCGCGGTAGGACACGGGCGTGACCTCCATGCGCCCCATGTGCGCCAGCTTGGCGCCGAACACCTGGGCGCTGCCCGAACCATAGGCGTAGGTGAGCTTGCCCGGGTGCTGGCGGCCCCAGGCGAACAGCTCGCCCACCGTCTTGCCGGGCGTCTCGTGCGAGCCCACCAGCAGGTAGGGCGTCTCGGCCACGCCGCCGATCGGCGCCAGGTCCTTGGCCGGGTCGTAGGGCAGCTTCTTGAACAGGCTGACGTTGCTGGCCGCGGTGGTGACGCCTACCACCACCAGCGTGTAGCCGTCGGGCTTGCTCTGCGCCGCGGCCTGGGTGCCGATGATGCCGTTGGCACCGGGCTTGTTGTCGATGATGAAGGCCTGGCCCAGGTCGCGCGACATGGGCTCGGCCAGGCTGCGCGCCACCACGTCGGTGATGCTGCCGGCCGGGAAGGGCACGATCAGGCGGATGGGGCGGTCCGGGTAGCTGCCGCCCTGGGCGGCGGCGCCGGTGCAGGCCAGCAGGGCCAGCACGGCTGTGGCAAGCGTGCGTCGGTTCATGTCGTTGTCTCCTTGGATTTGCGGGCGGCCGCGCCCCTGAGGGCGCACGGGCCGCCTACGCCGGCACTGCGGCCTGGCGCTGTTCGAGAAAGCGGTAGATCTCGGTGTTGTCCGCGCCGGGCTCCAGCGCCTGCGCCGCGTCCTGCCACAGCGCGTGGCACAGCGCCAGCTGCGGCGCCTGTACGCCGGCCAGGTCCTGCAGCCCGTGGGCCGTGGCGATGTCCTTGGCCTGCAGGCGCAGCGCGAAGCCGCCCTTGAAGCTGCGCGGCAGCAGGAACTGCCGCAGCTTGGTCTCGGTGGCCACGTTGCGGCCGCTGGAGGCGTTGAGCACCTCGGCAAAGACCTCCGTATCCAGCGCCATCGCCTCGGCGATCAGCAGCGCCTCGGACGTGGCCAGCAGGCCGGCGGCGTAGACGTAGTTGTTGAGCGCCTTCATGGCGTGCGCCGAGCCGACCTTGCCGGTGCGGATCAGCGTGCTGCCCATGTGCGCCAGCAGCGGCTGCACGCGCGCCACCACCGCATCCGCGCCGCCGACCATGATGGCCAGGCTGCCGCTGCGCGCCTTGGCCACCGCGCCGGACACCGGCGCATCCGCCAGCGCCAGCCCGGCCTGCTCCAGCCGCTGCGCCAGCGCCAGCGTGTCGGCCGGGTTGGACGAACCCATGTCCACCACCACCGCGCCCGGCGCCAGCACGTCCGCCAGCCCGGGCTGGCCCGGCGTGCCGCCCACCACCGCATTGGTGATGGCGCTGTTGGGCAGCATGGTGATGACCACCTCGCGGTCGGCCAGGTCGACCAGCGTGGCCGCCGCCTGCAGCGTGCGGCCCCAGGCCGCGTGGCCCTGCAGCGGCTGCAGCGCGGCCGTGTCGCGGTCGTAGGCGCGGATGTCCAGGCCCGGCGCGCCCGCCAGGTTCTCCAGCATCGGCAGGCCCATCATTCCCAGGCCCACGAAGCCCACCTTCAAAGCCATGCAGTCTCCTTATGCACTCGTTCACGAATCGCTGCGGATGGTAGGCCAGCTGGCCGATAGCCGGCTATTCGCATATGGCCGTGCCTAATAATGGATGGTTATCGGCACAGCCCCTTTTTTCCATGCGATTCAAGCTGCGACAGATGGAAGTCTTCCGGGCGGTCATGCTGACCGGCTCGATGAACGGCGCGGCGCGCCTGCTGTTCGTGTCGCAGCCGGCCATCAGCCGCCTGATCGCCTACACCGAGCAGAGCCTGGGCCTGAAGCTGTTCGAGCGCGACAAGGGCAAGCTCACGCCCACGGCCGAGGCCGAGCGCCTGTACCGCGAGGTCGGCCCGCTGTACGAAGAGGCGCTGCGCGTGGACGAGTTCGCGCGCGATCTCGCCGCCCGGCCGCAGGGCGCGCTCACGCTCTGCACCAGCCCCAGCCTGGCGCTGAACTTCACGCCGCCGGTGATCGCGCGCTTCCTGCAGAGCCATGCCGAAGTGCGGCTGCGCTACTACACCGCCCTGCTGTCGGAAATGGCGCACGAGCTGCTGGGCCGCAAGGCCGAGCTGGCGGTGTCGGTGCTGCCCATCGACCACGCCAACCTGGTGGTCGAGCCCTTTGCCTCGGGCCGCATGGTCTGCATCCTGCCCGCCGGCCACGTGCTGGCGGCGCAGCCCACGGTGGGCCTGGCCGAGCTGGCCGCGCACCCGCTGGTGCTCTACAGCCGCAACATCCCCTTTGGCCAGTTGGTGGCCGCGGCCTTCCAGCGCGCGGGCGTGGAATGGCGCGCCACGGTGGACATCGAGCGCGCCGAGCTGGCCTGCGCCCTGGTGCGCGCCGGCGTCGGCGTGGCCATCGTGGACGAGTTCTCCGTCGGCACGGGCGGCTGGCCCGGCATCGCCGTGCGCCCGCTGCAGGAGGTGATCCCGCTCACGCTGAGCCTGGTGCGCTCGCGCTTCGACCGCCCCAGCCGGCAGGCGCGCGCCTTCACGCAGCTGCTGAAGGAGCATGCGCGGGCCGAGGGGCGCGCGCTCACTGGCACGGCCAAAACCAGAAGCGCCGTGGCGTGACGACTATCCTCGGCACTTTGCACCGCGCGCTCCGACCCCATGGGTGAATTCGACCTCATCAAGAAATACTTCCACCGCCCTGCCCTGCGCTCGCCGCTGGGCGTGGGCGACGACTGCGCGCTGCTGGCGCCCGGCCCCGGCATGCAGCTGGCCGTGTCCACCGACATGCTGGTCGAAGGCCGGCACTTCCTCTCCACCGTGGACCCGGCGCGCCTGGGCCACAAGGCGCTGGCCGTGAACCTGAGCGACCTGGCCGCCTGCGGCGCCAAGCCGCTGGCCTTCACGCTGGCGCTGTCATTGCCCTATGTGGACGAGGCCTGGCTCGCCGGCTTCTCGCGCGGGCTGCTGGCGCTGGCCGACGCGCATGGCTGCGAGCTGGTGGGCGGCGACACCACGCGCGGCCCGCTCAACATCTGCATCACCGTGTTCGGCGAAGTCCCGACCGGCCAGGCCCTGCTGCGCAGCGGCGCACGCCCCGGCGACGACCTGTGGGTGAGCGGCACGCTGGGCGACGCACGGCTGGCACTGGAAGTGTTCCGCGGCACGCTGTCGGTGCCCGCCAGCATCTTCGACGCCGCCCGCCTGCGCATGGAAACCCCAACGCCCCGCGTAGCCCTGGGCCAGGCCCTGCGCGGCATCGCCACCAGCGCGGTAGACATCAGCGACGGCCTGCTCGGCGACCTGGGCCACGTACTGCGCGCCAGCAATGCCGGCGCCGTGATCGACACCCTCATTGCTTCCGAGTTGATAGCAGCAAGCCAAGGCGGAACCTTGGCTGCAGACACTTTTCCTTCAAATAAACGGCTGGAGTTCGTGCTGGCCGGCGGCGACGACTACGAGCTGGCCTTTACCGCCCCGCCAGAGGCCAGCGCCCAGGTCGAGGCCGCAGGCGCCGCCACCGGCACCCCGCTGACCCGCATCGGCTGGATCGAGGCCGAAGCCGGCGTGCGGCTGATGGATGCGGATGGGGCGCCGGTGGAGGGGGCGTTTGGGGCGTTTGATCACTTTGGGTGAGGGCGTCGGCGACGCTGGCAAAGATGAAAAGGGCATCCGATTGGGAATTGGAGGCAACGTCTAACCATCGCGAGGGGCCTTCAAGTAGCAAAAACGGTCGGCTGCTATGCAGCGATTGATGACTTCCGGCGCACGGGCGTCCTTGGTCAGCTGTCGGCCAGGAGCAGTTGCTCAACGTTGAAGCCGAGCCGCGGACCGAGGCTTGCCGAGGGGCGTCGGCTCCAGCGACCGGCTAGGTATCAGTTTTCACCCATACGAGACAAAAGTACCTGCTCGACGGTATATGAGACTTTGCGCTCGCGAATTATTTTATCGACGAGAGCACGCGGTACCTGGTAGTTTTGACTTGGCATTTGCTTGTAGTACGGAGGAGCAGTTGGCTTCAAGAGTACCCAAACGTTTTCACCGTTCGCCCCTTGCACGCCAAGCACATCAAATCCGTTGACAACCACTAAGATCGGCTCGGCAATTTTTGTCGTACGTCGTGTGAACTCCACACTTTGCAGAACAGACCATTCCGACTTTTCCTCCGGCGTCTCGCGGAACTCCGAATTCGAGCAAGCAGAACAGAGTGCTGCCGCGCTAATCGCAGCGACCACTACAGAAAAAAGTTCGAATTTCAACGAATGTCCCCGTGTGATGCCTAACGATTAAATTCAGCGGTCGCCGTAGGCAATCCGTTGGCATGATTGGTTGAAGCGCTATTTCTCATAGAAGCCGCTGCACACCGTGAACGTCAGGTACTGGCCGAATTCTGCCTTATGCGGCATGCCGTGGAGTCAACCTGGGCTGCAAATCTGAGTTCCCCATACTTCAGGCTGGAAACCGACCAGCCAAAACAGTGCAAGGGTGCCGAGGACGGTTACTACCCCAACCCATGGTCGGCGCAAGCCATCGCCAATCTGAAAACCCGCACGGCAAAAGCTTGAACCGGCCACTAGCAAAAAAAAACTGCCAATCCTTCAATGTTGAAGGATTGCCGAGGGTCTCCCCAGGCTCCAATTTTCAGGTCTACAGTGCATCCGACCCAGAAGGAACAGGCAACGCTGAGCGCCAAAGCCGCCAAAGCTGCGCCAAACACTGCACGCCACGATAGTCGCCAATGACCGGTGCAGGAAAATAGGCGAATTACTACTCAATCCTTGAGACTCACACCTAAGGCATCCAGCTTCTTGGCGTACGAGTCCCTGCGTTTTGCCGCCCTTGCAGCTGCGTCAACGGCTGCTTGGATGGCCTTGGGCCCCTTTTTCGCAGCAGCTTTGATCAACTCGAACTTGTGAGCAGCATCTGACTCCGCCCGCTTGAAAGTGGCGATGATTTCGACATGGGTAACAGACGGATTCACGGGTTCCCTTAAAGCTTTATGTTAGTGCGAAGCAACGCTGTTCTCAATTCGCGGCTAGCTGGTTTTGAAACATCTACGCCTTGAACCGCCAAGTCGAACTGTGAGCCAGGCCTGATGCTGGTTGGGAGTATTTTTTTGACGGGATTCGTGGTGGGGTACTTGCCATCAGCAGGACACATGCGAACGGAAAACCCGAATTCGTCGAGTACACCTTTCGCGTACAACTCCGCCAAATGTTGAAACGACACGAATGTCGAGAATTTCACTTCTTTAACCCCTGGCTCGCGGATGCTACGAACGATCTCAAATTTACCAAGGGTATCTCGTTGTGTATTCGTAAAGGGATGCACAAAAACCGTCCCACGAAGCCCTCCCTTTTGGGACGTCAGCTTGTGCTCAACGGCGATATCAGTTAACAGCATGTTGTTTTCCTTGTGATTCAATAGGCCACAGCTGATCCAGCCACCGCTTCAGCAACAGCCCTAAACCGCAACCCGCACCGTATCCCGCCCCGCCTGCTTGGCCTTGAGCATCGCCAAATCCGCCCGGTGCAGCGTCTGCATGACGGATTCCCCATCGCGCAGGCCGGCGATGCCGGCTGATACGGTGAGCCGGCCGTCGGGCCGTGGCACCCCGGCCAGCAGGGTGCGCAGGCGGTCGGCCAGCGCCTGGGCCTTGTCTTCGCCCTGGTCCAGCAGCAGCACGCAGAACTCCTCCCCGCCCAGCCGCCCGAACACGTCGCTGGCGCGCAATGCCTGCTGCAGCACGTCGGACATGCCGCGCAGCACGGCATCGCCGGCCGCGTGGCCGTGGCCGTCGTTGAGGCGCTTGAAATGGTCGATGTCCAGGTACAGCAGCGTGAGCGGCGAGCCCGTGGCCCGGGCCCTGGCGGCGGCCTTGTCGGCCTGCTGCAGGAACTCGGCCCGGCTGCGGGCGCCGGTGAGAGTGTCGGTGGCCGATAGCTCGGCCAGCCGGCACTCCTGCTCGAAGGCGCGGCGCTGGTAGTCCCGTATGCGCAGGTGGGTGACGAAGCCCGTCACCAGCGCGATCCCCGCGAACAGCAGGCTGAACACCGTGTCGGCCCGGCTGGCCGTGGGCGCCATCACGAAGGGCAGGAAGAAGACGTAGCAGGCCAGCGATCCGCCTATCCACTGGCTCAGCGTGATCCAGAAGAAGCTGGTGACCAGCACGATGATGACGGCGGCCGGCACGAAGTACATCAGCGGCCGGTCGGTGCCCAGCACGCCCAGGTAGCTGCTGAAGCTGAGTGTGGCAATGGTCGCCATGCAGGCCGCGCCATAGGAGCGCACCGAAGGCGCGCGGACGATGATCCAGGCGAACAGCGCCGTGAGCGGCAGCAGCAGCACGCGCAGCCAGACGTATTCGGGCGCGGGTATGAGCAGCCGCGCCAACAGGACCGCCAACGAGCCCAGCACCGCCGTGGCCCCCATCTGGAAGGCCGTGAGCTGCAGGCGCCGGAGCGTGTGCTCGCGGTAGGCCGCCTCGTGGTCGGCAGCGACGGCTGCCTGCAGGGGCATCAGGTTCTCATGCGGCATCGGTACGGGTCGCCTTGTCCACAGGGGCCTTCATCAGGGGGCGACCAGAAGTCCACGGACGCTGGCCCGGCCACACGCCATCCACTGGCCGACCGTGTGCCGGCAGCAGCGCGCGGCACAAACGGGGCGGGCGATGCAGGCGGCGTCATACAGGTCCGATTCTAGGGACGGCGCCGCCGGCCACCCCAGCGTCCCGCAGCCTTGCAAGGCCCGGCCTCTACGCGGCAGCCCGCAAGGGCACGTTGCGCAATCGCTGGTGCAGATCGCCCTCCCACGCAACGGGCTGCTGGTTCTTCGCCTGCAGGTAGTGGTGGGTGAACACCGCCAGGTAGGCCTCCAGCGTCTGCCCGGCAACAGCCTCGCCCGCCAGGTGCATGCACAGGGCCGCCACCTCGCTGGTGCAGAGGTGGTCTTCGCGGCGGGAGCGGCGCAGCTGGTACTGCGACAGCTGCTCGGGCTGCAGGCTGAGCACCGGCAGCGCGGCCAGGTAGGGGCTTCTGCTGAACATCTTGCGCGCCTCGGCCCAGGTGCCGTCCAGCAGGATGAAGAGCGGGCGCTTGCCGGTGGCGCCGTCTGCCGGCGGCACGGCGTGCACCACCCGCTCGGGCGCGGCGTATTCGCCCGGGAACACCACATAGGCCTGCCACTGCGGATCAGCCAGCAGGGCCAGCAGCGCGGGGTCGGTCTCGGTGCGCGCCCAGCCAAAGGCGAAGGTGTCGGCCACCACGTCGGCGATCAGCCATCCGGTGTTGCTGGGCTTGAGCGGCTCGATGTCGGCCATGAGCAGGCACACGCCTGCGCGCGTGGCCACCGACGGGCGCAGGCTGCACATGCAGTGGCTGGGCACCAGCCGGCAGCCCGCGCAGCGCTCGCGCTTGAAGCCGCCACGGGCCATGAAGGGTTTGGAGCTGCGCGCCAGGCGGGCGGCGCGCAGAAGGGAGACGGCATGGGGCATGCGGGGATTCTCGGGCATGCCTGCGCGGCCCGCCGGGCCCCTTCTGCCGCCGGGCCGGCGATCAACCCGCCTTCGCGGCCTTCACCAGCGAAGGCGTTGCCTTGTAGGCCTCGGGGAACAGCTTCTTCAGGTCGTCGATCTTGGGCAGGTCGTTGATCGCGATGTAGGGCTGGCTCGGGTGCAGCGTCAGGTAGTCCTGGTGGTAGTCCTCGGCCGCGTAGAAGGGCTTGGACACTTCCACCGTGGTGGCCAGCGGCTTGCCGTAGGTCCTGGCCTGGTTCAGCTGCGCGATGTAGGCGTTGGCGATGCGGGCCTGCTCGGCGTTCTCGGCGAATACGGTCGAGCGGTATTGCGTACCGGTGTCGGGGCCCTGGCGGTTCAGCTCGGTCGGGTCGTGCGCCACCGAGAAGTAGATCTGCAGCAGCTTGCCATAGCTGATCTGCTGCGGGTCGTAGGTGATGCGCACGGCTTCTGCGTGGCCGGTGCGGCCCGAGCCGACGACTTCGTAGCGGGCCGTGTCGGCGTTGCCGCCGGCGTAGCCGGAGACGGCGTTGCTCACGCCCTTGACGCGCTGGAACACGCCCTGCACGCCCCAGAAGCAGCCGCCGGCAAAGACAGCGGTCTCGGCCTTGGCCGTGGGGGCGGCGGTGAGGTCGGCCGTGGGCGCCGGCACGCGGCGCGAGGTTTCCGCGGACGAGGGCACGGCATACCAGACCAGGGCTGCGGTTGCCAGGGTGCCCACGGTCAGTGCGAAGGATCTCATGGGGGTTTCCTTTCAGGAAGTTGCGGTTCCGGAAGCGGTGGAATGGTGCGACAGTGCCGCCCCATCCACCGTTCGTCAATGATGGGGCAGCCCCTGCCCGCGGTTTACTTGGACATCGAGTCCTTGGACATGGAATCCTTGGCCATCGAGTCCTTCTTCATGCCGTCCTTGGACATGGAGTCTTTCGCCATCGAGTCCTTCTTCATGCCGTCCTTGGACATGGAGTCCTTGGCCATGGAGTCTTTCTTCATGCCGTCCTTGGACATGGAGTCCTTGGCCATGCTGTCCTTTGCCATCTCGTCCGCGGCAAAAGCCGAGGCGCCGGCCAAGGCCATGCAGGTGGCGAGCAGGGTTGCGGTGAGCTTGTTCATCTGGAATCTCCTGAGTGGGGATGGGGGGTGGGGGGTTTCAAGATCGGCCCTGTTCCAGGGAACTCGGCCTCGCGCTTTCGTTGGCAGTCGAGCGGCTGTGGCAGCCCCTCAGCTCCCTCCGAACCAGTTGTAGCCCTGGTCTTCCCAGTAGCCGCCTGTGTAGGTGTTGGTGACGAACATCGCCTTGATGTGCTTCGGGTTCTTGTAGCCCAGCTTGGTCGGCATGCGCAGCTTCATCGGGAAGCCGTACTTGGGCGGCAGCGGCTGCCCGTCGTAGGTCAGCGTGAGCAGCGTCTGCGGGTGCAGGGCGGTGGGCATGTCGATGCTGGTGTAGTAGTCGTCGGCGCACTTGAAGCCCACGTACTTGGCGGTGGTGTCGGCGCCGATGCGGCGCAGGAAGTCGGCAAAGCGCACGCCGCCCCAGCGGCCGATGGCGCTCCAGCCTTCCACGCAGATGTGGCGGGTGATCTGGTCTTCCTGCGGCATGGCGCGCAGCTCGGCCAGCGTCCAGGCGTGCCTGTCG
>Ga0116227_10006738_pt1 | contig 23023 bp, 22 predicted proteins | sample S1TSphgellanicum_FD_89693 | JGI IMG/M metagenome (GOLD analysis project Ga0116227, IMG submission 89693) | Host-associated microbial communities from peat moss isolated from Minnesota, USA - S1T2_Fb - Sphagnum magellanicum MG | ecosystem: Host-associated > Plants > Peat moss > Unclassified...
CCACTTTTTTGCATAAACTTTTCCCCCCCCCCCCCCCACAACTCGGAGGTGGGGTTTGTGGGGGGGGGGTAACGCGTTGGGGGGAGGGGGGGGGGGGGGGGGGGTGATGTTGTAACAACATGAGTTGCACATCTTTGACATACTTGGGATCATGAATGCCAAGAAGGATTTATAATTGTTGGGAAGGAGGTTGGTGATGTGGTGGTGTTAAGACAATGCACAACCTTCGATGGTTTTGTATAATAACCACAAGTTGCATTTTTAACTTTGGGCAATGGGGATAGTCCATTATCCTAGCCCAAGGTACCATTGACCACAACCACATGGGAACCAAATATTGGCCCAATGGTTATAAGAGATGAGATGTGCACAACACAACAATTGCTACAAAACTATATTGGATGTTTCGCTTTCAACTTGAAAAAATTGGGCTGATTAAAGGACAAGAGTTCTGAATCATATTGGAGGATGAAAATCCAATTTTTAGGAGACCTAGTGAAGTGGAAAGGGCATTAGTTTAGGCTCAAACAACATAGTTGTTGGATGTGACTTTGGCACATAACTATTTAGGGTTGAATATGTTTTGACAACCTTGATGTTAGCCAAAAAAAACATTTTTGGCAATTGGACTAAATGTCACATGTGTGGGGATTATTGTTTAGTGAACAAGTAAACTCATTTAAACAAGTATGCCATGCCCCTACTAGAGAATTTTGATGCCTTCAGATAGGCCAAGGTTTTCAATACTTTGAATTTGTAGTATGGTTATCATTAGTTGTCATTGAAGGAAGGCGATAAGATGAAGACATCATTTTGGAAGATTGATCCCCATGGGAAAGATTATTTGTACCAATGGACGTTTTTGCCATTTTGTTTAAGTAAAATGTTTGCAAAATTTCAGAAGGTCATGGATCAAACGCTAATGAGTTTTGGTTTTGTTAAATGTTACATTGATGACATCATTTTTTTTAATTTGACCATAAGAAATCACATGCAACATTTACAATAGGTGTTTAGAATATTCAAGAAACATAACCTTAAGTTTCATTTAAGCAAATGTTGGTTCTTTCATATTCAAGTGGAGTATTTAAATCACAGAATCTATCCAGGTGGATAGGGGGTTTCAAAAGGTCAAGGATGAAATGATTCTATAGGTTCCCCAACCAACAAATGTTAGTAAATTATGAGCCTTTTTTGTTGCATAATATTGAAAAATTGCATGTTCTAATATGCATTTAATTATATTTTCAAAATTATAAGTGCATGAAAGTAAGTGTTTCACTCTTGCTTCAAGTATATGAAAATATGATGAAAGGTACAATTGTAATTGGATTATTTATAGTTTCAAATGTGTAAAACACTAATATATATCAATTTGTGTTTTTTTTAAATTTCATATTATAGTCATAACTATCAAAGTTCTCATATAAAAGTATCTTGGAAATTTTGAAAACCCAACTAGTATATAACATACTTTTCATCCATTTTTCGTATATTAAAAAATTTCACATTTTATGTGTATCTTACCTTTATTTGAATAATGAAAGTTAAAAAAAATTTGAATAGGTTTTTCATGTTTATGCCATAATTGTGACTGTGATCATGTGACTAGACTATTATTTTGGCATACTTTGCCATGTTTTCACCCAAAATAAAATTTTGTTGATGCTAAGGATGTTAAAGATGGATTTTAAGAAAGTCCTTTTTAGCAACCCTAGAAAATGTCACGTATGGAACTTATAATTCCCAACATCAAAATTGATGGGAAAGTTGTTTCAAATATTGTTTACCAAGGCTTGGCCAATGTCCAATGAAAAAACCCCTTGGTGTTACTAGGGCCAATTTTAAATGTTGTTTCTATCATACCTCCTTCACCAACAAAATCCATTCTAAATCACCATTGATGTATATAAAAGGTTACAATAAAGCCTTGGATGAGGAAGATAATTAAATTGTAGTAAAATTTTATCCAACATTTACACCCAACCACTTGGGGGAAAAATGTGTTGTGGGAAACATTTATATGTGAATAAATAAAAATTTGGGAAGAAAGCAAAAAGAAAGTTCAAAACTATATAAAAGCCTTGTAATGAAAATAATAAAACCCACAAGCAAAAAAAAGATGGATTCAAATGTGAAATATATGATGCAAGTTATTAAAGTGTGCCAAAAATTACACTAAACCCATTATGAAGCTACTGATGTTTCAACTTCAAAGTCCAAAGGTGTGAAGTTCATTATTGTGATTGTTCCTTTTACACAAATACTGAAAGGATAAGTTATTTGCACTATCTCATTCACCCAACAAGGTCCTTTGTATGTGTAGTTGATGTTTGTTTTCATTAATGTATTGATTCCCATCTAGATGTTGTGACCCCGATTTGGGTGCGAGACCAATTCCTAATAGGGTCACACAATGTCATTTAAAAATGTAGTACATCATAAACTTTCAATATAACAAAATTTCAATAGATTTGTGCAAAAATCATAAAATAATATGTTTGTACAAAATCCGTGGGCTTCAAAGTATAAAAATGACATTAAAATTTGTATGAATCTATGAAGTCTGATAAGTATTTGATGTAAGTTATATGTTTTCAAATGGTAACAGGTTGTGATTAGTGCAAAAGGTTCATGGTAGGGAAATCATACTAGGATTTTTTTAGAATTTTGAACACATTCCAATTTCCCACAAATGCATCACAAAGGTGGGAAAATGCAAAGGAGGTGAGTCCCAAACATTCCCAAATGGAAATCATTTTGGGATTTCCAAACTTGGAATTAATGTTTTAAATTTATGGGACAAATATTTAGGTAATAAAATAGGTCCAAATTGACCCCCCAACATACAATTGAAAAGTTTTTGAAACATACATATCGAAAGTGGTTTTGTCATTTTCTATTTCGAGTTGTAATCTAACAATTATGGCCAAAAGAAAGGTTGACAATAGAATTGGTGGTTTGATTCCTAACCATTAAAACCCAAGAAATATGGGTCAAGTGACCACCCATTGAAGCATGCAACATGGAGTTGAAACAACCTTGATGAGGGTTACAAAGTAATATGATCATATGTTTAAAATATACTTGTTTTGAAAAAGTTATGTGGCTTCAAATTAGGTTCAAGGCATTGTGTGTTTTAGTTTTGGGAGTTCATTTTAAGATTCCGAAAAGTTTTGGCCATTTCAATTTAACTTTTGTTGCTAGTTATTGACCATATTGTAATGGAGGAAATGGTGACTTTTCCCAAGTTTGGGCCTTGTAAGTTTTAAGTGAAATCTATGACAGGTTTGTGACCTAATTTAACTCCAAATGCACAAACCACCTTCTTTTCTTCATTTGTGCATTTTCACATGTTTGGAAATTCAATTTGAAGAGTTTATTTTAATCCCATTAAAAAACTTTCATACACCCCTTTAACTTGCAATTGTGAAGAGCTAACTACCTAGAGTGTGCCCAAGGCTTTTAAGTCTTTCACAATGCATTGCATTTGAAAGTTTGGGTACCCCCATAATTTGTGGGAAGCCTTTAAAGGTGCATCATGATTTCTCACATTTATAGAAGATGTTATTTTTTCTCCTATAATACACTAATAAATTTAGCACTTGATGTGCTTCCTTTTCTTCAACTAATAAGTGGTACATATGTTGGTTTTTTTCACCTTCCACCTATAAGTCCTTTGATCGTAAAGAATATGAATTTGCAAAATTAACTTCCATCAAAATTTTGACAATGGTTTGGACAAAGGTCAAAAAAATTAAAGATTAATGAGGAATGAAATGATGTTGTTCATAAGGTTGCCCTTGATGTCATAGAAGTTAAAAAGGTATAACAAAATTTAGAAAATCACAATTAACATTTGCTTTTAATTTGTGGCACCTTAGTACCTTGGTCAATTCAACATTAATTAGATTATTTTCAGAATTGTTGAAATTTTCAAAAAATATTTCTTCCAAATCAAAAAATATTGTGAAGGAAATATTGTGGAATATTGTGGAATATTCCATTTGTTGAAATTAAAATTTCAAAATTAATTAATTATTTGATGGACATGTGTTGAAATGGCCAAGGTACTATGCTGTGTACTAGAAGGGAAAATGAAGCTTAAATTTAACTAGGGTAATTAGGAAAACTAAATTCCAACCCAATTTGTTAATACATTCTTCCTCATGATGATAAATATTTTCAAATTAAAACCAACCTTCAAACAATAATTAGGTGATGGTATTGTATTGGTTGGTAGGTTCAAAATTCACCTTAATTGTTTATTATAAATGTTGTATACAATTTTCAAAAAACATTTTTGAACAAACTAGTTTAGGTTTTTTAAATAAACAAGTTCATTTTTTTGGGAAAGTTGATGAATAGGATAAAATTTATAATTAAATATTGATTTTATTTAGTTGTTGAAGTTTGTACCGATGAAAAAAATTGTTTTAAATTACATTGTAAACCTTTCTATCTATACAACCTAAATTACATTAGGGTATGTGTAATGATGCACCCTTAAGTTTGTTAAGTGGTATTGGGGGTGAAAAACTAGTTGATTTTGCAACAAAATGCAAACATAAGGTGCATTGCTTAATTCCTATAAAAAATAACGCTTTGTAGCTATGGATGGGAATATTATGAATTCACAAACAAAAATTCAAAATGAAATCAATTTGGATAAATCAAAGAGAAGGCAATTAATGCAAATTGAAGCCAAAATAATGAATGAATGAATCACATGTAACCCAACTCACAACACACTTCACGATTTGAGCTTGGGAAAAGTTCATCATTTTCATCCTTATAAGGTATTTTGTGATTGTTAGTAAACAACTTGCTTTTATGTCTTTTTTACAACAATGTCTTAACTTGAATACCATCATTCCTTAGTAGATCATTTCATGATTATGGGACTATTCAAGACCTCACAAAGTTTCAAATTTCATCTAGTTGATATTTAACCAAGGATGCTTGGTTAGTTTTTAACTAATTTGCATGGGTTTTCTTTAAGATGCAAGGTTTGTCACAATGACATCACCAAGATCCCCAACAATGTATCATGGACTAACTTAAAGCTAAATTGATTTGAGATGATTTTTTTAGAGGTGGCAGAAGTGAGAAGCTCCCATTGTCACTCCTTTTTCTTAGTTGTTCATTATTTTAGGTGAAATTGTTGCTCCTCCAAAAGAAGATAAATTTGACATTCATAGATTACATAAGGGTGGGTTCTTTAATGTTATGCACCCATTTGATGTTTTGTGTAGCTTCATTTTTTACTTTCTATGGGTTGAAATATGTCGATTTCATTTTTATGGTAAGTATTTTAATCTTAGGATTTTGCATTAAGCTTGAATCTCCATTGTGAAGGTGGGCATGGTCACTTGGTGAGCTATTAACAAAGACTCATTAGAGAGGTTAACAAATAAGTTAGCATTGATTAGTTGTTATTCTATGTTTGGTTACATGTGAACATCTTTGGTGTTGGTGGTGACAAGATTAGATGGTGGTATCTCTTGTCTTTGTATTTTCTTGATTCTAGTTTATTTAGAAGTGGTTGTTGTCGCCCTTTCCTCTTGAAGTTTTGTGTGGCAAAGCTTGTATCAAATTTGTAAAAGTTTTGAATTTTTTTGATTTTTTCAAGTTTTGAATCTCACAACTTTGTGAGCTCATAACTCTCGCATAAAAGCTTTTTGATTGAGATGTTTTTAATAAGAAAGTTCCCATTTGGCTCAAGCAATGATGAGAGGTTCAGATTTATGTCATCACAACGCACTCATTGTCTTTTTAATGCAATTGTCATCATCTTTCATGGTGCCTTGGATGTCAATCTTGGTCCTCCCATTGTCCTTTCTAGTGCCCCCATCATCTTTCCTAACATGCGTTATCATCCCTTGTCATCCTTCTTGGTGTGCCTTGTCATCCTTCCTAGTGTCATGTGTCACTAACATACAAAAAAAAATGCTTGCTCTCTTTGCTCATTGCCAATATTAGAAATTAAATTTACTTTCCACCCAGGGATGATAAGGGATTGCTAGGAAGGATGACAAGGAGTGTTGGGAAGGATGACAAGTTGTAGGTGAGGTTCCCGTATGAGTGGGTTCTCCTGAGGGAGGGTTGCATGAGGGCAATAGCCTGAGGGCGTTCCCGACTGATGGAGAACACACGAGTATGGGAACCTCCACAAATGTTTTAAAAAAATAAAAATAAAATCTCTTCTTTTTCTTTCTTCCATTCTTTCCTTCTTGTTTTTTTGAATTTTCCTGTTCTGTCCCTTTCGGCCTTGTGTTTTTGAATTTACGTGATCTGTCCCATCAAAAAAATCTTTTCATGGGAACATGGGAACATAGAAATATAGCAGGATCTCCCCCACAGCATAAGTCCCTAGGATGAACACTAGGGTGTCCAAAAGGACGCAAGGCACAGTGGGAAGGAGAGGGAACAAGCATGTATGGAATTTTTTTAGGACCGTTTCAGAGGGACGCAGGGAGGGACGTTCAGGACGTCGCGGAATGTCCTATAGGACGTCCTAAGTGGTCCCAGTGGTGGTCTGGGACGTCCCCCCTGGCAACCCTGGGACCGATGGAGGCGTCGTGGAGTCATTAGGCTCTCTTTTAACGGAGAGTTCAAAATGCCAGGGCAGATTGCTGGAGAACAGGATGCTGATAATTGAGATTCAGAACTTGACAAGAGATCATCATCACTGCATGAAAGCTTCATGTTCAAACACTTTTGCCATGTTTGCAGTTCTTTAAGACACTCAGATCTCTTTGTTTGTTTGTGGTATGTTCTCTTTTTTTGTTTTGTTTTGGTGTTGTTTTGGGTATTAGGTTGGTTGGTTTGTTTTGCATTTGAGGCATGATTGTTACTGTGCACGTGGTGTGACCACCTGATGATGATGATGATGATGATGATGATGCTGCTGATGAGGAGGAGGAGGAGCGAGAATTCAGATCAAATGGAGTAGCGGCAGACCCACTCGGATGTGTGCAATACATCATCAAAAGGAAAAAAAAAAGCACAATGGTAACCATGGATGTAGACAAGTTGGTAGAAGGAAGCCACCCACAAAGTGTGGCAACGGTTTCTTCCGTACCACCTTTGAAAGAAATCGATGAGCTGCGGTATTCGCGGCTGATCTTCACACTGGGGAGAGCAGGGATGAATTCCCTTTGCAGGAGCCGGGTTTTGGTAGTGGGTTGCAAGGGGCTTGGAGCTGAAGTGGCCAAGAATCTCATTCTCTCAGGTGTGCGAGTACTAGGTCTAGTGGATGATGAAGTCACATGCATAGCTGATCTGGGTGCACAGTTTTTGCTCACAGAAGCCGATTTGGGTCACAACCGTGCAGCCGCAACTGCTCGCAAGCTGAAGGAATTTAACCCTCTGGCAGACATAGTGGCAGTACCCAGTCTGGGATTGGAGAATACGGTGAGAAACTACACTGCTTTGGTGGTGACTACAGGTCCCATGCCCTTTCTGATCCATCTGGACTCCATTTGTCGATCACATGGTGTCCTGTTTGTTGCTGCCATCTCTCGAGGTCTTTTCTTTTCTGTGTTTGTGGATTTTGGAGACACCTTCCTGGTTTCGGATGACACTGGAGAGCCTGCTGGCTCAATTCTCGTGGAGGGCATCACCCAGGAGTTTCCAGCCACCGTAACTGTTGTGGAAGAGCAAAGGCATGGGCTTGAAGATGGGGATGAGGTGGTTCTCAGTGGGATCAAAGGGATGGAAGAACTCAACAGGGATGCTCCCTACTCTGTTACCGTGACGGGTCGCCATTCTTTCACCATTCCTGTGGATTCAAGACCATATGGTCGATATCTTTCTGGTGGGTATTTCCAAAAGCTGAAACATGAGCGAAAACTAGGGTTTCTCTCAATGGAGAATGCAATTAGGTCTCCAGAATTCTGTATCAGTGATCCTGTGAAGTCGACCCGCTCCCTTCATCTTCATGTTGCCTTTCAAGCGGTGGATGAATTTGAGAGGCGCCAATGCGAACAGGGTTCTACCTTATTGCCCTTGTCACCATCATTCAAAGATGAGGCTGTGGAGGAAGTTTTAGGGTTGGCACGGGAAATCTGGGAACAATCAGGTTTGGGTGTAAGGAACAGTGACTGTAGTAATGGTTTTGCAGTGGGAGAGGCTTCAGAAGTGGTGGAAGAAGAAGGGGCCATTGATGGCATTAGCCCTGCAGAGAGAGGTGTGGCTGAGTCAGGACTACAAGAAGACGGTGGTGAAAGTATTTCCAGTTCAGCATTACCCACTGGGTCAAGCTTGTCAGGCTTTCCTGCCAGAATGTCAGGCAAAAGGGTCAGCATTGATGAAGACATCGTGCGCCATCTTGCTCAAGGTGCCCATGTTGAGCTTTCTCCCATAGCTGCTATTGCTGGAGGCATTGCTGCTCAAGAGATAATGAAGGTGTGCACATTTCTTCAATCTTTCATTTTGCTCTCTATCTAGCTTGATGGAGGGTGCTCTATTCAGCTATCACCAACCATCCATCTTTATTTGAGATGCACTAAAGGATTGAAAGGTTGTCTTGTGAATGGCAGGGTATCACAGGAGTATTCACCCCACTGAAGCAATGGCTCTATTTTGATGCTATTGAGTGTTTACCCATGTCCATTCCCCTTCCAGAGGAGAGGGCTTTGTGTAGGTCTCGGTACGACCTCCAGACATCCTTGTTTGGCAGACTTTTCCAGGAGAAACTGGGGAGTCTACAGGTAAATTTCTAGATTTCAGGATGCCAGAAACTGCATCCCAAGCTGGAAAGAAAGACACAATGGCATGTAACAGTGGTCTCATTGGCAATCCCATTGCAGTGGCTTGTTGTAGGAGCAGGTGGATTAGGCTGTGAGGTTTTGAAGAATATGGTGCTCATGGGGGTGGGCTGTAGCCCTGATGGGTGCATCACGGTCACTGATATGGATGTGGTCTCAAAGCCCAATTTGACGGATCAGCTTTTGTACCAACTTGAGGATGTTGACCGCCCCAAGACTCCTACAGCAGCAAGAGCATTGCGTGCAATAAACCCAGGGGCCCAGATTCATGCTCTGCAGGTATGCAATCAGGACAGACCTTTGTGGTTTAGGGCATAAACCCTAATTTAAAACCACTACTATTCATTTACAAGGGGAAGCTCCTCTATGAGCCAGACATCTAATGATGGTGTTTGTTTTCCGTGTCCTCCATGAGAAACCTTGAGACTCTCTTTCTCAAAGACACCTTTCACAGTGAGCAGGGTGTTGCACACACTGCTTTTCTTACCATTTTGCATGCTGGCAAAGGAGACAATAAAGACATGAAGAAGATTGAAGAATGCTAGATGTGATTTTTATTTCTCAGTATTGCTGAGGGAACATCATTGTTTCTTCAGGAGAGATTTGAACCAGAAACGGAAAACATTTTTGATTCCTCATTCTTCAATGCGATTGCAGGTATGTCCTGCTTCTGCAATTTCCAAAGTTCTCATCTGACATTGTCAAGCCTTTTTGCTAGGGTCTATGATCCACCTTCTTGGGCAGGCAGGGTACTTAGGACTGCTCACTCTAACTGGGCTTTTATGGGGGCTACATAGGTGTTTTCTCAACTGTGGACACTGCCTCTTCTCGGGTCTATTTGGACATGCGCTGTGTTGCAAACCGGACACCGATGGTGGATGGTGGCAAGCATGGCACCAAAGGCAGTGTTCAGGTAAGGGTTCTGTTTCCTCTTGGTATCCTCTTGAGAGGCCATCAACCTTGGCTTCCCACAATACAGCTCCCTGTTGTTCTCATTCTTCATCTCTGCAATCTAAGTTTTGCAACTCTCGGGGCTTATGCTCAAGGGGGTGGGGATGTATGAGGTAGGTGTTCATTCCATTCCAGTCAGAAATGTACTCATCGACCCGCGACCCTCCAGAGCATAAGGAAGTCCCAATCTGCACTCTGAAAAACTTTCCATATGCGACGGATCATGTGCTGAGATGGGCTGTTGATGCTTTTGAGATGCTTTTCAAACAACGACCAATTGATGTAAATGCCTACTTGTCGAGTCGGGACTTTCAGGAGTCCATTCGCAAGTCTGCACCTCTGTCACGCCTCCCAATTTTGGAAACACTTCGTGATGCACTCTTACGCCACAGACCCCTCAGGTCTTGACTGTCACTAAAGTCATTGTTGATGCTCTTTTTTCCCCTTTACTGTGCTGTTGATATTACAATGTAAGCTGCAGGAAGTACAGGCAGTTCTACAAACTGGCCATTGTTAGGATGGTGACTGTGGATTTTGGAGCTTGCTCAACTCTGCAGTTTTTCTTCTCCATTTTCTTTCTGTCAAAGTTCCTTTATCCAAACTGCACATGGAGTCTATGTGCAAGTAAAATGTCTTTCTGGTGAGTGTCTTGTCATGAGGCTTGTGGTGGGAATTATGGAAGGCTGATACGAGTGAATTTGGGGACTGGTTCAGTTTTGAGGCCTGTGTGCAGTGGGCACGCTTGCAATTTGAAGACTTGTTTTGCAACAGCATAAAGCAGGTATAGCAACTGCCTATTTCATGCTTCTTTCACGTTGTCAGTCAGTTGTACAGTCTCCTGAACTGGAGCTAAGATTCTTCATAGCAAATAATTGGTTCATCTGTTTCATTCCTTGTTTGTAGTTCAATCCATTTGTGAAGTCATCTTTGCACAGCATTGAGAGTTCAAGTTCTTCACAGTCGCTTGAAGATGAGTTTTGTAACTTTTGTATCCTAAATGCACAATCATGAGTAGATGAGTGACAATTGGTTCTCTTCATTTGTGCACATTGCCATGTCAGCTTTGTTTCAACTTCCCCCCAGGCATGACCACAACTGCTGGTGCTCCTTTCTGGAGTGGGACAAAGAGGGCACCAACACCTCTCAACTTTGATCCTGGCAACTCACTACATCTCGACTTCATCATGGCTGCTGCCAACCTTCAGGCCACTGTCTATGGCCTGCGGGGTTGTCGGGATCATGCTCTATTTGTGGACCATCTTCGCAGTATTGCTGTTCCTGCCTTTGAACCCAGAGTAAGAGGCATCATTTATGCATTTTCCAACTGGATTTTAGCTTCTGATGCAACCTGTTAGAAATTCCACAATGTATTCATCAGCTGCATTATCTATTTTCTCTGACTAATTGTGGTATGTCCCTTGCAGGAAGGTGTGAAGATTGCAGTGACAGATAATGAGTTACGGAACACAGGCAGCCAACAAAGAAGGGGTCGATTGAGCTCTGAAGACACTGATGCTGCAGATGCCTGTGAACAAATCTTGCAGGAGCTTCCAACCCCAGCTACCCTAGTGGTAAGCAGAAGGGTTCCTCTCAGAGTGGTCTCAATAAACCAGAGAAGCTAGCTATTTTGAAGATGCTATGAGCATCCCTGCGACTGCTGTTTTCTTTTGATGCCTCGAAATTGTGATTTGACATAAGTATTGATGCCTGTGGACATGGTGGATACAGGGCTACAGATTGACACCCATTGAATTTGAAAAGGATGATGAGCGCAACTTTCACGTTGAGTTTGTAGCAGCAGCAGCCAACTTGCGTGCACAGAACTATGGCATTCCTGCCACAGACAAACTGGAGGTTGAGTGTGAACTACCCATCGCTCTGCCTTTCTTCTTTGTTCTGTTTCCATGGAGTTTCTTTTACATGTCCAATCATTGGACATGCAGGGGTTGATGTTACAGTCATTGCCAAGTCCAATCTTGCCTGGTGGAAACCCACCTCACAAAGCTCCAGAGATCTTTGGCAGCTTCTGATCATCTGAAGTTCTTAGTCCCAAAGACTCAGAAGGTAGAAGGTTCTTCTCACAGATAATTTGCAGACTAGTTACTGTGGAGTTTGCAAGTTGGTGTGAACCACGCCGTCTTATTGGATATACACTTGAACTGAGTCAGAGGTGAATGATTGCAGGCAAGGCTGGTTGGAGGAAGGGTGACACCCTCAATTGTCACCAGCACAGCAGTAGCGGGAGGCTTGATGTGTTTAGAGCTCTACAAGTTACTTCAAAATAAGCCACTATCTGACCACAAGCACGCCTTTTTCAATCTTGCTCTGCCACTATTTGCTTTTGCGGAACCTTTCAAAGCTATCCAACACACAGTATGCACCTACTTCCACATATCTCTCATGTCTCCTTTCTGATGTTAGAAATTGTTCATTTTCACTCTCTGAACTAGAGAAATTACTTGATATTGAGATTGACGTATGGTGTAGGATCAAACCACTTAGGAAAATGGATTTTTTTATCAGCTGCCATCATCTTAGCATATTGATACCATTGAAATTCTCTCTTTGCTAGTCCTGGTGAAGGATATGCTCCTGAAAAAAGTACATATGTGACGATGATCTTGCTGGTGCCATCGATCAGCTTTACTGGGTCTGATGAATGGCTCCATTTATTCACATACATGATGTAGTGTTGTTTGGGGATTTTGTGCAACATCATAGCTCAGAATAGGAAGAAACCTTATGCTCGGTCCTAGTACGTGTTTTTTTCCAGATTATCTGTTGACCCACCCACATGTACAAATGTGTCTGTTCTCAGAAAATGTGATCCAAGTATTAAGGTGAAACATGGTGCAGGATCAGGTCTTGAGGTTTGCACATAATAAACATGTTTGATTCAAGGACCACAAATGCTTTCAAAAATATGGTGATGAGAAATTTTTCGTTTAGGTCACTCTTTGCATGGCTGGCAGGTTGCAAGGCGGCAAGCAGCACCATTGGTGTGGACACTCTGGGACAGGTTTGAGATGGATTGCCTAGGCCTGACACTTGAGGATTTCCTGGCAGAGTTCAAGCGCCAGCAAGGACTGGAGGTACTGCATATATCTTGTCAAGAACCTGTCATTGGGATTGTTGAGACTATGTTTTGATGAGAGGCTGGATTTTTCTGTAAAAAGAAGCTGACCTTGTTTGCAAAGAAAGAAAGGGAAATACTGGTATGCTCATTGTCCAAGAGTTTTAATTTTGCCCCCAACAAAAGGGTTAAGGTTTGTTGTTCTGAATCAAGATGTGAGTGCAGGGACTAAATTTTTTTCTATTGAAGGTATTTGGAATGTATTTACGTGTGGGATGTTAAGAAAAGTTGGTGAATGGGTTTGTTGGTGGGAGCAGATCACCATGCTTTCATTTGGGAAAAGCTTACTCTATGCAGAGTTTCTACCTAGAAAGAAGCTGCAAGACAGAATGCCTCTGTCTTTGGTTGAGCTTGTCAGTGTGGTTGGCAAGGTGGTTCTGTCCACTACAGAAAGCAAGATCACTTTCTCCATCTCATGCACAGATGCCAATGATGAGGATGTAGAGGTACCTGATGTTGTTGCAAGAGTGCGCTAGTTAGCCATACTCATGCAGGTCACGGTTCTCCCTCATCAGCCCTTTTAGAACACGGGCCATCCTCCTTGTATATTCAAGTTGCTGTTTCTAGAAATGCACTTGTTGTCTCATTTTGTTGGAGACCCAGTGTCAAATGATACTTGCAGCATCATGATGGTCAGCCTTCTGGTCATGGATCCTTGAGTGTCATTCCTGTTTCGGCATTAGAATGCTGAAAGGTAGCATGATAATGTCCTGATTATTATGTTCTTGGAAGCCAGTAGCATATGCTCAGTTACAACAACATGATCTTGCAACCTGAGATTTTCTTGTGACTGGTGATTGTGAATTCTGTGCATGTCAAATTCTCTGCTTGGCTTCAGTATTTGACTGTTCTCAAAGGATTCATCGTCTATTAGACCTCCTGTGCTTAGCATCCATCAATCTCTCTATTATAGTTACTCTCCTCCTTTCCACCTTGAGAATTCAAAACAGTGCTCCAGAATTGGCACACCCAAAGGGCTTGTTCGCCCCTCGCGATGGTGGCCCACAAAATTTGAAGTTATTGAAGAGTCTGTTTCGATGTTTTCTGCTCACCCACGATCCAACCCCAATTAATTTGGTCAAATCATGGCAAAAGGGATTTTATGTTCACCTCACTACCTGAACAAACTTTGAAAGGAATCCACACTGGCAGTTGCAGGTGTAGAGAGGTAATGCGACCGAGACCAAGTCAGAATGCTTTTGCCCTTGTATATGTATGTCATCAATAGTTTAGAAGGATTCTGTATGTAGCCAAATTTGTACCCTTGGGAAGATCACCACTTTGACTGCATCATGAAATCCTTAGAAGAAACTCTGGTGGGAGGTCATACAAATATTGGGTGAGTAGGAGATCATTGAAATGTACCTAGGAAGTAAACATGACTGGCTGAAACACATAATTGATCTGTACATATAAAAAGGGTGAAGTGGTATTGTAGCCCATAAGGACTTTTGGTTATCTTTTAGGGTTGGAGTGTGAAAAGGATGTTACCAGTCTATGTCATCGGAAATCAACCCGTATTTTGTTTTTTTATCATTCATTCAAGTTGGATTCAATTTGTGAAGGAGGTGGCAACAATGATGCAAGTTATGAAAGAGTGAAGTTCTTGAGATTACACTTAAAATAAAAGTATGTAATCATGTTGTAGTCATTTAGAACCAAGTTTAGAATTTCACTAGAAGGAATTGAATCCTCATCTCCATAGCCACAAACCAACTTCTTAACCATCCAACCATACTTCAACTTGTGATATATTTCAAATCTTATGCATTATCATATCATAATTTAATTATCTAAGTTCATAATGAAATGAATTCCACATTTTAATTACAAAATTATAATTTGTTTAAATAAATATTTATAGTTCAGTATTCAAATTTGATGTTTCAAAATTCTGATTTCAATTATAAATTAAATATGCTTTATAATTTGCACCTCAATTTAATATTTAATACTTTTATTTGGTTCATACATTCAGATATTTTTAATAATTAAATTAAATTGGATACCTAGTTAATACCAATTTATATATTAAAGATCTGATTAAGATTTTGAATTAGATTTAATCCATGTATATATTTAATTCCATACTTCTATAAAAATTTTAATTTTGAAAATTTCAGATGTAAATATATTACATCGATTTAGAAAATCTATTAAAAAAATTTCATTGTAAAATTTTAAACTATAAACTTACAAATAAATATCACATGATTTAAATTTTAAAAATAAATTTAATTATCATTGATTAAACCTTTATACATGTATGCATGTCAATTGTAAAAATAACAAACTAAAATATAACATTTCCATAAATCCCTAAAAAATGATTCCATTTGAACTTCATATACATATGTATTTTCATGTAATGCATACATGACTATTGCCATTACAATTGACCTATGAAATTTTTCATGAATGTACATGTTAAATTATATTTTATGATGTATGATGCCAATTATTATCTACATTTTCGTTATAACTCATAATATATAACTATGTTATGACTAGTGTGGGGTGGGTATTTGTTTTTGTGCCAGTTACTAATTAGATATCAAATAGGTATATGTATATATGTGTGCTAGGTCTTCTTTTTTCAAAAACCTAGACCCCCCTCTTACTTGACATTTTTTGAAAATTAACACCCGTCCCCACTTCATAATTGATGATTTTAAAATTTTAAGTATCCATAACCAAGCTTTACCTAAGGAAAATAACAAGGTAGACTAACTCTCAAAAACCTGGATCAATAATTGTTTCATACTTGGATTGTGTGGCCTTCAAATTGAAAAAAAATAATTCTTCAAGTTTTTTTGGTTGTTACAAATAATCAATATGCATACTCAATTATAATTGGAGCTTATACATTCAAATAACACATGTGCTCAAACTTGTAAAACATTAGTGTCATTTTAGACTATTAAGAGGTTGCCTTGTAAGCTTAAAAGATTTAAGATTGTTTGTCAAAGCCTTAAAGATTTGTCAAAAACCTGGTTGTGTAGGACACTATTGAAAACTCGACATGTGTTTTGAAGGGTGTCCACCAAAAACCTTGATAAAAGAACCTTTTTGTACCCATCCATCCGAGTTTGTATTAAAGAGTCAAGCTTTTATACCTGGTTAATTGCATACCCTAACCCCCACCCCTACCTCATAAACACCCCTTTTTGGGTTTTTAAATCACAAATTTCCTAAGGAAAAATAATTGTGTAAAAATAATGAAATTTGGATGTAATGTCATTTTTTAGTTATTTCAACAAAGGCTAAAATTATATATTATCATAGTATCAGCAAAAGCATAATTATTCTTTAAAATGATATAAATTTAAGTCTCTTAGAATTGTAAAATTTTACATTTATGAAAATAATGATAAAATGACAAACCATTTTTCTTTTCATCGTCATAGTCATGGAATTAATAAGTCAAAACCATTGTTCATTATGTCTATGTATTTTCAACAAGAATTTTATGAACAATAAATTAATAAAATAAAAAACACAACAGTGATGTTAATTTTTAAAAATAAATAACATAATTTTAATGATTCATTATAATCATATTGATATTTTTCCTAAAGAAGTTTATGATATAAAAATTGGACCCGGTTGGTTTTAAATTTAAAAAAAAAAAAAAAAAAATTCAACTTGGATGATTTTTGAATTTTTTATTTTCAAATACTTGGACCTGATTATTATGGAAAAAAAAATACCCACCCCACACTGGTTATGACTACAATTATGTTAATTTGATTACATATTGACACCATGTTGCAAAATTACACATTTTAAATGTAAAATGATGGACATTAATTTTTCACATGATATTTTAAATAACAATATATATATTTTTATAGGTGGTTGCATAAGACACCAAAAATTTCTAATATCATATGCCATATCATAATGTCATATGTTACATCATGACATAATTATTGTTGTTGATTAATCATTTTAACAACTTTACATTTATAGCTTGAATGTATATAAAATTGAATAGATGTCCATATTAAGCAAAACATTTATTCTATTATTCCATTAGTTTTAATAATCACTAGATTGCAATTACACATATTGTCACATAAGTTAAATAGTTGCAAATATGGTTCATAGTTGTTTTTCAGTTGTTGAGGTTCATTAGTTGTTTAAGAAGTGATTACATAAAACATGAATTCTTCTAGTGATCCCCCATGAAAAATGAGGAAACAAGCCTATTGGCACACCAAGAAGGCTTGTGAGCAACCCAAAGAGCTTGGGCTTAAGAATCTCCCAAATACTTAGATGAAGGTCATGTTGAAAGAGATGAACTATTGAAAAAATGATGAGGGGAAAATAATGAAATAACTAAGAAAGCTTTTGAGTGAAACAACAAGAAAAGATCTCAAAAGTTACTTGGACATCCAGTAACCTTGGAAGGGCATCTGTATGACGAACATCTTCGTCCAATGTGTTTTGTAAAAAGGACAGAAATAAAAGAAACAAATCCGAACAAAGCACCCAAAACCATAATGTCATTCAAAAAGCAACAAAAAAAATATAAGAGGAGAAAAACTAGGGAGCAAATCAAAAGGTTACCAAATCATAGACTTGTAGGGCTGAACCACAAGCTTGGTAAGAGTCAATTGAGAAACAAAATGCTCAAAAACAGAGGAGCAACAAAGGTAAAGTGGATGATGTGAATGTTCGTCCTTGACAAAGGAAAGAATAATATAAGAAGAAAAACCTTGCAGATCATCATAACACACAAAAATGAACCAATGCAAAAAGAATGGCCCAACAAATGGATCACCCTGGTTATTATTATTATTAATTTAATCTCTTTCACAACTCATAGTTCACCAGATTGTAATGCGTTTGTTACAAATTTGTCAAACAAGTCAACACATTGGATGGATGTGTTTCAGATCAGTCGTGTGCATGAAAATGAAGCAGACAAAATCTCTCATGTATGGAGAAGTAGGGCTCTTGAGGATTTTCAATATGTACTAGTGTGGCCGGTGCCGTTGGCCCAAGTGTTACCATGTCCTCAACTGATTTTTCCTTTCAAAACCTGGTTTTTTGGAATTTATTTGAATTTTCAGCGGCAGAAATCACTTGAAAATCAATATCTCTCAAATTCTGAATCCAAATCAAGGACTAGGGGTGCATAGGCTTGGTTTCATCGGCTTGGACTTGCTGTGCAAAAGTTCTTGGATATTGAATGATTTCTTCACTGAAAATTAAATTAAATTAAATGGTAGCTGAAAATTTCAGAGGAGTTGGAATGTGCCTTTAGTGTTCTTGGAAAGATCTTGATGAGCAGGATTTAATGGAATTTATTTGGTAAGATTTGGAGGATTCAGAATGTGAATTCACTCTGCAAATTGGAGGACTGCAGTGGTTTTGCACGCTTGATATTCTTGGCATGATATTGTCAACATCATTTTACTAACCCACTTTTTCCATACACACCGTAGATGGGATAGAGCTGGAAGTACCATTCATCTCAAGCATTCACAACTCATCTACTTCTGCACAGCTTTCTTTCAATACCATCAGCAGCAGCCTACCATTTTCAGCTCTCTATATCTCGCATCATCTTTGTGAGCAGTACATTGCAGTAAGTCTAGTGACAATTGCAAGCTAGGTGCGCAGGTCTCTGAGTCACTCACTTGTGAGCAGCTCACTTTTAGTGTTGATCAGATCATCCTGACTGGGCAGAAGATAGGCGCTTCTAGCTATGGCAGCTGGGCTTTTCTGTATGTTGGCATTACTCAACAGAGCTGAAGCACAGGTGAGTGCTAGCACCGGGTTGGAAATTGATAGATTTGCGCTCTGTGCTTGTTGTTGTTGTTGGGTTGATGGAAGTCTACCAATCGTCTCAGTATCGTTAGATTCATGATGCATGTACTGCTCCACTTTCCCCTGGATGAAGATACAGATCAGGACTAATTTGTGGATATGTATGATGTAACAGCATTACTAGTGTGGCGGATTCACAACATCTTGCCAAGCACCATTCTCAGTCTCGGGAAGCATCCTATGAGCCAGCTGCGCAACTGATGCCGGAGTTTTCCAGTCTGCAATTGGAGATCTCAATCCCCATATAACCAACGACAAGGAGTACTTGGTGCCAGGGAGACGACTACATTGCGACGTGCACGCCTGAAGGGAGATGAATGCCATCACCATGAAGGGTGCGCAGGATGATAGCACCCTTGTTAACACGTCCTACGACGTAAATAACAACTTCATGAACGACAATGGGGTTCTGGCCTGGAACAACTGTTAATTAATTACTTGCTACCGACCAGGATCATGTTGCACTGATCAGTGGCCAACAGGAAGTTGCTCAATCATTGATCATCAGAGTTCAACGAGGAAAATATTCTAGCTGCTAGTGTGATCATGCGGGTATGCATGCATGTTGGTAGTCATTGTGCATTTGTATATATATTTTTGCATTCATATATAGCGACTGTAAAGTACTTCTTGGAATAAAGAGCGCCCTGGCTGCACTTGACTCAAAGTGTGCAACATATATATATATACATGCATTCCATTTCTATACCAACTGCAATTTATAATATGTATCTAGAATTGCACATTTTGTATGACTTTGTTAAAATCTTGTCTGACTTTAAAATTTTTTTTGGCAGCACTCAGCTTGACCTTTCTCAGGGTCCTGCTCCTACACCTTGATCAACTTCCATGAAGCTAATTTAGGTAGGGTGTTATTACCAAGGTCTATTAGTCCAGGCCAAAAATAGTCACAGCCAATTTTAGGAATAGAATTTTCATGCAACCAATTGAAAAAAAGGGAGTACCCTTCATGCACTCCAGAGGCAGAAGATTTTATTAGTGGTTGGGCTGTTGCAAACGTGTGACAGTTGAAACACTGACGACTCAGCTTGGTAAATGTGAAGATCTGAAGAAGCAGCAGAGAACTCATCTCTGAACAACGAATGCACAAGAGCAATTCTGCAACATAATTGGACACTACTAGTCAACTTCTTTGTTTTGTGATCTGCACAAGGGAAGCAAGAGCTAGCCTGGTCTGGAAAAGAATCAAAGCCAAGTTGTGCATCAACTAATCCTCTTCTGTCACTGCCTGATGTATTGAAATTTGTTGTTAGATGCTGCAAATGCCAACACAATTTAATCATTTTCACTTTGGAAATGCTTATACGACTCTTGTTGGAGGCCTGCATCACATGTAAACTTGGCAAAAGCTCACATTAGACGACAAAATTTCCTTGAGGTAAACTAGTCTTGGTACAAAAAAGAATTGCATCCTCACTTATTTCATTCATATCTTGAGTGTGGGTTTTTTTTATGCTTCAAGGCACAATCATGGTAAGGGTACCAAAAAGGAGTCATGTTTAGTGATGCAATGAGTGAATAGGTCAATTTTGAGTTTAAATAATATTTATGGCATTACAATCATAGTGTATTGATGTGTGCCTATACTTAAAATACTGTAAAATATATTGAGCAAAATAAAAACATCTAAAAATATGTTAAATATTTATATGAATATCTTTTTTACTCATTCAAAATAACAATGTCAATTGTTTTAACTACAATACTTTTTATAAGAAATTGAAAGAAATGTATTAAGAATTACAATTGATTTATAACTTTTATTTATAGGCAATCAATGTTTACATTTATGTTTCACAATGTTCATTGGATGCAATTGATTAAATTATAAACCATATAATTTTTTTGATGGTGACCTCTTATGGGGTTGCTAGGAAAATTATTTAAAAAAAACTATTTGATTGATTATTCATTAACCTTGGCATTTATAGCCCCAAGTGTAAGTCCTATGTGAATGAAATAATTGTGCAAAAAACCATATCAAGTTGTTTATATAGAAGTTTATTTTAACATTTTTTGTGAACTCCTAGCTTTAAATTAAAATATTAATGCATGATAATGTACGTAATGAAAGATCACCACCACCATGTACAAATTATCTTAATTTGAATTGTTCACTTTTTCTAAATTAGAATTGTCCCATGTAGATTATAATTTTGGTACATAATGGAAAAAGTTTTATATATTTTTTTGGTTTTTTTGGGGGTACCCTTACCATGATTATATCTTACAAGTAGGTTCTAACAATAAAAAATTAGATTTTTTTTGATGATTTGTTACAAATATATGATGATCTTCATATCCTAACTTAATACATATTTACGTCATTAACTTTTCTAACAAAAAAGTAGGTTAAACACATATAAACTAGTTAATTTTAAATGTACTCTTAATTTACTTTTAACGTTAATTTGAACTTTCAGTTTTTTGGGAAATTAGATTGTTATAAATTTAATAGAGTAGATGGACAATACTTGACATATACTCTCACCTAATTTGATGTTATTTTAATATATTTATATGAATGACACAAGGTTTAAGTGGAAATATTTATTTTTTTCTGTATATTTTATCTTGCTTTAATTTGAAGAAAAAGTTTTAGAAAACGTTAAATATTTAAATTTTGGTTGAATCAATTAATTCACCTTAAAGCTCAAAAATTTGAACTGCCACATGATGGCATGAAAACATAGAGATTTTGCTCATAAGATTGCAACATATAATTAACCATGGTTAAATATCAAAATAAATAGAAAATAAGCTCATGTTGCTTTAATTGTGAAATTCGTGGCAAATTTCACTATGATTGGAAATTACTAGTGTGGGGGATTTGTTAGAAACTATGCTAAACCCCCACTAAGAATAAGGTGGTTCTTAGGGTTGATAAACAAAAATTGAAAAAAAACACATCCAATTTACATAACCATAACTCTTAATTTTTTGAAAAAAATCAATTAACCAGCCAATAAACCATTTATTTTTTGCTTATTCTTTCAAGAAACTTGGTGGTTCATTGAGGATTTTGAAATAATTAGAATGGGTGGTTCTTTTATTCCAATTTTTCAAATACTTAAAACGAACTATTCTTTGATTTTGATTTTTTCAAATACACAAACCTACAATTATTAAAAATATACTAAAACTACCCACATAAAAAATGACCACCTTTTGTGAACACTACAAGAAATCATGATTTTTTTTACTAAAAAAAAAAAAAAAAAATAGACCTTCCTACCTTTGGTTTTTTTCCCCCCCTATCCAACTTGATGAAAGTGCCATTTTGAACAGGTCATTTAAAACCCATTAAATTTGAGTAGTGTTTTTCTTACCAAGGGGTCATGGGATATTTTGAAAAAATGACCACTTGTCAATTTGACCATAGGTCAATTATGCCATCATGATTATTTATAGTTTGATTTAGGTCACCTATCATCATTATGTTACATATTTGAAGCTGATGTGGCATTGTTTGTTGTCAAAAGATAAGTATATACCTATCTATCTACACATTGCCTATGGTTGTATGTTTATAATGTACATGTACGTTATATGTATCACCATATATGATATTCATATACATGATTTGCCTAAGTTTGAACCCAAGACTTTATGGAGGCATCCCAATGCCTTTGCCATCAAATTACACAACATTTTGTTACTAAAAGATGTGCAATTTTTTGAAAATCTTTTTAATTTTAAAATCATTAGGAAATTTCAAATTGAAACACCTTTTTAAATCTCAAATTTTGTTCAATGAAGCAAATTAAAACATAAATTTGAAATTTGTTTAAAGATTTATATTCAATAAAATCAATATATTCAATAAATATTTGAATTAATTTTTAAAAATAATTTTGAAAAATATACATCATTGAAAATTTTAAATATGTTAAATTATGATTCTTTCAATTCAAATTCTATTCATGGTGTGATTAAACAAAATAAGATAGGTAGGTAGGGTAAGGTATGTAGGTTGTTGGGTAAGTACATATAAATACATTAGATATGTCTTAGGTATGATACATAAGTAAATAGAGTAGGGTAGGGTAAGTAGGTAGTGTAGCATGAGACAACATATAGTTTAGAATATTCCAAATGATTTCATGATAAACACGTGTGCTTAAGTTATCACCACACATGATTCAATAACTTACTCTAGTGATAATTGGTGATAATTCAATAGTGTCTATTTGATTGGGCCTTGGTTATCTTGAATGCCTTTTCTTGGGGGGGGGGGGGGGTTCCCCTTTGCTTATATGTTCAATTTGCCAGTGTTGGAAAAAGCTCCTTTTTTTAAAATTTTATATCA
>Ga0116227_10006739_pt1 | contig 23021 bp, 21 predicted proteins | sample S1TSphgellanicum_FD_89693 | JGI IMG/M metagenome (GOLD analysis project Ga0116227, IMG submission 89693) | Host-associated microbial communities from peat moss isolated from Minnesota, USA - S1T2_Fb - Sphagnum magellanicum MG | ecosystem: Host-associated > Plants > Peat moss > Unclassified...
TTTTGGGTTTTTCATTTGTGGGTTTTCAGATCCAGTTCGCAACGAACGATTGTGTTTTTTTTTTTTCTCGATGTTGCCTTTTGCGTTGGCGGGATGGTTTTTGCTCTTGGAGTTCTGGACTCTGTTATTGTTATTGTTGTAGTAGGAAGACGAAGACGAAGACGACGACGATGCCGGCTGTAGCAGCAATGCTAGAAGAAGATTTCCTGTTCTCTTGATGGCATGGGTTTCTGTTCTGGACACCAGCAGCAGCAGCAGCATTATTCTCGTCTTCCTTTTCTGTTCTTCTTCGGCAACGGCGTTGTCGTCGTTCACAGTCTGTCTTCCATGTGGAGGGATGTAATAGCTGCGGTTCTTGTTCGTGATTATTGGAGGTTAGATACCAGAGTTGCTGGTGCCAGTAGTAGTAGTAGTAGTAGTAAATGCGACTATCCTCCTGAGAAAGGCGAGTGGCGACATTGGTAGCACTCGGAACAAGAGAGGGAGGAGAAACGGCTGTCTGATCTGAGAAGCATTAGGAGGAGAGGAGAGGAGAGGAGAGAAGAAAGGGGGAAAAGAGCAGTTGGCAACATGAAGCGAGCTTATAAGCTACGTATCCTTTTTGTTGTTCACGTGATTGCAGTTTGCAGTTGTAGGATTGTGAAGGAAAAAACATGAATGTGAAGAAGAAGCATTAGACTAGAAGTTGCGTTTTTGTTGTGTACATTGTGTTCGTGTGTGCGCGCGCGCGCGATGATTTCTCTCATGTATTCTTTGTTGTGATCGGTTTTTGTGTGTTTTAGGGTTTTGTGGTATTGTTGTAGAGTGTGGTTTGATGTTTGTTGGGAGGTAGTAATAAGTAGGCAAATGGAACGAGATGATGGTGGTGATGTCTTCTCCTTGACTAGGTCGGTGGTTTCACAGAGGAGTTTGTGGCACATACATCGAATGTCAATTGTCTCAAAATTGGCAAGAAGTCGTCCAGAGTGCTTGTCACGGGTGGAGAAGATCACAAGGTCAACATGTGGGCCATCGGCAAGCCAAATGCCATTCTGGTACAGTACCCATTTCTCTCTTTTGTTTGTTTTTCTTTCTTTCTTTCTCTTCCATTATTAGCACCTAGGGTTTCAGTCCATGCTTTTTGAGGTTGGAAACTCCATACATACAAACCGACTGATATTTAGCACATACAATCAACAGCATTTTGATCTCTATGTGGCAAAAAACAGGTGATGTGCCGCATCCAGTAGAAAACAAACAAAAGCTTTTATGCTCCTGACAACAAAAACTGAGGTTTCTAGCATTATTTTTGGCCAGTTGTAGGGAGTGTTAGAAGAGCCATCTAGTTCTGAAGTGCAGCTTTTACACACCTGTCAGTTGGTTCAATTGTTTGAAGAAGGATGAAACCCCACCCCAGGTTTTGATATCAATGTGGCGAAGGTGCTGAGGTTTCAGCCTTCATCACCCAAGTTATGTAATAGCACATTTGTATGTGATGCACTCTGGCTTGTGTCACATATCCAATTGAAGAGAACGAGAGATTGTCTCTTATGGTTTCACAGTTGATAAAAAATATAGGGTTCTTTTCTATTGCGCTGTGCAGAGCTTGTCAGGGCATACTAGTGCAGTGGAGTCAGTCACATTCGATTCAGCCGAGGCCATTGTTGTTGCAGGTGCTGCAAGTGGAACTATCAAACTCTGGGATCTTGAAGAGGCTAAGAGTAAGATTAACCTTCCCTGCTTTGGGCTCACACATCATCATTACACATTAGACTTAAGAGAGTCTCTGAACTAGGGTTTGTCGAATCAGTTGGTTTCTTCTGTGCAGAGATTGTAACCTGATATCAAGACGGCTTTCATTTCGTCTACCTTGATGGTGTTGTTGTCTGTGAATGACAGTGACATGAATCTCTGACACCGTTTGTTGGGGGGAGCAGTTGTTCGCACTCTCACAGGTCATCGCTCAAATTGTATTTCTGTTGACTACCATCCCTTTGGAGAGTTCTTTGCATCTGGATCACTTGATACGAATCTTAAAATCTGGGACATTAGAAGAAAGGGATGCATTCACACATACAAGGGCCACACTCGCGGCATCAATGCTATCAAATTCAGTCCTGATGGTCGCTGGGTCGCTTCGGGCGGTGAGGACAACATAGTGAAAGTGAGCACATTGCTTTGTCCTGGAATTTTCCAACTACAGGGATAAGCTATGAGAAAAATGAAGCTTATCTGACAAGCTTGTTTCAACTTGACTCAGAGTTGACTATTGACTTTTTGTTTAGCTACATGTCTCTTGAGTGCCAGCCAACATCATGACTGAGTCTTCCCTTTGCTTCCAGAAATGGAACAGAACCTCAGGATGCAGATGTCCATATAGCAGTTTGCCTGAAATTTGTGCAGATTAGTACATTCTTATCTACTCCCACTGTTGGGAGTTCATGACAGCAGTGGGGAGTCATGGCAGCTAGTTGCTGCTGTTCACAATGAAGATGATAGTCTGGCATTTTGTGAGTGACCCTCATAGGTTATGATTGCACTCGTTGTCAGGTTCTGCCTTCAAAGTCTTGTTTTGGAGTTTCTCTGGAATCTCATAGACATTCTTCACCTTCAAAGTCTTGTTTTAGGTTTTCTCTAGAATCTCATAGAAATACTTTGTTCTGAATTTTGGGGCAATTTCCAGGAATTATTAATTGTTTTGTTTGCAACACCACATCCAAAATTTTGACCTCATGCAGGTAGTACAGCGGAAATATATCCTTATCTGTCACAAGAATTTTTGGTCTTCTTAACTTAGGTTTTAACACTGATGGTATTGTCATAATGTGTGGCAGCTATGGGATCTAACAGCTGGCAAGTTGATGCACGACTTCAAATACCATGATGGTCAAGTGCAATGTCTTGACTTCCATCCCCATGAATTTCTTCTTGCCACAGGTGATGACTGATTCAAAATTTTGAGTATTTGAGTTTTGCTTGAGGCTTAGGAGTGAATGAACACTTATTCCCAGCTTGAAGTGAATTTGGATCTCACCAATCTTCCTCTTATACTTGTAGCCTTGGCATTGTGGAAACTGCTAAAAGGATGTAGCAATGTTTTCTCGCCAACACGCTTCATTGTTGTGCACACTGCAGGTTCTGCAGACAGGACAGTCAAATTTTTTGACCTAGAGACTTTTGAGCTTATTGGGTCAGCTGGTCCTGAGGTAAGCACTTTATTAAAATGCTCCATAGCCCTTGCCACAGAAAGCCTGACCAAATTGTCTGTTAGTGACTGGATACTTTCAAACACAGTCAGTGCTATAGAGAAGGGAAAAGCTATTTTGTTGCAGAATATGTCCCATAGATGAGTGTAGTCGCAGAAAATGTCCCATAGATGAGTGTAAGTGGATCCAGCACATGAAGATAAATGGGCAATGCTTGATAACAACATGCATTTTGTTGTATGATGGCATGCAGACTACCGGTGTGCGCTCCATGGTCTTCAATCCAGATGGGCGAACTATTCTTTCTGCAATGCATGACAGTCTGAAGGTGAATCCTGTCTATGGCATCCACTTTTTGTATTGACATCCATGTCTCCAAAAAAATTGTTCTTGGAGACCATAAGAATCTCACATACAGTTTCATGCCCAGGTTTTATTGGAGAGGAGAGGGGAAAGCAGATGGGTCAGGGTGTGAGGCTGAGAATATCACTTCTAGTAGGCTAGTCAAACCATTCCAATAGGTGCTTGATTGTGAGACCAGGCAGAAGTTGTCCAACAGTTTTCCTGCTGTTGCTTGTTGTGCAATCTACTTCTGACAATGTTTGTACATCTATCAAGTTTGAGTCACATGTTAGGTTTTGAATTTGCTCATGATTTGGGTGGCATGGCAGATCTTCTCATGGGAACCACTCAGATGTCATGATGTGGTAGATGTGGGATGGCACAAGTTGGCTGATTTGTGCATACATGAAGGAAAGTTGCTTGGATGTTCTTACAACCAAAGCTGTGTGGGTGTTTGGGTGGTTGATCTTCTGGTATGTCATCATCGAACCCTGTGATAGCATCCAGCATGGGAAAGCTTAAAGATGCTACATGTTAAGCAAATCTTTACTGTTCAACCGATTTTTGTGAGTGAAAGAGCTTTTGTTTGCAAAGTAAAATTCCCAACATACTTGTCGATTGTATGGTGCAGCATGTTGCTCCTTACCAACCTGGCAATCCTGGGCGAGCCAACAACATTCTCGCTCGTAAATTTGGAACTAATGGGCACCATCAACCACAAGAAGGCCAACATGTTAGCACCACCTCAAATAAGATTGACAAAGTCACAGCTGATCAGACAGACATTGTGGAAATTGCTTTGAAGAACATGAAGCTGAATACTTCTTTGAAAAGTAAGCTGCCAAGTGTTTTTGTAATCCTTGGTTGCATTTGTATTAGCAATGTGATTTGATTCTGATACATATGGAATGCAGTGATCGCTGTTGCATCTTTGTTTTTGTCAGCTTCTAGCTTCCTCTGAGAACTTTTTGGGTGCAGGTGGCGAGATTGAGCCTCCACAACTACGCCCAAGCACCCCAGTTTCCAGCAGAGGGGCTTCAACCACCACCTCCACAACAGTTTCCACTCCTACCCCTACACAGGCACGTAGAAGTAGTATGACAACAACCAAACTGCATACAACAAGTAATGTATTCCGGGCTGCCAATCGCAGTGACCTCATGATTGGTCTAAGTCCAAGGCCTGCTACAGAGTTGGCCACTGCAGGTCATCTCACAGATGAAAGCAGGCCAGCCACAAGTGCAGGGGAAAAAACATCTTTAAGACCAGAAGAGCACAATACTGTAGAGAACTTGCGAGGTGATGCTGGTGCAGACTCTCTTAGGATAGATTCACCCAGTCACAGAAAGAGGGGAGTACCAGCAAAGAGAAGCTTTGATGGTGCAGAAAGAAGTGTGCACACCTCTTCATTTCATCAGTTAGAGAAGCTTATCTCTGAGACACGTGTGTCTAACGAAGGAGAGGATAGCAGTGTTACCTGGAATGGGTCCAGAAGTTATAGGCGCAGTTCATCTTTTGAAGTTCCAGCTGATCATGTACAAGGCCGTTTCCAGTCCTACACAGGTTTGAGCATAGAACTGTCTACTTGTGACCTTCACCATGTTCATACGATGGTTGCCGTACCAATGTCTGTTATTCCATGGATGTTGTCATCGACCCTGATAAAATGAATAATTGGGTGTGAGACTGTCAAAGCAAGAGAAATTTTCTTACGGAGTAGACAGGAGCTTTTGATCTTGGATCCTGCATGGAGATAGTGAATAACCTTGTATGGATTAAGTTCATATGTTGCCCTACCTGGTGCAGATGATATGACTCGGGTACAATCAGCTAGACACACAACAGGGACAGAGGCTTCCACTACAGGTAGCAGCCCACATAATGTTGACTGTAAAAATAAATAGCTGGTTCTTCCCAAAGACATTGTTCAGCCAAAACCTGCAAGAGATGACTGTTCTGTTGTGGTTGATGTGGCAGGTCGAGCTGACTCTGGAAGAACCAGAGCTTTACATGCCCAATGGGAGAGGAAAGACAGGCCAAGCTTCTCAGAAGCACCTCGTGTACTCAGTAGCTGTCCAGAAATACCACATGTGTCCAGTGGCTTCCCAGAAATGCCTTCTGTATCCCATACATCTTCAGAAAGGTCTTCTATATCCATTAGTGGTGGAGTGAAAACACTTGGGCTGGATATAAACTCGTTTGTTCCGGTGGGTACCACAGGAGCGTCTTTATTGTTAGTGTCTGTCCCATACTTTGATTATCCATTGCTCAGCCTTATATGGATGCATTCAGTCCCCATAATTACCACATGGGTCTTTCCAGTCCCTTGTGGATTTGTATCTAATGAGGATAAGCAAGTTTCTGATCATTAGTTGCATCCATGATGAGCATTGTAGCTTGCAGTCATGTTTATTCTCTTCAATGGTCTGTAAGTTGGAGATGTATTGTCTATACACACAAGTGAAAGCAAGCTGGTTTCCTCAAAGTTCTTATTGTGTCATTGCTTGGGCCATAGTTCAGTTCCTTACAGGTCATGAAAAGCTTATATGAGTGTGCTGCTGGGGAAGTGCAGAAAGGTATTAGCACAACATCAGAGCAGACAGTGTCTGCAGTGAAACATGACACTGACATTATTGAGGAGTTGATGCGACAGCATCACACCATGGCCAGCATAATGCAGTCTCGGCTTACTAATATGCAGGTCCAGACATGGTGTTTCATTTCCTCACTAGATTTTGCATGTTTTTAACTTGTGCATACACTACTTGTCACATTGATGCTTTTCACTTAGGTTGATAATAGGAAACACTACAGCTATGTCAGTTTGAAGCTGTTTAATGCTTTGTAGCACAGAATGTCCTTTTTCATCAGACCTCCTCTTAATTCTAGAAAAGACTCTGGTGTGCAAAATGTTGCTCTTTGCTTCATAGTTCAAGGACTGTGCCACCTGTCAAGTTTTTCCCCAAATGCCTGAGTGCAGATTTGGCTTGCAGGTTGTAAGACGATTTTGGATCAAAAATGATGCACGAGGAGCTGTGGAGGCGATGAAGAAAATGACAGACCAATCTGTAATAATATCCGACTCCACAGTTTTTTTTTGATGGACATGCCATTTAGTTTTTGCCACTGTCTCCACAGGAGCTTGAAGTCATAGGGCAATAGTTTTTGCTGCAGCAAACTTCACTTTATGCATATGTAGGAGATTCATATACTCTCTAGGCTACATCAACAGATTCAGTTTATTAACATCATAGTTTCAGTGCTGTGTTATTCTAACTGGCTGCTGTCTACACTTGTGCTCCAGGTTCTAGTGGATGTGCTCAGTGTATTGATGGAGAGAACAGAGCTTCTGACATTGGAGATCTGCTGCATGCTCATCCCCCTGTTGAATGGTTTGCTTACCAGCGACCAGGATAGGTACTTGATCTCAGCTGATTTTCAAAATTTTGTGGCTGTGTACATGGCTGTAAATGCAGAACTCCCATGTGTTACCAGTACTTCAGGCTGAGGTCATCATGGAGACTTCTTCTGTACTAAGGACTTTTTTTTTCCTGAAGAAAAGTTTGGATTTTTTTCTGAGTTTCAACTTAGTATGGGCCGATATCCCCATGGACAAACAATTTTTTTTGTTGTGTTTGTAGTATGTCACATAACTGCTGTTCATGTTATAAGATGGGCTTGACAGGAACCTCATGACAGCACTCTCTTTTGATGGAGCTTGTAAACATATTTGTGGGCTTGACAGGAACCTCATGACAGCTCTTTCTCTTTTGATGAAGCTTATAAACACATTTGGCCCTGTCATCCATACAACCCGGACTTCAGCACCTTCATTGGGTGTTGACCTCCAAGCAGAGCAACGGTATCACATGAGATCCCTCTGCTATACCCATTGTAGCTTTATGGTGATGGATCAACTTATGGAGAGGATCTGATGATTGACTTCACAGTAAAATTGTTATTGGACTTATGCACTCACCTCTACGTCTTGCCATCATCAAGATAACAAAAAAAAATTGGTTCTATGTTGCTCTTGGTGTATATTCAATGAAATTGTGATTATATGGCAATGATAGAAGAAGGGTGAACTGTTTCTAGACCTGCAACAACTTTGTTATGTGACTATGGCAAATTAGTGGCATTACAATTTCTTTCAAGATACTTGCAAGTTAAAAGAAGCTGTGGAAGCATGTTGGGCAGGCTGGAGCGGTGTGTTATGTGTTACCATGAGTTGCAAACTGTAGGCCATTGTTTGCTTCCACTCATGAGGTACTTGCCTGCACATTGGCATTCTATGTCCAGTTTATTAAAGTGCTTTCTTTATTGGAACCTGGAGTTAATTATTGTTTTGCTATCACTGGTAAGTGAAAGTGACAAGTGTCTGAGAACAGTTTATTGCCAACCATTTAGATGTACTTTTCCTGGTGGCAGGTTGGGTATTTCATGATTAGGTTACATGACTGGTTGGAATATGTCACATAGTCAAAACCCAAAAGCTTGAGAGCTGTTTCACATCAATCATGTTTACTTTTTATGAGGACTGTTTGAACCAAGAGAGCCTTGGCTCATTTTGTATGCTTGCCTGTATCCTTGTTTTGTTGCAGGAGAGGTGGAGAAATTGCCTCATTGACAAAAGAGTTACGTAGTGCTCTTGAACGAGTGTGACTTGTCACATGCTTGGTCAGTATTCCCATCCTGTCCTGTCTCTTGCTCCTACCATGATTAGCTCTAGATGGATATGATGTCATGCACAGGTTGTTGGACTAGTTCACATTTTACTGGAAGACCCACCCAGCCATTACCTTGAAAGAAATTGTAATGCCACTACCCTTCATTCATCTGACACCACCTTTCAGATGAATTTGGACATACTCATGTTTGATTCCAGATATAGTGAGCTATAAATCAGTTGCATACAAGAGTTGCTGAATCAGCACCGCAGTATGCATCCGTATTTATGAGAGTCAAACTAAATGGAATCACCAGTTGTAGGCCCATTCCTGAGCATTGTTATCACTATAGAGCATGCTTTTCAAACGTCGGAAGTTTGAAGGGGCTTTGACTTCTAAGCATCGTAAATTGTGGTCTATTAGGTGATTGTTGGTTCTGAGTTCTCTATGTTTTTCTTATCAGGAGGAGCATAATTGAAGTGTAAGGACATCCAGGTTGGGGTGAAAATTAGGGTTACTGATTCTTGCACCATGCTCTTTTACAGGCAGGGTGGTCATAGAAGGCCTTGTGCTTTGTATAACAACAATACAACAATGGTATTGTGGCTCCTTTTAAAACCTATGTTAGGTCTGCTTCCAAGTATGGAGTATGGACCTCATTATTGACTTGAACAAGTGCTTTGAGGCAGTGAGAACAATTGGATTCTTCTGTAGAGCATTCTTGGTTTTGAAGATTAGCCTGTGTTGTGACAAATTCTGAAGCTAACTTGGGCCTGTAAGAAGAAGCCAGGAATCCTGGTGCCATCCTATTGTGGGATTTGGTAGTTCTTTGTGCCTGTCAACAGTGCCCAACATACTGTGGACAGAAGAAAGAATGCTGTAGTCTGAGTCTACAGAAGTGCACTACTTGATTAGAGCATGCACCTAGTTCCAAAGCCAGGCTTTTCTTGGATTGCAGTTGTCAGTACAAGATTGCACAAGCCTTGCGCACATGAGGAAATCATTTTTTGCGGGGTTTTTGGTTGAACTGAAATGTCAAGTCTAGGTTTACCACTGGTTTTTTAGGTTCAACTGGAAAACAGTAGAACATTGGAAAAACTGGGGCAAGAAAATGACTTTCAAAGTCAGGGAAACTGTTGTACAATGTACCATGATTTCACGACATATTTGTCAGTTAACTGCTCCGCAGTTCATGATAGCAGTTCTTCTATGCAGGTCATAAATGAGAGCTGGATATTCATCTCAATTCATGTAAGTAGATTGCTCATTTATTTACCCAGACACTTGTTTTTCAATGGAGCCATTTGTGTTGCTCAGAAATGTTCAGAAAGCATTTAGCATTTTATATGCCATCTTTAATCCTCACATGTCTCCAGATTGAAATCAGTGGTGTCTAGAAATGGGTTTCTGGAATGTTTCTAGACCTGGGTTTCTAGAACCCTCTCTTACAGTCTTCAGCCATGAGGAGAATCAGATGTCCTGTCTGCATGGGTTCAGAACATAACGAAACTTTGTTTCATTCTGGAACTCCTTTATCCATGTCATGCTATCCTTATTGGTTTTCTTCAGGAAGGTTGGAGAGTTTCTGTCCTCAGAAGTAATGCAGGAGCAGCTTCATGAGTTTTATGATTCATTTGTTTTTCTGACCTTGGAACGATGAACCTCCTGATTTGATATCTTTGTTCTGGATATTCCATCTTCTTTATCAAGTTTGAACACTTTAATTCATATAATGCCTAACCCGATTGTGCATGACTACATATGGCTATCCATTCCATGGTTTACCAACTTGATATATTCCATATCATATAGTATACCATATATCCATTTCATGAGTTTACCAAACTTGATATGCCTAGCTAGGCTCACTTCATCGCTTGTCAGTAACATGTGTTCAGATGGTTTAAGTACAAAACTCCTAATGAATGCTTCAACATAGAGCTAGACAATTTCAGAATGGTTTGTTGTGAACCTTTACATCACATGTTTAATCTTAGTGGTGCACTCATTCTACACAAAATGTGCCATCATTGTTTCATCTAAGCAGTGCACTCATGCCACACAAGATGTGCCATCATTAGTACAGAAAGAGCAAGATCCTGAGGTAGCCTAATGTGCAATAATAGCCAGGGACTGCTATTGATGTTACATTCTTCATAAATTCAACAATTAATGTTTTGGAGCTAAATTGTATGTGTTCCAGCATATTGGCAATCTAAAGTAGCCCAATTGTCCTTAGAAGCTAAATATCATGCTTTGACAAAACTATGGAGGAGGCACAATAGCTACAACATTTGCTTGGAGAAATGGGTGTAAAATTGGATGCACCAATCATTATTTCATTTGATAATCAATCTTGTACAAAGATGGCAAAGGAACGTATGCTGGTGGTGGAACAGGAATGTGTGCAAAATCCACCATGTCTTCTGCCATTGTTGGATCTTCATGACAATCATCAAGAAGTGATGGAACATCCTTACCCATGAATGCCTCTCCCATCGGTGCAACAATTGTTGAAACTCTCCCCACTTATTCAACTAATGTTGAAGCTTCTATAAATTGAAGACAATGTAACACTCCCATTGGAATGACAGACTTTTCATCAATGGATGGATGAGGGTTATCAGGTACAACATGCAAAGTATCATTTATAATCTTTATGATGTTCACTACTCATATGTGGAACAGAAAACATTACACATGTGTTTTGATGAATTGGAACAACTGAGGAGATACGTGTATTTTCCTCATCAAATAAAACATCGCAATTGATCATGACCTTTTTGGAATGGCCATTCCATAATTTGTATGCCTTCGTTATCTGATGAAAACACATTTGACACTTTTGGAATCAAATTTATGTTGCAAGGGCTTGGGTACATGTGCATAAGCTTTACAACCAAATACATGAGCAATGTTCAAATCAAGAATCTATCCATTCCACAACTCCAAGGGTGTCTTGTGGTTAATAACACATGAAGCAACACGATTAAGCAGATAAATTATTGTTGTTGTCATAACACTGCCCAAAACTTCTTGGCATACAACATATTCCTTGCAATATTAAAACAATCATGTGATTGTCAAGCTCTGCAACTGCATTCTGTTTCAGATAGAAAGGTGCAATGGTTTCATGTCAAATACCTACAGATAGAAAATACTCTTCAAACTCTTTGCAACATTCCCAAGTGTTCCCTCTTGTGTTCCCAGGAGTTCTCTTCCTTTTAATGCCAGAGAGCGGGCCATTAATGGTGCATTCTGCCAGGTGCCCTGTCACTAACTGAAGTTTGAACCCCAGTGTAACTTATGAGTTCACCCTCTGGAAAGTGCAGAGGCCCTGGGGCTGTGTATTTTTTGTAGGGATTATTTAATGTAGTCTACATGGCGATCATCCATACATGGTGATTTTTTTTTAATTTTGGCTATTGAGAATCTCAAAAAGCATTTGATTTTACCACTTTTAAGTTTATTACTTAGCTTTTTGGTAAAAGAAAGGTGAGTGTGGATGTGAACAAAAGTCATGATGAAGCTACTGGGGGAGGCCAGAGGGAATAAAGCAAAGCATGTTTGACAAGTCTCTCAAGGTGACATTGCATATTCTATCCTCAATTACGAGTAGAAAATAGACATGTGTTGAAGAAATAAAGTAATGAATTGTTCAGTGGCCACGAAATCGGTAAAGCGCGTATGCTACAGTCACGGCAGAACCCTTCTAGAACATTCTGGGGGAGGAGAAAATGATGAAGAAAAAACAACCGTGAGAAAAGTTGAAAACGAGTCAAGAGAAGAGTGTGAGAATTCGAGGGAGATCGTGAGGAGGAGGGGTTGGTGTTTTTTGGGGAGAAGTAATGGAAAGATCAGCTTGCTGGAATATATGTGATGTGACAGACACCCATCATACCGTGTGTATGCTATTGGGATGGCAAAGGATTTGTAGCAGGTTTTATGAGAGCAAAAGGTTAAGAGAAAATATTTATGAGAGCAGTGAGCAAAAGGAATTTCAATAGTGGGAAATATGGAACTAGCTCTCGAGAGGGACTAGCTCTCTCCCTTTTTTTTGGGTTCCTGTGGGCTGTGTGTCTTTTGGCCTTTCTTTGGCCTTCCCTTTTTGTCTCCTCTGTGATGGTTCCAGTCATCGATATTTTATTGAACTTTTGTCTCCCGTCAAAAAAATATATATATGGAAAATTCATATGGCCTCAAGGGAAAAGGAGTTGATCTTTCACAAGGGCCACTAAAAAGAAAGAGAGATGTTGTGCAAATCCATGCTGTGATTGAGACACCTATGGTCCCTGTTGAAAATGCTCCTTCAAGCTCTGGATGCCACAGCAATGTGGTGCTTCTTCTTAATTTTATGATGAGCTTTCTTTGCACAGGTTTTTCTTGGGCTTTCCCATGTAAAAATGTTGTGCGGATCCCTGCTGTGATTGAGACACCTTTGGTCCCCAATGAAAATGCTCCTTCAAGCTCTGGATGGCACAACAATGTGGTGCTTGTTCTTAAATTTATGATGAGCTTTCTTTGCACAGTTTTTTCTTGGGCTTTCACAAGTTACATGTTGAAGCTTGATTTTTCTTTTCTTTTTTTTCTTTTGTTTGGGTGTTGACAATTCTCCTTGACCCTTACAACCACAATATCTTATTGTCCTCACAAAGCATCAGGACAAGGAGGTCTAGTTCAGATTCGAACTCCCAACCAGCAGCTTTGCAACCATACCCTTTAACCACTAGGGTAGTTGAATGTCCCCAATCATTTACAAGCTTCCTTGTCATACATTTCACTTTGCTTACTTTCCAGTTTGGTTGTTTAAATAAAACAATATGAAATGATGTTAAAACAATAGGAAATGGATTCATCATTGTAGCCTCTTACATTAGGCCAATGACTCACTTGTTATAACAAGTAGAATTCGTGAAAGGGAAATTTGTGAATTGACATTGACTAAGAATATATTGGACTTGGAAGGATTGGGAACTTTCATTATAGATTATGAATTAAGTTCAATGTGTAGTCTTAATCCAACAACCGAAAGCAAATTATTAAAATTCTCTTGGACCTTCTTATTGGGTTTGTGTCCCAATTCCTTAGGAGTTGGAGGCCTTAGTGGACCAAAATTTGGGGAAAATGTCATGAAATAAAAATGAACCAAACTAGATGGCTTAGTTGATCAACCCAAGCTCTCAAGAATCCAATTCTTAGCAATAACCTTTATTGATTGGCATATGTTCCACCTACTATGTAACAATATTTACTTATTGAACTACGAAACTTTGAAGTCTATCACACATGTGAATGATCTTCATTTGTTAATCATGCAAGATAGATTTGGTATTCTCCAATTCACCTATTATTCACGTCTTGTTAATTATTGATTTTATCTAACTACTATAATTTTTGTATATTGCATTTCTTTAATTTAATGTATAGTCAAATCATTTCAAAAAATGTTTGAGCAATTGTGTTCACTCTGTTTAATTTTCTTTGCAGAAATATCCAGTGCATGATTTAAATCCCACTTGCAATTCCAAAAATCCAAACTTGACCATCATTTTTTTTCAAGAAATTGCTTTTGGCACAAATGATGAATGGAAGGAAACATGGACAACATGCCCCACCAAAAATAAAGAAGAGTGCATATGTTGGCCAGAAAAATGGCTGCCTGAAGATTTGAAAAACAATGTTTGAATTTTGTCATTGTCTTATGATTCTAACATTGTGACAAATGTTCACAATGATGTGATCGAAATTGGCAAAAACCTCATTCAAAGTTTGGTTACAAATTCAAGGTGTGACAATCTCTTCTATTTGGGAACACATTAATTACTCCTCCTTGTGTACATTAAAGATAATTACTTACATCTTTAGATTCTTTTAAATGTTTTGCATGAGTTAATTGTTCATGTTTGTTATTATTATGACACACACCAACAAGTTTCAATTTATTTGAATTGTTAAATTCATGTAGGAGAACATAAAATGGGGCTTACATGCACATATTCTTGGTTGAGGATAATAGCAAAGCCTATGTTCATTATAAGTTCATGGTACAACTAGTTTGGTTTTGATAGCAATTTTTAGTTTGAACTTTTTGAAGCTTTAACTTTGGTAATGCATTTGAATTTAATAAATTATATTAATACGTGTGTAGAGAGTTTGCATCCATTAGATTGCAAAAAAAAATTCAAACCAAGTGTGTGTGTGTGTGTGTGTGTGTGTATGGTATTTCCAAGGTAACACATAGAAGACGAGTTGTACATTAACACAAGAATGTAAACACTTGCATGTACTTGAAAATAATAATTGTTTTACCAAAACATGGTTGTCACATTTTTTAGGTAGATTAATGGAGTCAATAAATGAAAAATGACAAATGACGAGCAAATCAATTATGAACTTATGGCTTAGGTCATGTGTCAATTACCTATTGCCCCAAGTATAATAAGATAAATTGTATATGCTAATACAATGTTGATAATGGAATTTTGGTGCATTGTTGAATATTTTGTAGTTATCAATCCGTTTGGGATGGACTAGTGGCATTAGTTGCTTATAGTTTTGGAGGTCTTGTACTCAAAAGCTTGATGGTTGAAGTTCACAAGTATGTACATCAAAGGCTAAAAAATGGTTTGGATGATAAAGTACACAAATGTTGTAAGACATTTTTGAACAATGTTAAAGGTGTAGTATTTTACGGTGTACCACATGCTGGTGGTACCCAATATTTATCGAATTATTTTGCTTGGCAACATCAACAAATCAATACATTGAACAAGTATGCAACCCAATCTGGTTGTTAAAAAAAATTAGAATCTTTCAACTCACAAATGGAGCACCTTTCAACGGATTTTTAAAATGCTACTCGTGAAGACCTCAACATTTATGCATTTGGTGAAGGATTACCTCTCAATGAGAACTGGGTAAAAACATTATCCAACTAGGTTCATTAGTTGAACTTTTTTTGTATTGTCAAAACTTGTGTGGGTTGTAATCAATACTTTTGAATATACTAATGTAATATGGGTCATGTGTGTTTTATGAACTTTCCTTCATAAATTACTATTGATGGAAAGGAAATTTGATTAATTTCAAACATCATGAAATAGGTTTTAAATTTTCCCTTCATCAAATCAATTCCATATAAATATTTGTAATGAGAGTCATAACATCAAATTAAAACATGTAAGATTAATGAGATAAAACCAATAACTTTTTTGTGTATTTATTTAATTTGCTTACCAAAGGGTTGAATGAAATTACTTTTACACAAAATATTTCATTTTTATTCAAACATCAACAATTACTAAATTATAGTTTCCACCACCATTTGGAACTAAATTAGAGCATAAGTGAACAAACAAGTCAATGAGTTCCATTAACTTAATCATTTGCACATGTAGGGAATTTTAGTGCCATATGCCTCAGCTATTCAATTGTCAAACAACAACCATTACAAAATTGAAGATGCAATCACTTGACAATTTGCAAGCCACCAAACAAAGATCATCCAAGCTATGCTTTATTGTTAAAATGTTTGAAAATATGTATGGAGGTAAAAACATCAAATCTGAGTCTTTTGATTTCATATTTGTTCATGTAATTTGATACACATTAGGTCATAGCACACTTGATATGTATTGCATATGCAATGTCATATATATTGGTTATCAAATAAGAAAGATAACATATAAGTGATTTATATTTTGTGAATTTTGACAAAAAAATGTATTACTTCCACCTTTGCCATGTTATGAAGTGGCATTGATTGACAAAGAAAAACACATAAACATCTTGTTACAAAAGGAATATATTGTTGGTTTGGTTGGAATGGGTGGGATTGGGAAAACCATTTTGAGCAAAAAATTCTATCATTTGTTCCACAACCAATATGACAAATCTAGTTTTTTGGAGGATGTGAAATCTCAATGATGTCATAAAACAACTCATATATGATTTGTGTGGCGAAAGGTTACGCAAGGATGAAGACATCAATAAAAAAGACCTTGACAAAATTAAACAATGTATGACATCGAAGAAAGTGTTAGTGGTGGTGGATGATGTTTATACTAAGGTGGAGGAACTTGCATCCTTGTAATTTCTCATTGACAAGGGTGCCAAGATTGCAACTTCTCAAAGCAGAGTACTTGTGAATTGTCAAAATTGGCAAACTCTGAAATCTCATGTAAATGTGGATGGAAAAGTGGTCATGAAACCTTTGGAGGATAAACAAGCAAAGGAACTTTTTATGTTCCATGCATTCAATAATGCAAATCATGTTGCAACAAAGGATTTCGAAAATATATGTATGAAACTTATAAAAGCTTGTGGGGGGCTCCCTTTAAGTCTTAAAGTATTGGGTTCTTTTTGTGCAATACTAAAAAATTAGAAATGTGAAAAGGTGCATTGAACAAATTGAAAAGTGGGAAAAGTTTCACGGGGGGCAATGACAATGAAGTGTTTTGGAGTAAATTGAAGATTTCTTATGACCACTTGGATAACGACAATAAAAACATGGTTTTGGATATTGCTTGTTTTTTGGGTGGTTTGAAAATAAGTACAATTTGTTGAATGTGGAGTGGAAATTATTTATACCCAAAGTTTGATTTGCAAAATTTACAAGATAGATCTTTGATACAATGGGTAGAAGGTGAAATCTTGTACATACATGAACAATTACGAAACATGGGTCAAAATATTGCAATGGAATATCCACTTATGAATCGATTTATATGGAAATCAAATACATCAAATTTCTTTTTACAAAAGGATGAGGTTGTCACCATATTATTTCAATCCTATAACTTTATTTTGATTTCTTATATTTTTTTTTAATGTCCAAAACCAAATGTTTTAACTTTTAATCTTGATTTTATGAATACATGTTTTTTCTTGTAAAAATTGGCATTAGGATGAAATGTTTTTTTATATAAATAATCCTTTTGTTTTCATTTCATGTGATAGGTATTGGAGAATTTAGAAGGCATCTCATTGAAAAAATGTGTCAATTTGCCTACATTGTCCCAAATCGGCTCAAAAGGATTTCACAACCTTAGGTTGGTTGACCTAACAAAAGCTTCACCAAGTATCGTGGAAGATTGATCATCGCTAGATCGATATGTCATCCCACATGAATTGCATCCTATTTTTTTCTTTGTTGACTATATTTAACTCCAATGTAGCAAGGAAAAGGATGAAAGCAATAAGCATATCCACAAGCTTGCTTAAATCTTCTATGCAAGAGGAACTCATGACCAGAACAACCTCTAAAACCTATTTATCAAGAATTGTTTGTTCTTCTTGGATCTCCAATAAAGAGGACCCAAGGTTTGATTTGAATGCTAAAATTTAAACAAGAAGTATGGAGGAGCAAGCTCTGAGTGTAGCTCTAGAAGCCCTAAGGAAAAGCCAGTGCACTATAATTTTGGACTTAAAATCTAGGGAGGCCAAAATTAACCTTTTCTTCATAGTAGTTTTTCTCTCTCCTCTTTCTCTAAGAACTTTAAGGACTAAAGCACGAGGGGAGTTGTACATCTTTGTGGTTCATGAGATCACTTCTACCTTTGGTGTCCCCTTCATTGGAGAGGTATCCACTACCCACCCACAACTCTTCTTCTTTTATTTCTAGCAAATTCCCATCATTTCCACTTTCTAAACTTCTTGTAGAAATAGTTGGGAGCTTGGTTTCTACCAGATTTTTTGGAATAGTTCTCCAACTCGGGTTCTTGTAGCTTTGCTTGGCTTATCTAATGAGGAGTTGTTATGACAACATTGATCTAGATTTGTACACAACTTAAAGACATTGAGGTTTTGCCACTAAATGTGTTAAACTTAAAAATCTATAAACAAGTTTACAAAACACAAAACAATAATGCAAGATCAGTATCCACCCATGATAACCTTAGACCCTAATCAATTGATCTTGTACTATGTCAATGCTTGAAAAAAACCCTAGTCAAACATTACTTTGAGGATTTTAGTCATTGATTCCAACCAATTTGGCAAACAAGGAAAAAAAGAATAAGTAATCGGAAGTTGGAAATTATGATCCCCTTGGGTAACATTAACTTAGTAAACAATATATTATAAAAAATTACACATATGTTCATGAAGCAAAACTATGGACATGCATTTCAACAAGTCAAAGGGTCTTATACTTTGACAAATATTAGGCATTATGAACTTAATGGAAAAGTATCCAATATTGCAACACATGGGAAAGGAGAAGAAGCAAATGTGCCAATGTTCATGCTCAATGGGATTTTTGTTTGATCACAAAAGCTTGAAAATTGGTGTTCATGATGTGGAAAGAAGTTTCACATGTCATTGGCTTGTAGAGCTTTGTCGAGAGGTTGTGAACCTCAAAAATGAAGTTGACAAAGAAAAAGAACCCATGATGTTTGGTGAGGAGTTTCATACCCCAAGCCACATCTTTTTGTGCATTGAAAATATGGGTGGTTTACAAGTGTAAAATGGACACATTGAACTTTTGGTGGTTTTCACAAAATTGGCAGGTATTTTTCCTATTATAGTATGTCAACATCCTTTTGATGAAACCTTAAGCATTTCAAAGTTGTTAAGTTGGCATATTCCCGTTTTTGATATCACAACAATGTTGTTTGGTTGTTTCATGGGCTTTTGACGATGTTTATTGATTTCAATTTCTTTTGAATTGAATATGACAAATGGGGTCATTTCATTATGAACTTGGTTGGGCCTTTTCACATTCCATAAGAGCTTATAATTTGATCTGAATTGTACTGATTTACAAATGTCACCTAAACGTAAAAATCTTTTAGGACCCTTAATCAAATGTGGAGGATGCAATGAGGAATATTTTTATGTGTTTGTTAATGGATACACCATTGGAATCAATAACAACAACAATTGTTCAAGTATGTTGAATGCTGGTAGTTGCGCAAGATTTTCTTCATGTGGGTGGGTGAAATTGTATATGGTTTGCTTTCAAATTGGGCGTGTCATGTTATGCAAGGATGGTGACAATTGTGGAGCATTAACACCAAAGGTAGCCAGAGCTTGGGCATCAGGAAAAAATATTCCTTCTTAAATGGGCTAAATATTATCAAGGTTTTTCAAGGTGGAGCAAGATCCTAACTATCTAAAAGTCCCAAAAACATCAACTACTTGTATTGGGTTGTTAGAATTGTATATAAAGAGAGAGGTGAATAATTTCTTCATTTGAAGTATGGGCTAAGAATCATGGAGTTGAATTTCTAAAAATGTTTCATTAATGTGGTGGTGACCTTGTGTGGATGATTTATTGGAACTATTACATTTGAAATTTGAGTTACTTAAATATGGCAATGATTTCAAAATCTAAGAGAAACTAAATCTAACAGGATCTTGTTAAGATGTTTAATGATATTCATAAGGGATGTTCATGAAACAACTTATCGAAAAGAAAATAACACTAGTTGCTTATTATTAGAACCATGAATCGAATATTATTGTGGGCAACCATTGTAACCATGACTTGCAATGAAGTATTCCGATTGTGAGTTGAATACATTAGGTAGTACATTCATTGAGTGGTTGTCATAGAGGTTTTCAAGGGCCAAAAAAACCACACTTGCCCACAATGTTACTTGAATTTTTGTCATTAAATTGGAGTTATATGATTGTTGGTAGATGTTATATCAAGTGGATTAAAAAGTTGGTCCATCAAGGATGAAGGTTGAAAATGGTGATGAAGAGATTTTTTTTGTGAAAATAAGAAAACTTAACTGTTGATTTTTTGGTGCAACTGAAGGTCAACAAATCTATTCCCTCTTGTGATGATCTTTTTGCATCCAAAGGTCACAATCATAATGTTGTTAACCTTTCCAATGGCCTTAGATCCCTTTGCTACAATGCAGAAAAATAAGCTTTTCCATGTCATACCTAGTTGTTACTAATGCAAAATTGAACTTGTTTATATGTTTTTAACTTGCAATGCTTGATACAATTTCAAATTGATGATCATTATGCTAGATTTTAATGGATGATCTTATATGTTGCATCTTAATTGATGATCATCCTAATGACTTTCCATACACCAATGACATTTCATAATTGAGTATCTTTTTGGATTTAAGATAACCTTGTTTTTCTTGCAAAGGACGTGATAAATATGTCACAATAAAAATTTAAAAAATGTTCTGGATTCACAATACCTTTACTTTCCAAGACTTGAAAAAATAGTAATAATGGTTCCATTGTTTATAAGTTGAAACTTGAAATTAACATATGTGTGATTACATGACATAAAAGACTATAGAAATTTTTAATAGGTTGCATGTCTAAATTCAACTATTACATCACGGGAAAAAATTCAAAAATGATGAAAACCTATCAATTATCAATAAAACAAAAAACCCAACAAAGGGGGAGAAAAAGGTACAAGATGGAAAGAACCAAACCCTAGAAAATTAAAAATATTCCAAAGAGGGCATATCGCAAGGGGGACAAAAAGAAATCAAGTAATTAAACCATCCCCTCCAATTGTGAGAAGCATATTAAATAAGGAGAGGGGAGGAACACTTAAAAGAATGGCTAACCTAGATGAACCTTCACATATAATAACAACACACTTCAAAATAAAGGTTGTCTACATTCACTACAATGCCACTAACACCTTCTACATGTAAAATGAAAGCAAAACTTTAATAACATAGAAATATGTTACTTTTAAGTCCCAAGGTTCCATACCCCTTCTTAAGGTAGTCTCATTTTTCATATTTAGATTTTGTGAAAAGTTTTGCCATTGCTTCTTCCACAATGATCGTTGATGAAAAAATATAACTCAAATGTACTAGTGTAGCATGTGTCATTGGCCTAAATGTGAATTGGTTACCCATTTCTTCCTTCCAAAACCATTTTTTCGTAATTTCATTGAATTTCAAACAAAAAAAACTATTCAACATTCAATATTTTTCACAAATGCCATTGGACTTTTGCAAATCCAAACGCCTTCATTAAATCCTATGAATTGAATTTTTTTTAACAATACCAAGAGTGTGCCCAAATTCCATTATAATATTTTTATTTAAATGAATTTTCAATGAAAATTTTATTTTCAATAACTTCTTCACTATAAGTTGAAACATTATGAAACCAACTTGATACACCTTTATTTATTGAAAACTTTCCAAGGACATCAGGGACATGACAAGATGCACCATGGTTTGCGAACTTTCAATGTGACAAACAAATCAAATAAACTATCTTCTTTCATAGATAAATATTGGAGGTTTTGAAAGACCATATGTGAAGAAAAAACTTAGTAAAAATCACCATTCTAATGTTTAATTTTAAGTGTGTAGTCAAAAATATTTAAAAATGATTAAAGATTTGTACTTCATATTCTGTTTGTAGCCAAATTTGGCTAAATCTTCCTAGGGATGATAATTTTTACAAACAAAAATTCCTAAAAAGGAACAATGACCATCACCTATGTATTATATATTGGCACCTTCATTTTTTAGGGCAAAACCTTTTATTATAGAAATTCCACATATGCATCATACACCAAAATTTAGATGAAATATAGCCAATATATGCATTGTTGGGCCATTTGGGCCAATAAACTAGATTTGACTTGGTAAATGATCACATGATTCAAATGGGTGTGTTGATTGCTCCATGTGTAAGCATTCAAAAATTATCCCTAATTTGTTGAAGCATACTCACATGTGACATTGGAAAGCTTGTCATGATTTCTTGTGTTTATGCCAATTGGAATGAATGTTTCACCTATTGATGAATGTGGTAAAAGTTCATGAAACATTAACCTAGAATTCTCTTTTCTACCATGAATTATTGTGCTTTGTTTTGGCAAGATGTTGGTCAATTCTTTGTAGAACCTTGGAGACAAATGGTGAAACATCTTTAATTGTATTTCCAACAATGTTTCATATTTTCCCTACGAATACAATGATAAAAAATGGAATGAATTTTCCTCAATATAGGACATAACATTGTTAGTCTAGGATCCACACTCTTGAAATAAGATTGAAAAATTAAATATAAAACTTAATTAAGCTCAATGTATGCAAGATTGGGTTTCATAAAACAAAAGTGGAGTTGTAACCCAAGAATCCAATTCCTAACACAAGATTGCATGTGTTAAAGGAAAATTGAGGATCTTAAATCATGGATCCAATTTTTAAAAACTATTAGGTAATAAATGTTCCTACAAAATCAAGGACTCATCTTCCCAACTCAAAAGGTTTTAATTCATTTCCTTTCAAAATTTCCTATATTTCAAAAAATTATAAGGTCTTGTACTAAAACTTATTAAGGATTCTAAATTCTTGAAACCACACCTTGGTTCTTAAAAAAGCTAATGGTTTGACACATCTTGTGACAAAAATTATGAAGGTGCACTAATTGATCTTGACCATCTATATGTAAGAAATTCATTAAAGATAATATTGAAAAGGAAATTAATACTCAATTAACTAGACAAATCATGTGCATTAGGATTAAGGACTAAAAAAGAACAATGGAAAATTGATTCTTGAAGACCATAGATGAAAAAACACACAAATGAATAGAAATAAATAACATAAACATGTAAACAACAAAATGTATTCAAAAGTATGTTTCACATGTTTGAAAATGAAATGTTGGGTGTTTCTATTGGGAATGATCATACCATATTTATAAAAGGTTGTCAATAAATTATTGCAACTAAATCACAATCCACAAAGATGACACGTGGGGTAGTTACAAGATAAGGTGGCTCATTTTTTCATCACATTTGATTTTTTACATATTGTATTCTATTCAAATGTCATAAACATATGGTGAAACCATCAATGTGACAAAA
>Ga0116227_10006740_pt1 | contig 23020 bp, 18 predicted proteins | sample S1TSphgellanicum_FD_89693 | JGI IMG/M metagenome (GOLD analysis project Ga0116227, IMG submission 89693) | Host-associated microbial communities from peat moss isolated from Minnesota, USA - S1T2_Fb - Sphagnum magellanicum MG | ecosystem: Host-associated > Plants > Peat moss > Unclassified...
CCTCTCCAGTTATGGAGTGTCGTCCGATTGATTGATAGATATAGAGCGCGACGTTTCTTGATGCTGAGTAGGTGATAAGAATCTCTGTTCTCGAGCTTTTCTTTTTTTTCTTTGCAACATGAGACTTTTTTTCTTTTTTTTCCACACTTCCTTTGTATTTTGCTTCTCTTTTTCTGACTCTTTTTCCAGTATATATCTGTCGGCATCTCACAGATTGGGACTGCACATTGTCATCTCACCACAGAACCTCCATTGTAGCTAGAGCAGTCAGGAAAAACTATTCTGAGAAGATTCCAGAAACCAAACAGCAGTGATAGTAATAAGCTGCAGAGATTGATCTCAGGCTAGTCCAAGCAACAATATACTAGCTAGGAAGAAGAAGACATCCTGTCTTCAGGTTAAGTAAGAGGGAAGCAATGTACCTTTGTAATGGTGTTGGAAAGACCAATCAGGTACTGAACTGGATGATGTTACTCCATCAACTGGCTTCTTGGTAATGGCTGGTATGACCTTTTACAACAGCTTTCTGAAAGGGAGGCCAGCATTCAAAGTATTGCACATTCAAAGCAAGAGTCTGCTTTGGAAATGACACAATTTTAATGCCCCATAATGCATGAATGCAAGAATCCCATTGTTTAAACCCTAAACAAACATTAGTTGCATAAGTGAAGTCGCATCCAACATATAGTCGCAAATGATGAAAATCATTCCTTATGTCATCACAGTCCATGGATGAAACAACAAATTATGGTCAACAAATTACATCTTCATTCATTAATTATACGTATGCATCTTGTAACTATTTGCCAAAAAATTGTAATTAAAATGGTCACCAACCCCTTATTGCCACATGCCACAAGTAGTGCATTTTGAAATTTTGAAACTAAATAATAAATAAATCATGTTTTTTTTTTATGAAATTTATATATCTGAATTGTCCATATTTGATTGTCTTAAATTAATCCATGTGGTCCAATTGATTTTTGCCACATGGCATGATAATTGAATTTTGAAAAAAAAATTAAATCCACATCATCCATTTTGGATGGCTATAGATTGTGACACATGGCATAATAACAATTTGCCACATGGCATATTAATTCAAATTTTATCAAATTATATTAAATTAAATATATTTAAGTACGGAATAAAATATGTAAGTAGATAGTTAAATATATATTTTTATTTTATTTTAGGCTTAGCCTTTAAGGTTAAGCCTTTTTTATAAGCTCATCCCAAATTTGGTGTTTCAATCTTCCAAATGCATCTCCTTATATAGTTTACAAGATTGAATTGGTGGACAAAATATATGGAATAAATTTTTAATCATAATTTAACAACATATTAATTTGCGACCAAAACATTTATCCCATATCTTTTTTTTCTTTTTTTTAATGTTGTAAATTATATATGCTAATCCTCCTACCTCACATAACCTTTCGACATAACAATTATTTGAAGTATCAATTGTTATTTTAATAAAAAATGATATTTAAAAAACTAAAAACAATTGTTTGAAGGTGAAATTTGACATTTAAGTTTTGAAAATTAATATATCAATTCTGAAAATTATAATTTGAATATGAAATTTTAAAATTTTAAATTCTGAAATTTTTTATCTGAATATGAAACTTGATATTTGATTTCTGAACATTCTTATTTCAATCTGGAAGTTAATATTTAAATTCCAAAAGTTGTTATTAGAATATGAAATTTGATATTTAAAATTTGAAAATTATTATTTGCAACTAAAAAGTGATATTTCAATCCAAATTTTTTTTATATGATTATGAAAATTGATATTTCACTTCTAAAAATTCTTATTTGAATCTTGAAATTCATATTTGAAATCTAAAAATTATTATTTGAATTAAAAAATTCATCTTTCAAATCTTTTTTTTTTTTTGGTATTCAAACTTGATATTTCAATCTCAAAATTCATATGTGAATTCCAAAAAATGATATCTGAATTCTAAAAAAATTATTTGAATTTAAAAATTCTTATTTGATTTCTGAAAATGTTTATTTGAATCCAAGAATTGATATTTAAATCTCGAAATTTTTTATTTGAATATGAAATTTGATATTTTAATTCTGAAAATTGTTAGTTGAAACAAAAAAAAGTGATATTAATTCCAAAAATTCTTATTTGATTCTGATAATTCACATTTAAATTCACAAAATTATTACTTGAATTTCAAAATTGTAGTTTGAATCTAGAAAATTATTATTTGAATCTGAAAATTGATATTTGAGTTTTAATTTTGATATTTTAGTTTTGAAAATCATTATTTGAATCTGAAAATTGATATATCAATTTTGAGAATTGTTAGTTGAATTCAAAAATTGTTATTTCAATTCAAAAAGTTTTATTTGAAGTTGAAATTAGATATTTCGATTCTGAATTTTTTTATTTGAATTTTCTTAAAATCGAAATATGGAGTAATTTTAAGATTTGAATAACAGTTTTCAGAATTCAAATACCATTTTTCTAAATTTAAGTAATAAATTTTCCAGAATTCAAATATCAATTTTCAGATCCACATATCATTTTAAAAATTCAAATATTAATTTTCATAATGCAAATAACCATTTGTGGATTCAAATCAGTTTTAATTCAAGTATTAATTTTCAGAATGCAAATAACAATTCGTGGATTCAATTTTTTTTTTTAATTCAAATATTAATTTTCAGAATTTGAATAACAATTTCTAGATTAAAAAAATCAAAATCATATAAGAATTTACATAATTGAAAATCATTTTTTCAGATTCAAATAATAATTTTCAGAATTGATATATGAACATTCATATTCAAATAAAAATATTTGAAATTAAAGTATAAATTTTCTGTTTCAAAATTGAAATATGAGTTGATTTCAAGTTCATGTAACTTGTTTGAAATTTCAAAAACATTGGATGGAATGGGTATGAATGGCATATTCCATTGCATTTCACATTATGATCATTGTATGTATTTTGTCATGGAACAAGGGTATCACAAGAAATTTGTTATGTCAAGGACAAAGAAAGGTGAGAAGGTTGTCGAGAACATCAAAACCAAAACAAAGGTTTTTTGTTTTTGGAAAAATAATATTGCCAAATAACAAAAATTCACCACAAAAACCACATTGATAAAAACCCTTAATATGTTCATAATATATAATTAATCTACCCATAATTAATGTATAATGTACTACTAGTAAACTCTTTAAATTTATCCTTAATGCAAGCCTAATACACCGTAAAAATGTATCCCAAATTTAGTTATAATACACCCTAGTGTACATCAAAAGTCTATGTATCTGGCATATGGTTGCGACTAATTTTAATCCCAAATGCAACTAATGGAACATATGAATCTATTCTTTGATGAAAACAATCCCAAAAGTTGTCGAAATGAAAAGATGAATATGTCAATAGTCACATGATAGTTGCAACATAGTTGCATTTCACCATATACAATGTGAACATTGATAACCAGTTGCAAAAAAAATCAAATATAGTCACAACCAACACATAGTTGCATGTAGCTGCAAAAAGAATGGTTTGTATATTACATGATTTCTTCTAGTGATTCTTGAAATTTTGAATATAAAATGCTGATTTTTTTTCAAAATTTTGGAAAAAAATTTACTTTATATTGAAACTACTTAAATATTATGTATTTGAATTGGGTAAGTCCACGATGTAAGGATCCACATCCAATCCCTTTTCCAAAAGCTAATGTTAAGAATTAACATTAGAATTAACATGTAAGCAATTAATATTAGAAAGTGACATGGTGTGCAACCATTGCACACAATTTATGTTTGAATTACTTTTTTTAATTTAACAATTTAATTTTATTTTTCAATTTTTCAATTTATCTTTGCATATATCCAAGAATTATGTGAAAAAAATATGTAGATTGTGAATTTTATAATTTATTTTTACATGAATTCAAATGAAGGTCCAAAGTGACATCCAAGAAAATGTTGTAGGATTGAACTTTTTAAAATGACGTTTAAATTTTTTTTTAAAACTTATAATAAAATTGGAAAGTATTGGAAGTTAGTAGCAATGAGACATAATTTTGTGTGACCAACACATTCCCTTTCACAAACATTCTATTAAGCCACTAATGATTATCTAAGCCAACACTTTGCATGTTCACATTAGGTAATTTGTTCAAAATTTTAATAGTTTGGGAAACAAAACCTTATAGTCAAAATATGGAATTAAAAATTGGGTCTCCATACCATTATGTCTATTATATATAACATCATGAATTATTTTTTCAACCATAATGAAATATAATATATTTAAAATAATAAATGCATAGAAACTTTGTCATTTAAAAAATAAATAAAAATGTTATTTGGAACCCATTTTCTTTTTTCTTTTTTTTGGTTTTGTTTTGTTTCATTCCATCAATATGTGTCCTAGTTCATTATGTATTTTATTAGATTTTGAATGACCTTAAACAAATTTACCATGACTTAAAACAAAAAAATCAATAACAACTTAAGGTATAATAACCTATAATAATTTAGGATGAAATAATTTAAAATAATCAATAATAACCTAAGGTGGAATAACCTAGAATATTGAAAATAACCTTAGATAAAATAACATAAAATAATCCAAGGTGAAATAACTTAAAATAATAAAAAATAAATTAGGGCATAATTGTTTTAAAATAACCTATAATAACCAAGAATAACGTAATAAAAAATAGTCTAAAATAACCCAAGGTGGAATAACTTATAATAATTAATAATAACCTAGGGTAAAATTGTTTAAAATAGTCGAAGGTGTAATAATCTATAATAGCCAAGAATATCTTAAGGTTAAATAACCTAGATTAACCTAGGGTGGAATAACCTAAAACATATGAAAATAACAAAAAATAACCAAGGGTGGAATAACTTAGAATAACCAAAAAAAATTTAAGGTAGATTTTTAATATTTTCTTTGTAAGGAAATTTGTATTTTGATTTTGTTTTTTGTTTTACAAGATGTGTGGTACTTGGATTCCTACAATTGTGTTGGTAGTGAGTTTTTGTGTAGGTCAATAAAACTTTGAAATTAAAAAAACTAGATCTAGTTTTGTTATTGCAAGAAACTAGATTTCAATTTGGTTTTACACTAAATTTTGTTTGAGCTTTTAACTCAAGTTTTGTTAAACATTATGTGGTGTGGGTTTGAGCTTTTGCTTAGTGTTGTTGTTTTCTTTGTGTCATTCCTTACGAACTTGAACTACAATGAGGTTTGTATATTTGGAGCGTGAACAAAAATCAAGGAAACGTTGTTGGAGGAGCAACCCTTGGAAACAAGCACAAGGTGTGGAGGAAAAAAAAATGAACATCTTTGAAAAAAGGCCTTGTTTATATAATAGGGGGTCCCCTTTGTTTTGTTTTTGTTTTATTATTTTTCCTCTCTTTCACTCTCCCTTTCTCTTATTTTTCAATAGCAATAATAGTTGATAACAACAACAATGAATTGCTACCACCACCAACAACGTTTGGAGTTCCAAGTTCCCAACTTCCAACTCTTCATTGCTAGCAACCAAGTAGGGGGAGAGTGCTTTTCTCCCCATGGTTGTCTTTCATGTGGTGGGAGCATAGTAGTAATTGTCATTTCACCAACATAGGAAGAGCGAGTGGCAAGGAAAACAATTCGCCATTGTGGTGGTTTTCATGGGCACAAGTGTAGGAGGTAGCATAAGAAGAAGAATGAAAAGAAGGAGAAGGAAATTAAAATATTAGGAAGGAAAAACAAAAAGGAAAGTGATGGTGGTGTGAGTTTGGAGCTTTGTGTTTCCATCATTGTGAGCTTTAAGCTCATTTACACCTCCCAATTCACCCAAATCTTGCATGAACTTGCTAGGTTTGGTGGGTTGGGAGGCTAAAAGGTTTATAAGAGCCTTGGGATAAAGGTGAAGGGGGGTCCAATCGAGACCTCCCCTTTTTATTTTATTTTATTTAAAAAAATTTCAAGCCCGAGGTTTAGAAAGAAATAGGTTTAACACCAATCCAAACCTGCCACATGGCAAGGATTCAATTTTTTGGAATTTCCATATTTATTTTTTTATTTCTCATTTTAATTTTGGATCTTCAATCCATGTGGGCCAAGTTTTGATCCAATTTGGATGTTAAAATTTCATCCATCCATGAACTTTGAATTCCCATATATTCTTCATATGGTGTTAAATTGAGGTAATTTTTACATTGTTGGGTTTGCCTCAACAAAGATTACATGCATGCAAGCATGCAAATATTTTTGACACAAAAGTTGAAAAAATTTAGAGGTTAATTTTTTATTTTTGGGAATTAATTGGCATTAATTTTTTAAAAATTGTATCTTCCACATACAAAGGTGTAATTTGATGTCATTTTCATTGTTTTGGAAAGGAACACCATGTGTATGGGAGATTTCAACCCATTTGGTGAAAAGGGTGTTTTGAGGTCTTTTTCTCAAGTTTGGTGTGGGGTGCACATAACAAGGGTGCAACACATTTCTAGGTTCACATTTGTGCTGGTAAGAATTACCATCCCTACCCATGAATGGTGGAGTGTCATGCCATTAACAAATTCAAAACATATTTGAATTTTTGTCTTAATTTTTAATTGGAAATTACAACAAATGGAGGGTTGTGTTACATGAATAGTTACCCCACTTAATGTTGTTGGGATCACATTTGTTTTCTTATTTTTGTGTTAGTTGGGTTATCAAATTTTTGAAGGGTTAAGGGGGTTTCTTGGGTTGTGTGTTTTTGGCCAACATCATAGGGCAAACATGTGTTTGTGTGATGACCTTTTGAAAACTTGTGCATCCTATTCACTAAGAAACCATGGGTGAAAGGCTACATGCCTACCCATGTGTGTCGCTTACCATAATGAACCCAAGGATTGTGATTGACATGGTTAATGGTTGGGTGTGGGACAAGGTTACTGTTTAATCTTTGATTATTGAATAGGTATTATTTGACACTTGAGTTGCCCAAACATAAAAATTAAGGTTTAGTGGAAGGTAGGTTATAATTTTTGTGGTGTTGTTTATTGTTGTTAGGGTGAGATTGGGGTGATGACCATTAGACCATTGTCATGGTGAGATCAGATTGATGATCGATAAACCAAATTGTAGTTTCCATAGTTGTGTATCCCCAAGTATGTTTGGCCCTAGATGGAACATGATTTTGGTGAATGTAGGTGCCCTAGCTAGACAAGTATAGCATCCCTCAGTTTATGATTTGGGCATTTTGGTTTATGGGTTAAGTCGTAATAAGTTGAACATCCCAATAGGTTTAATAACTACCCATAGGTGCAACAACCATTGGTTTGGGTGGGTTTTAAATGTGGATACCCAAGGTTAGGGTTTGAACACCCATGTTAAGGTTATGGTTCATCACAACGGTGTCACATGGTTTGGATACAAAGAGCAAGTTCATCAATGGATTTACCAAGTGGGGGTTGAGGTTCAAACCACTCATGCCACCTACATCATTATTTGATGACCTCATTTATTGTGTTGTGTGTTATATTTGCTTTGCAAGGAAGTTTATGTTTTGGTTCTATTTTTGTTTTGCAAGATGCATGGTACTTGGATTCTTGTGGTTGTGTTGGATAATGGGTTTTTGTGGAAATGAATAGAGCTTTGGTTTGAATAAGATGGATTAGACTTATGAGGTTTTATGTTATTTAGTTTATATGTGTTGACAATGATGGTTATAGATGTTAACATTGAAGCACATGTCAGAACATTTTGAAAAACAAATTGTCACAAATTGTCACCTAAAGTTTGTGTTTCATTTTTCACATCTCCTTTTTCATTCTTTTCCCATGATTTTTGGGTGTCACAAAACAAATGTGAAACTGAAATATTTCTACCAAAATGTTTTATGCCATGTAATGCCTTCAGAGTAGGCATTCCTGAAAGAAGTGTGCCCATTGAGACCCTTTTCAAGGAGATGCTTATTTCAAGAGCGCCTCGCTTTAATAGAATTACCCTACACTCAAGAAATAGGTTCCAACAACAAATGTGTTTATTCAAAATTGTTGTGTTGATGTAAGTGACATTTCCGCATGCTCCTAAAGAAAAAGAATTATGTTCAACAAGTTAGGTTCCTAGTAGCCACTACTTTCCATTTTAGGTATTAATGGTTGCAAGCTCCCTATACTACAATCCTTTGCATAAACCCAATTTTATGTATTATGCAAAGTCGGTTCAGATTGTGTTTTCTTTTATGACATCATATTTGTGTCATTTGTAGCTTTAGGGTTTAGGGTTTGTGGTGAGCAATCATAATCATCGGCTTTGGAAGAGCTCCAATGAACATTCTTATATGAAAATATATACCATCCCAAAATCTATTCTGAAGTATAGACTGTCCTCTATCTTGATCCATGTATCAGACATCACTCCTTTTGAAGAACACCAGAGTCTGGAATTAGAGCCTCTGGAAAATGCTTTGAGGCCCCTTAGGAATCCTGTGCAAATGGTTTGGTCTCTGTCAGTTGTACCAGCAAAATTCTCAGGCTTGAGATGCGCATCATACGGTGCTATGGTGCTCAGGCTTGAGATGTGCATCATCATGTTTCTTCAGCTCCGGAGAGGAGGTACATTGTTACCTTCAAACTGAAATTCTGTGTTCAGAAGTACATGTTTGAATCAAAATCATTGAGCATGGACCCATCATCATGTGATGATCTGAAGAATTGGGTTCTCACATATGGTGCTCCTGAAGGTTGGTGGGCATTTCACAGTTCCAGGGTTTAGGGTTTGTTCAATTTTATACATTTCTTGTCTGTACATACTCATATGTGTTGTAACAAAACTGGAGACTTCAAAGTTCATGCAAAACACAAACCTGTTGAGTCTAAAACCTCACACAGGAAAGACCGAGTTTTTTCGCCCTTTTTTGTGCAGGTTCTTCTGTTGCTTTGAGGTGTGATGACAGTGTCAGCTGCCTCATCCTCCCATGTCACCACTGTTCCTCACTTTGTAGAAGTCTCTTCTCTCCAGTGCAGCTCTTCTGCAGTAAATGGGTTCGTGTTTTGTCCATGAACCAACACAAACCCATGAACCCATGGAGTCTCAAACCTTACACAGGAAAAGACTCAGCTTTTTTTTGCCCTTGTCTGTGCAGGTTCTTCTGTTGCTTTGAGGTGTGATGATGCAGTCAGCTGCTGTCAAGTTGGCTCCTCACTTTCGTACAGAGTCTCTTCTTTCCAGTGCTAGCTCTCCTGCAGTAAATGTGCAATCAAAGCCATGCTCCCCAACCAGGAAACATGTGGCATAATCGCTCTGGATCCTGGGCATCCTGGATCAATTGCTGCACCTGATGATCAATTGAGCCACAACTTTGCTCAGGTCAAGACCAAGTTCCAGTGAGTTTTTTATCAGTTTGTTTTGCAATTTGGTTGCGAGAATCAGAAAATGTCAAAAAACGTGATAATGCTTATAGTACAAGCAAATGCTAGTTAGTTTCCTTCTACAACTACAGCTCGGGTTCATTCTTTTGTTGATTCCAAGGTTTTTGTGTACTCCCATATTCCCAAGGTTCTTCTTCTTCCATGTTTAGCTGTCTGAACATGTAAACATCCCCTTTTTTTTACCTGTCCCTGAAGACTTCTCATCTCGCCTTCTTCATACCCATCTAGCTTCTGTTTCACCCGCAACAGCGCACGTGCAGCATCTTGATTCCCTTCTGCTTGCATGTCAGCGTCATGTATCCCCTCTGATTCATCTACTGTTTGAACCATTTCCTGCACTTAAATATGAGACAGTTAAACTATTTTCAACTGTAAAGAAGAGTAGTCTCATGGTGAAGGTGTAGTCCATTGAGGAATTGCACAACATCTCTCTTCCTTGTAGTCTGAGAAGTGGTTGTAGCTGTGCCTGTGTTCTAGTTGGCACAACCGCAATTCAAGCCTCAAGAATAGCCTTGTAAGGCAGGAGACCATAATTTACAAACTACTGTCCATAGAGAATGAAATAGCGGAATTCTTGAACACACCTGCTGTCGTTCCAAAGCCTTGAGAGGTGAGAGCGCCCATTTGTACAAAGGATCATAGATGAATACCTGTGAAGATGTAGCAAACAATGACATCAGCTCTGATTCCCCATGTAGCACACAATGAAGAGGAGTTGTTCCTTCACAGGTTACAAAAGTTGTCTTGCTTAGTGACAGATGAACTTGCCTCAATGATTGTCAGCAGAGCTTCCTTGTTTGTGCGCATGACAGACAGAGTAGCTTCACAGCATCTGTGAAAGATGCCTTTCACACCCGAAACTCCCATACCATCGATGATTTCCCTGGTGAGCCGGAATGGAACCTGGCACACATGGTGTGTATGTGCAGCGTTGAAGAGCACGACAAATTTCGTGAGAAAAAATTCTTCTCATAGAACAGTACAGGTCAGTCCGCCAGCGTTATTTCAAATTGAGACAACTGCTTGTAGAGGTAGAGTATATGTTCAAAACATTAAGGTGTAGTGAGGCAAATGTACCCGTTCAGGAGTCTTTAGCATAAGGCCCTGTTCAAATGCAACACCAAGATCGATGTGCACAACTTCAGCGCTCGCTTGATCCAGTAATATGTTCATTGAGTGTCTGTCTCCAAGTCCCACAATGTACCCTACCTGCAGCATGTGCATGGGTTTAGGGTTTAGGGTCTTTGCTACAGAGGAGGAATTTCAGACATTCTGTCTTTGTTCAGAGTCATCTTTAGATTGATGGAAACAAGCAAAGTTTTTGCTCGAGTTCAACATTATACCATGGAGCTTGTAGCCACACTACGTGTATAGGCGAGTCGCTTCTCAAACCAGTCTGCAGCTTGTGCAAATCTCTCCAGAAAGAAGTTATGCAACACTGGGCTGCAAAGTGGGATCACACTCAAAAAGAGTTTCCCAATTAGTTCCAAAACAAACAGTCTTGTTTTGTTCAAAACTAGGAAACAATAGCACACTGTAGATTGGGTTGAATTACCATTGGTAGTTCATTTCATTCAGAATACTGAGATGAGTGTATGATTGGGGCAGGGAGAAGGCACACCGGAAATTGCTGCACACTGTTTGATAGGCTCGTCGCTTATCTGTTTCCTGCAAATGTCAAGATTCTAGGTTCTGTTAAGGTGATCATCCACTAATCCACACATTAATCACATATGCTGTTCTTGCAGCCAGAATCATCTCTTGCACAATTGGAGAAATGGGTGTCAAGCAAAGTATATTTCTGAATAGGGGTGAAGACACCACTTACTGTTGACATGTGTTCACGACATGCCATGAATGTCCAGTCACCTGCCCCATACCGGCCATGAGCTCCTCCAGCTCGGGTACTGCATGCACGTTTTCAAACATCACAAAGTAAGTCCAGAAACTTCTATTAGAAACTCCAGAATTTGAAAAAAATGAAGATGCTTCTGGTCCTCTTTATTGAAACCCCATCTGCAGATGCTGTGTTGAAAGGAATGATGCAACAGGGGGATTAACTCCACATTCAACCAACCTGCCAAGCAAGTACTCCAGAAGTGGCACTGTCCCATTGACCCATTCCAGCACACCAGCACTCGGTGTAAAAGGAATGACCTGCAAGATGCACCAAACAGATGCTACTGGTCTGTGATGCATCAACAGAGTCTGCTGAACAGGTTGGATAATCAGTGATGCAAAAAACATCCTTTGATTCAGCATTGAGAATGGGCATGATCATCACTCTCCTGTGATGGATTCACGAAAGAGTTGCACACAGAAATGCAGGCAGAGGAGAAAGATGGTGTATGTCTTGACTTCTTTTGTTACAGCACCTTATATGTACGAACACCCAAACGGCGCTTCTGTGTTTCAGGGTTATCTTGCAGTAGTGTGTTCACCAGCTCAAATAGCTGTTCCATCACCTGTGTTTATCCCCCATTTTTCCAATCACAAATACACCAAAACAAGATCTCAGATCTTATACATCTAGTAAGTGATTTGGGAATGCATGGATGTGAGCATGTTTTGTAATATCTGCTATTTCAGGCTTGGAAGGCAGACAGATGAGTTACAAACCCTAGCCTACTAATATGCGACACATGAATGTCAAGAATTGAAGGACAAGATTTTGGACAAAGGACAAAAAGCTCATTGAGCACACCGCATCCTGTCGCAGGTCATCATTGCCGGACTTAGCTAGCTGTCGATATTTGTGACCATCAGAACCCATGCACTCAATCACCTTTGGTGCATTGATACCATTCATCACTCTGCATTTTGAGACGTGCAGTACAGCAGAATTATCAGAAGTTTATCAAGGGAATCTTTTGCTCAAATAGCAATATGACGCAGAGCAGTGAAAGACTCATAGTATTTGGGTGTAGTTAGTAGTACTACATACGTGATGCGGTCTGACATCCCTTTGAAGTAGGGAAATGTTCCAGGTGGATATTTTGCACCCTGGTCCACTGGAAGCGGTGCTGTGATAACTGGCACCTGTTGGGTATGAAAGGTTTCAAGATTTAGCTCCACATTTACAGAAGCAAAACAAAGCACAGGATGATGTCCTACAACTTTGTCATCCACATGACAAACCCACCAAGCACAGATTTATTAGCACAGGAGGGATGTGCAGGAGACAGACCAATTCAAGCTGCCGGATGCTGCGCACATCCCTTGGTACAACGATTTTCTTGTTTGTGTCCTGTGACAAAAAACGTGAACATCTATATGAGAATCAAAGGTAAACAGCTGCCAACAGCTATGAACAGAATGGCTAGTCCAGTGATCAACTGCACCTCCTTGGTCGTCTCTAGCTCAGCCAGTCTGATGTATATCTCTACCATCTGCTTCATCTGCATCACCAGAATGGGATTTGTAAGATGAAGACAATGAAGAAGACACTGAAAAAATTTGAGAACATTTGAGTGTAGGTTTCTATGCTTTACAGTCTACCAAATCCATACAGTCTTCGTGCCTTAAACCCTAAACCCTAAACCCATGATTTCTGAGAAGGACTAGCTGTTGATTGTGGCCCTCTTGTTCAATGGCTAATACTCTAACAAATTTCCTTTTTGTCTCTTTTTCTAACAGCATAGCATGAAAGCCTTGATCTTCATGCAATCTTAGTGTAGACATGGACCTGGGTCAGTAGCTGTCGATGATGGGTTGTCAGGCTCATTAACAAATCTTCTGCTGCATGCTTTTTCTCCAGATCAACCACGAATGAAGTCTTCCCACGTTGGTTGTCCTTCACACGATCGCCATTGGAGAGAGCTAGCAGCTATATTCCCCAACACAATTCACAGCACCAAATCCTTTACATTAACTCCTGACTACTGGAGTATGTGCAGGCAAGTGTTGTCTAAAGCACTTATGTGGCATCTCAAGACTGTCAACAGAGTCTGAAATTCCAAGCTTTGATCCCACAGGAGAATGAAGGTCATGACTAACACACCTGATACATGGTGTGATATGGATGCTCAATTGCCAGTTTTTTCAAGAGACATGTCAAAGCTGACTGTCAGGCCCAAAGACAAGCAAAACACTGATTAGTTGGAGGCAACAATGGAAGGCATTTAGGAAGATTTTGGATGCTCAGGACTTGCAGGTACTACTGTACCTGGAAGCTGCGAGGTCCTGGGGTGTCTTTAGAACTTCCCAAGCGGGATGCAATCTGGTATACCAAGGGAATGAATTTGTGCGACTGTACCTGTAACCCAAAACCCAGGTTGTTATGAAACATAGCCAATCTTTCATGCAGTTCCAAAAAAAAATAAATTCCATTACCTGGGACCATATAAATTTGACTGTTCTGGGAACTCTAAATCCTGAACAAAGCCACTGGTTGCATCATGTCAGGGGTAAAAAAATGCATACTTTGTTGACCGTCTCCAGCATTGCATCTACAACCTTTTGGTTTGAGAATAGATTGAACCACAGGGACACAAGCCTGAACACCTGGAAAAGTTGACACAAAGAAACAACAATGTTACACACTGTTCACAACCTAACCCACATTTCTGCCACAACCCTGAACCCACTTTGCCCCAGAGAGTAGAACTTTTTGCTAATGATGCTTGCTCTCAGGTTCCACCTTCTTGGAGTGACACATAAAGATGAGAGAAATGGTGAACCCAATGGGATGCAGAGTAAGTGGATCAAGATAATGGAAGCTGAAGATATCGTACCACCCGTAAGTTATATTTGTTGCCTGTTAGTAAACAGCTACAGTAGCTCTCAAGTGCAATGCCGAGAAATTGCTCTTTGTCAACCTGCACACACATCCCTTGTCTCCAACTAGTTTACTTGCAAGGGAAAAAGCTCAGTTCCAGACATATCTGTATGCAACAGCAGCTTTCTACATGCAACAGACCCTTTTACATGCAATGGTGAGAGGAGAACAAGCTGCACAACACAAAAGAAAGAAAAATGCTGGGTGTACAGAAAGCACCTCCATGCGTTGGGCTTCCTCATTATCCAGTTCCAGCTGCTTTCGAATCTCAAAGATCTTCATGGAGTAATCCCTTTGATTCCCCTGGAATTCCACTCATGTATGTCAGGTAACTCTCAAGCATTGTTGTCAATCTCAAGCACAATGTGATATTGATGACTGGACTTGAGGTAAGGAATAATAGCTGTCATCCCATAGTACCTTTTGCACATCGAGTCTTTTCATCATCACCTCCAATTCCCTAGCCTGCACAATGTATGTTCCAATGGTCTTGTCAGAAGAAGATGAGGAATATAGCATTTCCTGAAACTGGGTAGTTGACAGTAATCATCTTAAAGCTGGTTTGAGCACAAGCTGACAGTAAGGGTGGTTAGTCCTGTATCTTTGTTACAACCCACTGCTTTAACTGTGTCAACATGACTGGTCAGGTACTCATTGGGACCCTACTAGAGCTTTGTACAATGGGTTAGATGATGGTACCCCAAGGAGGCTTTTACCTTGTGCTGCCTCAATCGTAAGGCTGCTTGCCATTCACTAGATGTCAGACGATGCTCATAGCTGCGGTAGAGAGCATCCGCATAGTGAGCCAAGCGGTAGTATGTACGACATTGTTGCTGCATCCACCTCTCAGAGTTGCAAGTCGTGGGTTTTCCATTTTTCTTGTTGCTGGCTTCTACTACTAGCCCAACTGCCTTTTTCAAGTAGCCATCCAATATGACACGGAAGCTGAAGATCCATACAGTGGGCCATGTGTTAGTGTAAAGGACCCCACTTTTTTCTTGGAAAAAAAAACACCCCCCAGCAACATATACTCAAGTTTAACCTATTCAGTCTTTCAGACAAACCACACTGACTGACCTCTCTGATCGTGTCTCTGCTAGCCATTTTCCTGTCAGACAATGAATAGCTGCCGAGTCAGCAGGTTCAAGCTCCGAGTGCTGCAGGATATACTTGACAAGATTCACCGCCATACCTTGCTGCTCTTGAGCCCACAATATTTTGGCCTCTTCAACCTGATAGCAAAGAAAATTGTGACATTTAGTTACAGAAGAAGTCCCCCAGTGTAGAGCTTCTCCTGAGAAACAAAGCTGAAGTGTGAAGAGAAAGCTGATGTTTTGATGAGCTTGAGTGTGAAGAGAAAGCTGAAGTTTCAACTTGGGCATCAAAATCACAATTACACATGTGTGTTATTTGCCTCAAACTCACACGAGCAGCTGAGGAAATCTGAAACATGTTTGTGGGTGCTTCATATGCACTGCTGCTGTAATGGGTAGTAGGAGTACTGCCTCTTCCACCACTCCTCCCACACGACAACAGCTTCAACTCATGCACTGCATCCCCAGCAAGATTTGGTCTGCCAGCCTTTTTCACAAAAGAAACAAATTTTCTTCAAACCTTCGGAAAAGCAGTTCAGTTTTCTCATCTACCTTACCATGGAAGAACTCATTCTAAAAGTTCCACATTACAATTGCATATTCCACAACAGTTTTGAATTTCTGCAACCAAGTAGATGTGCACAGTCTGCATTCCTCATCAACCCCAAACTTACCATTTACTGGTATGAAAAAAAAAAAAACAAGCAAAAAAAAGCTGAGAATTGGAAAAAGAGAGCAACACACTTTACGGGCAAGGGTGGCAAACTCGAGAAGGTGTCGAGGCAAGTAATCATGTCGGTTGAGCACTTGGAAGAGCACTTTACGAAGGCTCACATATGGCTCCAACAACCCATAATGCAATTGCATTTGTTTCATATTTTCTTGCCATGTTGCTTCAAAACTGGCCACCTGCAAGTTACCTCAAACATTGTGGCAGGCATGGGTTGTCTGCTTAACAGCTCCAAGGCAAACCCAAGGCAAACAATGTGACAGCAGTCCCTCCAGAGTGCAAAACATCAAGCAGTGAAATGCAATCTTTGACAACATTCAGGAGGTAAGATAGATAGATATCTGTACCTGAGCATCAGAAGGAATGAGCGGGCCAGCTAACACAGTTCGTGAGGCTTGTTGAGGCATGTTGGGAATTGACACAACATTCAGTGGATTCGATAACCGCCACCTCATTTCCCATGCTTGTGATAGACTGTCCAGCATCTGCAATCAGAATCCACAAGCATGGCATGGTGGGGCAGTTACTAAACAACTGCCAATTTGCTCATGAGAGGTGTGGCTTTAGACCACCTCAACATCTGTAAGAGCAATTGAATACACTCTCTTGTTTCTCAGGCACTACAAGACCAGCAACATATAAACATCCATGATTACTTCTTCTGGTGTACATCAAAGCTTGTGATCTCTGTTGGTTAGAAGCTCTTCTGTCTCATACAGCTGCTCAAAGGACCACCCATGAAGTAAAAATAGTTGATATGCTAACAGCTAGGCCGAATCTTATTGTTTGGTGCCTGTACAGATATGCCTATGATTCATCCTGATGGGAATTCCATGCATGTGAAACTCATGAGGTATGTTGTAGTCACATACAAAAGGTAGATTACTGTTTCAAGTACAGGAGTTAAGGTCCAGAGTCATGCCTGGAGCTTCATGATAGCCGGATTCACGTTTTGTGTGCTTTCCCTGCTGCTGTGTGCGATGCTGGTCACAATTCCCTGCATTAGATAGAAAGAGGCAGTTTTTATTTTGGTCCTTCCCCAGATACATCAACAAACACTCTCAAGCAGTTCCATCACAGACCTTAAACCTAAAACCCTCCAGACAAATTTGAAAGAACAAGTTAGTACTTCCATGTTCTTTAGAACTGCTCTCACATTATAATACCCACAATATGTAGTATCCAGTGTTGTGATCATGTGTTACCCATGAGCAATATATCCATAGATACCCATGAGATACAATCTGATTCCAAGCAAGACCGGTGATGAAGATCGGGTTTAAGTCAAGAGGTATGAACAGACAAGCTACCTGTCTTGCTTGCTGCAACTGGGGGTAAAACGTTTCTGGATCACCCTCCACCAGAGACTTCAAACAGCTGGCACAGATATCTCCACAAACAGTTATGAGAATTGAGGTCATCTTCTATGGTGAAGAATATCAATGGCTTACCGTTCATTGCTAAAATAGCAGCTTGGACAAAAGACCTGATAACATGTGGATCTGGACTTGTATCTCCCCTACAGACTTTGAAGATGGATATCATATCTATGACAAGATGACAGAAGCACAGAATTGAAATGGTGGGTTGCTGCTAGAAACGTCAAGGGGATGTCACCAGATAGTGGAGCAATTGGATAGACAAGCATCAGAATCAGGATTTTTACAGAACATGCAGATCCACATTTTACCATCTGCGGCACACTGTTGAGTTTTTTTGAGAGAGGATGATTCCACAAACCTGTATAGCTTCGAGTGAAAACCGTACTCAGCATTCCTGTCACTTGTGATGCTGCTGCTGCTGCTGCTGCTACTGTTACTACTACCACCACCACTACCACTGGCTGTTAATTCCGGTCCAAAACAGTTGACATCCCATTTACCAGCCCGCCACGCTGCCTCATACTCGAGCTCTCGAAACTGTGAATCTTTTGCAATGCCACCTTCTTGAGCTAGCCCTGTGTAATACAGATTTGCAATGAGAGAGCAACCCATCTGTTGCAATGACTTCATGAGGCCTTGGTGCAATTGCCAATCTCGTTGTCCAGAGACATGCTGTTCTGTTGTGCTCACTCTCATGCCTAACATTGACTCCTGACTACGTAGTAGCAAGTCGTAGCTTTCCGCAGCTTTACTCCAATTCCCTTCATGCTCATATAGCTGCAGCTGTGATCTTACCTGTGGCCACAACAACACAAAAATTCACTGACATGACTTCCATGTACCAGGAAGTAGTCATTTGCAGTGTCATGTGGTTCTTTGAATTTTTAAAGAACCCCTGATTCCAGTTCTTTAAATGTTCCAGAATCAGAGAACCACCTCTTCCACTTCTTTGAAAAAAATTCAGAATCAAAGAACCACTGGTTCTGGTTATTTCAAAAACTTTAAAGAACCAGCCGGATTCATGGAAAGAACCAGCAGTTCTTTGGCAGGCTACTTTTTTCATATTCTTTTAGAACTGCAGTTATATACAAAAACCGGTTCTTTTGAATATTTTGAGAACTGGCAGGTTAGCAGATATATACATGGGCTGATAACTGGTGGGTATCTGTCCCTCGTTCTAAGAACTGCCCAACACTGATCATTTGCTTGCTGTACAGACAACAAACTGATGCTCTACTTTTTATGTTTGATCATGTGGTCAAAGATGTGCAACCAGGGAAGTAGACTTGATACCTTGTGTGACCTTACCACACCGTATACGCCATCCGGCTCATTAATCTTGGTGTATACGTTCAATAGCAGCTCCAGATGAGCTGGCAACTGCATAACACAATAAAATAAAAGAAGATGAGGGTCTTTTAAGTCTCACAAGTCACTGGAAAAGATAACTGAAGAACATCGGTCTGGGTGCTACTGAATTCTTCCAAAATTGGAAAAAGATGCTTCCGTAGGAACACCCAAGAAATGAAACCTCCCAAAAAATTGGAACCAATAGCTTTCCCAGAACACCCAAGCAATCAATCATTGTTGGTTTAGGGTGTGTGGAGAGACAAACTGCATCGTTGATTGAGAAGTCTGGTTCCCCAAGAGTTAATCTCCCAAATGTTTCTTCACACCAATTCTCCATGTATAGAACTGTTGTGAAGTATGCTCCACAGCGCTGGCCACCCATCCAAACCCATCAAAACCGAAGACCAAAAGAAAACCCAAAGATAAAAGAGGAACCAAAGTTCCGAGAGAAAGGGAAAGAGAAAGAGAAAAAATGCCAGGAAATGGAAAACACCCAAAAAGAAAAGAGGAAGAAAACTGAGAGAATAATAAAGGAGAACAACATTGAGAGCAATACAGCAGGCAAGGCATTTTGCTCAAGAGAAGGTGCATCTCTTGGATTTAGTTATGGGACACACTTGGGCAGCTCTTGCTGTTGAAAGGTAGTCGATTTGCAACCAGTACACCTGTGGAAAGGTACCCACAAAATGTTAACCAAAACCATGTCAAAACCATGTATATAGATTTGGTAAACTCACTATGCCATGCTGTTCAGTTTTCTGTCACAAACTGTTGTGTTGCAAATCTTGTGGTGCTCAACTCTCAACCAAGGATTCCCTATATGCAGACTACTTCCTGATAAATTCTTGAGAACTGCTTGTGTTGATCAACATATGGATAGATGGCCTTCCTTTCTAGTGTCTCACAAAGTTACAAAAGGAAAGCTGGCAGCACATGGACTGGCAGTTTGATAACAAGGTTCACCACCTTTTGCCAGCTTGATCGTATCCAATGATGCTGGTTTCCTGGTTCAGAACCTCCTTTCTCAGCATCTCCATGATCTGACCGTCTTTTTCGAGCTGACCCAGTTCCAGTCTCACCACCATTTCCTAGTGACTTCTCTCCCTGCAAGAAAGTTTCTGCTTCATTTCCAATTATTCACATTGAACACCCTTCTGCTCAAAGTTCAAAGAAAGAAGAGAATGTGCAGAACAAGTTTGAGGCATCCATTGTGGCATGGTTCAAGGTGTTCGTGCACAATGCCCTACTACAATGATTCTTTCAACATTTGATCTCAAAGAACAACCCACAAAACCATTGCCCCCTCTCCGCCCCCTGAATTCACTATACCTTTGAATCTCGACCTCTTGATGGTGCTGTTGATGAGTGATTCATGTTGGCGGTGATGTAGCAACAGCGTAAGCAATTCATTGCTCCCAGAAACAGCTGAATTGACCGTGTGCTATTATTTCTCTCTCCAAACACATGCTCCTCAACCTGACCCAAGCCGGCATCCAAATGATGCCCATGATCAGGTAAATGATAATCAACACAACAAGGAGGAAGAAGAACACCTTCACAGAGAGACCTTAGCACAATCCCACAACCAACCTGCTCTGAAAATTTCCTGCAAAATTCACTGCTGGACTCAAACCGTGCTGCCAAATTCCCAAGAATGTGAGGGAAAACAAGTTCTGCCAGAGGCGCCTTCTCCAACACCAATTCCTGGCACAACCTACATTTGTGCAAATCCAAGTACCAGTCAAACCCAAAAGCAAACACTCCACAAGCTAATTTCAAAAGAGGGAATATATATTCTGCAATATGTATACCATACAATCACTCTCAAATTCACTGATTTCAAAGGAACCCAAGAGAAGATCCAAGTGTGTATCCCTAGGTGTCACACGTTGTGAGAAAACTACCCTTACTGCACTCTGGCAGCTGATTCTTTTACACTGTCCACCATTGAAACTGGTCATCACCATTTGCTGCACTATGGAAAATTAATGGGGCGTTTAGAGTTTCACCTAAGAATACAGTCATCCGAGTACTCTATGAGAGAGTGTGCCAGGGGGCACAACCAGACGTCATAGCTCTCTCCTGTTGTTTGCCACAGAAGGGGATTGTCTATTGCAATAGCAACCCCTGTACCAAAAAGTACCACCCGATATGCAGCAACACTTCTCTAAGCAAAATAAGACATAACTCAAGAGCAAGCAAGCAAGAAAGAAAGAAGAAACAAATATTCCATTGAGGTCTAATCTGCTCTTCTGTCATCTGCCTCTTATGTCCACCAAGAGTTTTACCCTTTTTTCACTCTCTCTCAAATCCTGTTGGGAAACTAATCCCGAAAGAGACCTAGAGTTGTATGTATATTATGGATTGATCAAAGAAGTCACCACAAGACTCACTGGATGACTCAAGTTTTGAGCTACGTAAGATCTCCTCAACAAGGTTCAGATTTATCCCCTTTGAATGAACCTGTAAGAAGACAGGAACAACAGATTCAGCATGTAGACTTGGAAATCACCCCAAGTCCAAGGTTCTTCTTCCCCCATCCACCCAACACATAACCTGCTCCTTAGTTTGTTTGTCCACAATGCTAAGAGGATCTGACGGGTTTGTTACCAAAAAGACAAAGTCTCTCTGCATAGGTAAGGATCTGCAAAAGAGTCATCACCTCCAAATATGCACTCTCTTGCAAACTCATTGACTTCAATACCCGATGACCTTTCTCTGTTGAAAGCAATCCCTGCCACCATGACACAAACACCATGTTAATAATAATACAGCAGCGATTTTTACTATGATACACTTCTGCTTCTATGGAACTTCATCCAATGTTGGCAATGTCATGTATACAATTTCAGGCAAAGAACAAAAACCTTGAGAGTCTTGGCTGCCAGGTCAATGATATGCACATTGTTATCGATAAGGTAGCCCCGAATCTGTTGCAGTATTTGTCTGACGAGGTTGTCTGATACTCCCAGTTGTGCATCAATTGTTACAGTTGCATTTGCAATTTCCACTCCAGCAGCAAGTCTGTTTGATTTTTCCTCTGGCTTCTTGGGCAAGTGGAATACCACCGCATGAGGATCTCCAATACCCACCTGCCAAAATTGTATATGGTTTATCCACATAAATCCTAAATCCTAAACCCTAAACCTTGAAGCAGGCAACCCATCTCCTAATATATCCACATAACAGATGTGCTCACTACCGCACACAATTAGAAAGCAAAACAAATGCACTTGCTTCCCCTCTTATAAACAGCATCTTTCCCACTCCTCTCTTGCTTGCAAATAGGATCAGTTGCAAATAGGTAGTTCAAATGGCTGCAGCTTACAGCAGACAAAAATGAGCCAGCTAGATCTCGCATATCCAAGTTGTCTCGATCATTGCACAGTTGCACTAGCTTCCATACAGCCTCCACCACTTCAGGGCTACATCGCCAGCTGCCCCCATGATACTCGTCCCCTTTGGCTTTTGTGTACAGCTCTCCCTTCCGAGCTGATAGCTGATTAACCAAGCTTTGTAAACTGTGTATCATGCCAGTTATACACATTAACTGTGCTGAAATTCAACTCCATAGCTATTATCTGGCAATAGCGAGAGAGATGGTTCCTGCAACAATCTATGATTGCAAAAAATAAACTGAGCTATGGTGGAAGAAGACAGCCGCATGTCCCATACCTTATTGCTGGCATCACTCTTTTAAACTTCATAGTCAAATTGGCAAATGGGTTCAGACAAACCTGCTCAAGCGGAGTTGTGGTGGCAAGCTGGGTGCCCTTTGAACAAACTGCAAAACAGGAAAAACAATTGCTTTGAAGAAACACTCTTTTTAACTGCAACAGCTTGCATGAAGTTTAGCCTAAACCAGTTTACCCAATATATCTAGTTACAATTTACAGCACATTTTCTGTGACAGGATCTGAAACAAAAAATGACCTGAACAAAGTCGTCTGCTAGAGATCTCCCCGCACACAGCTTTGTGTGCAGTGCTTGCATGGGCTCAAAGTATGGCAGGTTGGGAAAAGGATCCAATTCCTGCACATGGGTTGTTCCCATTACCCCCAACTTCAATTGCAAAAGAAATACACTGTATGTATCCATGGAACAGAGGTGAAAACATTACTCTTATTATTCAGTACACAAACCCCACTCTGAAGCATATGGGAGCATGGAAACTCTAACCTTTATGTAAGGAAACAACAAATGAGTTGCTTCAACTGTCAAGCGCTGGAGCAATACTACCAGAGAAGTGCAATTTGCAAGCTTATGGTCTTC